>OFGJ01000544.1_pt1 | contig 28177 bp, 25 predicted proteins | sample 1521731 | NCBI WGS metagenome assembly OFGJ01 (sample SAMEA3504126, study PRJEB24116) | mouse gut metagenome | biome: mouse gut; feature: mouse-associated habitat; material: faeces | place: Denmark | collected 2011 | reverse complement strand
CACGACGCTCTTCCGATCTAATAATTTTTCTACAAATAAAAATAATTGCGATTATTTTATAATAGATGGGGTTAAATGTCGTTCATTTGAGTGCTTTATTGCTAGCCTTAAATTTAGGAATATTAACAAACAGAAATTAATATGTGCAGGAAATAAGGAAGTTGCTAAACTTATAGAAATAATTCCTAAGAATAAAGTATTTTGGCTAGGTGAGGCTTATGTTGTTGGTTCAAAAAAATATAATGAGCTTTTAGAAAGAGTAAGGAGAAATGCAAATGAAGAAAATGGTTAATGTGATATTTATTGTGTTAATTATTAGCATTAGTATTTTAATTTTGAGTTCATGTGCGAATAATGAAAATGGCGACAATACAATTTATTCAACATTTAATGTAGAGTTTGAAACTTATGGTGGCACAAAAATTGATACTTTGATTAGTGATCCAAAAACTGGTAAAGTTGCAAGGCCAATTAATCCAGTAAAGGCTGGATATACTTTTGTTGATTGGTATAATAGTGCAAAATTCGATACTAAATTTGATTTTGACAAGGTTATTACAGAAAATGTTGTTATATATGCGTTATGGCAAAAAACAAAATATACAATTTTATTTGATGGAAATGGAAGCAATTCAGGTGGTATAGAAAAAGTATTTGTTGAAACTGATGAAGTTATTAAATTGCCAGCTAATAATTTTGTTAAAAATGGTTATTCCTTTTTAGGGTGGTCAGATAGTGCAAATGGTAGTGTAAAAACACCTAATAATGGATACTATATTGTTGATGTAAAACAAGAGACAGTAATCATTCTTTATGCAATTTGGAAAGCTAATGAGTATAAAATCACATTTGATTTTCAAGGCGGAGAATCTAATGTGCAAAATGTACAAGCAACTTTTGATAGTGACTTGCCAAACTTATATGATGGAAAACCTATCAAAAATGGTTATATTTTTTGTGGATACTATAACGAGCCAAATGGAAAAGGTGAACAATATTATGACGAAAATATGAATGCCGTCAAACAATATATTCATTGTGGAGAAATGGTATTATATGCAAATTGGCTGTCTACAAGAACTATACTTACTTTTTATAATAATGATGTAGAAGGAAACACATATAATATAGAATGTAAAATTGGTGATGAAGTTGAATTGCCACAATGTATTTTTGTAAAAAAAGGATATGAATTTGTTGGTTGGTCTACAAGTATAGATGGTATTGAAGAAATATATTTGCCCATGGATAAATATATTGTTTCAATAAGTAATTCAAAAGAATTATATGCTATTTGGAGACCAATTACATATAAAGTTGAATTTTTGAATAATGATGAAAAAGTTGTTCAAATTTTAACTTATGATAAAGAAGAATCTTTAATGCTATCTCCATTTATCAAAAAGGGACATTCTTTATTAGGTTGGAGCAAAAATATTGATGGTGAATTAGAATTTTTGAATAATGAAAATGTTTTAAATCTTGCAAAAGAGCAAGATTCAGTAATTGTTTTATATAGTGTATGGAGTGTTAATACATATGAGGCAATTTTGGACAAACAAAAAGGTTATGGAGGAAGTGATAAGACAACAGCATTATATGGAAGTGCTTTTGAAGAAATTCAAGTGCCAAAAAGAGATGGATATATTTTTGCAGGATACTCAAATAACAAAGAAGAGAATGGCGATTTGTATATCGATTCTAGTGGTATTGGAATTAAATCTTTTTTTCTTGATGAAAATATAAGATTATTTGCAGTGTGGATACCAAAAGTCAATAATATATATTTTGGTGGTAATGGTGCTACTAGTGGCACTATGAAAAGTGTTACCACATACACTGAGGAAAACTTAATTTTACCAATTAATGAATATAGTAGAATAGGATATGAGTTTGTTGGCTGGAACACATCTGCAAATGGTAATGGGACGCTTTATTTTGAAAATTCAGAATATATTGTACCTGTATCAGAAGAACCAATCACTTTGTATGCTCAATGGAAAGAAAAAGAAGTAAAAATTGTTCTTGAACCAAATAGTGCTGAGCCAGAAGAAATAATCAGTTTGATAGGGTATTCTGATAGCAATATTATATTGTCAGTAGAGTATGAGAAACCTGGTTATACTTTAAAAGGTTGGGCAACTGATAATAATGATTATAAAAATATGTTTTTGTTGGGAGAACAATATTATATTGCTCCAACAGATGAAAATATTATCTTGTACGCAGTATGGGAAATCATTCAATATACTATTGAGTACAAAATAGAAAATGGTACAAATTTTGTAAATAATCCAACAACATATACTATTGAAGATGACGAAATTATATTAGGCAATCCTAAAAGAGTTGGTTATACTTTTAATAGTTGGGTAGAAGGAAATAATATTGCAAGTGGTAGCACAGGCAATAAAGTCTTTACTGCTGTTTGGGATGCAATTGTATATAAAATTTATTACAATTTAAATGGAGGTTTTAATTCTGAAAAAAATCCTCAACAATACACAATTGAAGATGAAATTCAATTGGAAAATCCAATAAAGAGTAGTAATAATTTTTTGGGTTGGGATGAAGGTAATATAATTCATCTGGGCAGTATAGGTAATAGAACATTTACAGCTGTATGGGATGAGGAAATTTATAATATTATGTATGAATTAGATGGTGGGATTAATGGTGCAGGAAATCCAACAAAATATACACATGATTCAGAAACTATTATTTTAAATGCACCTACTAAATTAGGCTATATTTTTATTGGCTGGTATGATTCTAGCAAAAATACAATCAATAACATAATTGAAAATGGAAGTCAAGGTGACAAAACATTTACTGCACAGTGGGAAGCTGAAAATTATGGAATTGATTATATATTAGATGGTGGAATAAATAATGTTGCAAATCCAGTTACATATACAATAGAAGATTATATTATTCTTGAAAATCCAGTGAAACCAGGCTTTGTGTTTATAGGTTGGAAAGAAGGAGATTTGATTGAAACTGGTAGCACTGGCAATAAAACTTTTACAGCACAATGGAAAAAGGATGCTTATTCTATTGTTTATATATTAGGTGAAGGTGCAATAAATCATCCAGATAATCCGACTAGCTATACAGTGGATAGCGAAGATATAGTTATAAATGAACCAAGCAGATTTGGTTATGAGTTTGCTGGATGGAAAGAGGGATCTGATATTGATATTCCACATGGCAGTACAGGAGATAAATATCTGGAAGCAGAATGGAGTGCTATAATTTATTCAATAACTTATCAATTAAATGGTCAAAATATAGTTAATAATAATCCTTTAAATTATACTATAGAAGATGAAATTGAATTAATATCTCCGTCTTATCCTGGTCATAAATTTGTAAATTGGACAAATAATGATGGAGTTGTTGTCACTATCATAAATAAAGGAACAACAGATGATTTAACATTAATTGCTAATTGGAGAAAAGCAGATTATAATATTATATATGATTTAGGGATAGGTACGGATATTGTAATAAATAATAATCCAACAATATTTACTGATGAAGATGAATTTGATTTGTTGCCATTAGAAATGGAAGGATATAATTTCATTGGATGGACAGATGAAAGTGGTAAATATATTACTAAAATTTCAAAAGGAACTACTGGTGATTTGACTTTAACAGCAAATTGGGAATTAATAGAATATACAGTAACTTATTTGATTGATGACGAAATAGGTATTGTAGAAAATATAAATCCTACAATTATAACTATAGAAGATGAAGTAATATTGAAACCACTTGATATTGATGGATATACATTTCTTGGCTGGTTTGATGAGCAAGGTAATAAGATAGATAAAATCAATAAGGGCAGCACGAAAAATATTGTTTTGCAGGCAGTTTTTGAGAAATATTAGATAGTTTTAATATTTAAGTTTCAAACTATTTAATATTAGTTAACTAATTTAACAATTGATAAATTTTTATGAGTAACAAATGAATAGTTGTGGTTAAGCTAGTTGAACAAAGTTTATTTTACACATGTCATACTAAGAAAGAATTTTTATGATGTTTTGTAAAAAGCACTCGTTTTTTGACGAGTGCTTTTGCATATTTGACAACATTAGCTAAAAGTAGTCAAAATATGTTGTCATAAAGAATGTATAATATATGTATTAACCATCATGGGTGAGCATAAAAATTTATTATACGCGCATAAAAAGATTAGTCATAAAGTTTGATCTAGAATTATATATTTTAATTTTATGCCTAACAAAGCAAAAAACGCATACCTAATAGTAGGGTGATACAGCTTTGTTAGTTTTTTTTTATTCTCAGTGGCATTTTGAATGCTGCTGAGAATTTTTTATTTTAATTTTGCAATAGGCAAAAAACTTGCCTATTAGAAAGATACAATTTGAATATACAAAAGGGGGTAAAGAGTTGACAGTACATGAAAGAAGAATGAAATTGTTTGAAGTGATGTGTGAAAGAAGACATGACACAATAAGTAATCTTGCATTTGAATTCAAAGTATCTGAAAGAACAATTCGTTATGATATTGAAAAACTGACATGTTCATACCCAATATATACAACACAAGGAACAGGTGGTGGAGTACATATTGTTGATTGATATAGATACGGAATCAGATACATGACCAGTGATGAAACTAAATTTTTAGAAAGTATAGCTAAACATTTAAGTAATGAAGAAATGTACAAATTGCAAAGAATTATAGACAGATATAGGATGCCAATGCGAGGTGCAGCATGAGAGCAGTTCGTAAAGATGAAACCATAAGAATCTATGACTCCTATTTATATAGGGAGAGTATCAAGGAAATTGATGGCAGAATTTATGATGCTGAAGATAAATGTTGGATATTGCCACTTTGTGAAGAGAATATTGCCACTTTGTCGCTCATTGGAGCAAATCTCGATGAAGAACTTAGGACAATGTTAAAGAACCAAAATAAGGCGTTTGTAGGAGAATATCAACACCGAACACCAAGAGTAAAAGTCAAACTATTTTCTCATCAACAGAATGCATATGACTTTGCACTAAACACTTTTGAAAAGAGTAAGGGAGTGGCTTTGCTTGCGGATATGGGAACAGGAAAGTCAATGATGACAATAGCAATTACAGGAACACTCGAGATTGAAAAAGATGTCAAGAAAATGCTTATAGTTTGTCCGAAGTCAATAGTTGGTGTTTGGGAAGAAGAGTTTCGTAAGTTTGCAGATTACAAGTATGCAATAACGGTGCCAGATGGTATGATGAAAAAGAAACGCTCAGCATTTGGTTTTATGCAAGGAAAAGCACTTCAAATTATAGTTGTAAATTATGAAAGTTGTTGGAGATTAGAAGAAGAAATTGCAGAGTGGAATCCAGACTTAATCGTGTGTGATGAATCATCAAAAATTAAGACACCATTGGCATCGCAGGCTAAGGCATTACATAGGCTTGGACGAAACACAAAGTATAATATGATACTCACAGGAACACCAATCACAGGTAGTCCGTTAGATATTTATTCACAATACAAATTTGTTAATGAAGAAATATTCGGAAGTAGTTTCTACCTTTTCCGTAGCAGATATGCTATTTTGGGTGGATTTCAAAATCGTATGATAACTGGTTATAGAAATATGGTGGAACTGGTACAAAAAGTGCATAGCATAGCATTTAGAATCAAGATAGATGATGCTGTTGACTTGCCACCTTTCATTGATGAAACAAGAGTAATACCATTGGAGGCCAAAGCACAATCAGTGTATAAGCAGTTGGAAAATGATTGTTATGCAGAGTTGAAACATGGTGAAGTGACTGCACGGAATGTGTTAACACAACTATTGAGATTATCGCAATGTTCTGGTGGATTTATACGAGATGATATAAGTGGCAAGGCGGAGCAAGTTAGTAATGCCAAACTAGAGGCACTTGAAGAGATATTGGAAGCTTGTATGGAAGAAGGTCATAAGGTTGTAGTGTTTGCAAGATTTATTCCAGAAATAGAGGCAATTAAAAATTTGCTTGAAGAAATGAGAATAGAGTATTCGCTTATATGTGGAGCAACCAAAGATAGAGCAGAGCAAGTCAAAAGGTTTCAAGAAAACCTGGATGTCAAAGTGTTCGTTGGACAGTTGCAAACAACAGGCATGGGGCTAACTTTGACAGCAGCAAGTGTCGCAGTATTCTACTCTTTGGACTTTTCATATGCGAATTATGAACAGAGCCGAGCAAGGATACATCGCATAGGTCAAAAAGAAAAGTGTTTGTATATTCATCTTGTCTGTAAAAACACAGTGGATGAGAAGATTATAAATGCACTTAAACACAAGGCAGATATAGCAAACATTATGGTAGATAATTGGCACAACTTTTAAATTAACAATAAAATACGGAGGTATTAATTTGGATAATAAATTATTGGAATTGTCTGACAAACTCAAAGCATTAAAAGAAACAAAGAGTGATTTGGACAAACAAAGCAAAGCAACTAACGAAGAAATTGATGGTGTTATCAACCAGATGATAGACTTAATGTTAACTGAAGAACTATCATCATTTAAACGAGATGGGGTAACATTCTCGTTAGTAACTCAGGAATACCCATCACCAGAACAAGACCGCAAGAGTGAATTGTGGCAAGCAATGAAAGAGAAAGGATATGAGGACCTTTTCACTATTAATAGTAAAACCTTAGCTGCAACGGTAACAGAACTTATCAGCGAAAATGAAGGTGCATTGCCAAACTGGTTAGAAGGACTTATTAAAGTATCAGAAAAGAATACAATCCGAATGGTAAAATCAAAGAAATATTAATGTGGAGGTAAAAATTATGGCAAATGATTTAATAAAAAAAGATAATGGTGTTGTTGAACAATATGGCAATGGTGTGAGTTTGAGTGACATATTAGCAGAAGAGATGGACGGCTTGACTCCATCGTTTGAAAGAATAAAGATTCCCGCAGGCGGTGGTGTTGCATTCGAAGTTCCAGGAGATGACCCGGAAAGTCCAGACTTGGTCAAAGAACTGAAAGCAGTAATTTTGTATCATCATCCAATCAACTGCTACTACAAGGAAGAGTACACAGGTGGCAACAATCCACCAGACTGTGGCTCAATGGATGGACATGTCGGAATTGATGTAGAAACAGGTGAGATTAAGCAATGTGCAGAATGTGAGTTCAATAAGTTTGGAACTGACAAGAATGGTGCAAAAGCATGTAAACAAAAACGCAGAATCTACATAATGAAACAAGGCGAAGCACTGCCAACAATTTTGTCATTGCCAACAGGTAGCCTATCTGAATTCTCAAAGTATGTAATGAGATTGCTATCAAAAGGCAAAAAAACAAACAGTGTTGTAACAAAGTTTACTTTGAAGAAAGCACAAAATGCAGGTGGAATAAATTATTCTCAAGCAATGTTTGCAGTTGATAGAGAGTTGAGTGCAGTTGAACTTGAGAATATAAAGAAAATGAGCGACCAAGTCAAAGCATTGGCAATGAAAGTGACAGTGCTAGATGAAGAGTGATAGGATGTGATGGCGGTGGCATGAGCCGCCGCTTATTGCATAGTTGGAGAATGCTAAAATTAATCAGCAAGGAGATGAGCGATGGTGGGAGATATTTTTGAAAATGTAAAAAACAATGTGAAAATCGATACTATTGTGCAAGATTATGGAGTTCAACTCAATGCACAAGGTCAAGGCTTGTGTCCTTTTCACAATGAAAAAACACCATCATTTTCAGTGAAGAAAGAAGATAACATTTTTAAGTGTTTTGGTTGTGGTGAATCGGGAGATGCTATAACTTTTGTGGCAAAGTTGAAAGGTATAGAGCCTATAGAGGCGGCAAGAGAAATAGCGGAGAAATATCACATTGAAATCGAAGACAAGAAATACTCAAAGAGTTCTACAATAACTGATTACTTAAAGCGTTGTATAGCAGATGTCAGCAAGACAGATTACTTTGAGTTGCGATGTTTGAACAAATCTACAATAAGAAAATTTTGTTTAGGATATGATACATATCATAATTCAGCTGTCATACCATACTCTTCAAAACTCACTTACTATCAATCAAGGAGCATAGGAGAAAAAGCATTTTTCAAACCGAAAACAGAAGATGCGGGAGCAGAGCCAATCTTCAATATTAATGCATTGAAACTTGCTAACAAAGAGCCTATATTTGTAGTTGAGAGTCCTATATGTGCGATGTCGGTATATCAAAGTGGAGGAAATGCTATAGCAACATGTGGCACAAGTGGTTGGAAGAAAGTAGTAGAAGAAGTTAAAAAAAAGAAACCGCTCGGTGGCTTTATATTGTGTTTTGATAATGATGAGCCAGGGAAGAAAGCAAGCAGCTCGATGTACTATGAACTATCAAATCTAGGTGTTCAAGTTATTGAGTATAACATAGCAGGAGATTGTAAAGATCCTAACGAACTGCTGATGTCAAATCATAAGAAACTTGAAGAGTATATCAAGTCGGCTAAGATGCGACTGAGAAAACAGTATGCAACTTCAAAAGATAGTTTTACAGCATCCGAACTACAAGACGAAGATGTAGAGCCACCAACATGGATAGTACGAGATGTGTTGCCAACAGGACTCGCTATGCTATGTGCTCCATCGAAGATAGGAAAGTCTTGGATGATGATGCAACTTGGACTAGCAGTATCAGAAGGCAAAGAATTCCTAGACTTTAAAACAAATACAAGTGGTGTGCTGTACTATGCTTTGGAAGATAGCAAAGCAAGATTGAAAGATCGTCTCAACAAAATATTAAAAGGGAAACGTGCTCCTACAAATCTTCGTTTTGTAACACAAGCAGACACCGTTGATGGTGGCTTGTTAGAAAAGATAGAAGAAGAGTTGAAAACATTTTCTGGCATTAAGCTCATTATTATAGATACTTTGCAAAAGGTTCGTGGAAAGGTAATCAAGAACGAATCAATATATAGCGGAGATTATAGGGAAATGGGTAAACTAAAAGAATATGCTGACAAACATAAAATTTGTATGCTTTTTGTTCATCACTTGCGAAAAATGACAGATGAAACTGATGTGTTCAATATGATAAGCGGAAGTACTGCATTGATGGGTGCTGCTGACTCAGTGTTCATAATTGCCAAGAAAAAGAGAAATGATGATAATGCGATTTTATCAATGACAGGTCGAGATATTCAGCAAAACGATATTGTCATAACTTTTAGCAAAGTAGACTTTAAATGGGAAGTCGAAGGAACAGCAGAAGAAGTAGCATACCGAAAAGAACGAGAAGAATATGAAAATAGTCCACTTGTTCAAACAATAAAAGAAATTGTGAAACGAAGTCCTATGAATGGTTGGTGTGGAACAATTGATGATATTAAGAAACATATCTATGATATTACAGGAAAACAAATAGCAGAAAGCAATGCTGCTTTAGGCAGAGCAATAGAAAAGTTCGAATACAGATTATACTGCGATGAAATTGAGCACAAAGTGACAAGAACATCTAAAGAGAGAAAACACACGTTTATTCGGAAATTACCAAAACAACCATTTGGGTATCAAAAAACTATCTATGATGATGACGACGAAGAATAAATGTCACTCCCATATATATACTACTGTCATTACTGTCATTCCGTCACTAGAAAAAACGCTAATAAACATAAAAAATCACATAAATCCACAAGAAGGGGTTAATGTCATAGTGTAATATTGTCATTTTATGACAGTATGACAGTAATGACAGATATATATAGTAAAGCAAATAATAGCAACATTTAAAAAGGTGTGAAATGGATAAGAAAAAGATAATCAATAAAGTTGTGATAACCGCTGATGCAGAATTCGACTATGAAAGCGAGTTCAAATGTAGATTGCAGAAATTGCAACTGAAACAAGAAATTGAAGATTACATTAGCATAAGACTGAAAAACTTTAATTGTTATTATTTTAGGGTTAAATTTTATGATGAATGTACTAACGAAATGCTTATTTTATTTGTTTACAAGGGAGACACCTTTGGTTGCATGCAAATATGGGAAGTTCGAGGGATATGTAAAGAGGAAGATTGGACAAGTGAGTTAGAAGATGATGGGAATATTCGTTGTTGGTTAAAATCTAAAATTGAACCAAGCGAATCAACTGACTGGGTGTGGGATTTGAGAATAGCAAAAGCAATACAACGAAAAGAGTTGTCGGAACAATATGGAGAGGATGTGGAAAGTTATATGCAAGAAATCTTAAATATTTTGAAAAACTACAAAATAAACAAATCCAAAATTGCAGTGGGAAATGGTAAGGAAATCATAGCACTAAAAGAAGATATGGACTTTATTGATAAATGCATTGAGCAACTCGATGAAGAATCTAAGGCAATAATAACCTTTGTGTATGTCCAAGGTCTTTCTCTAAGTAAGGTTGGAAGAGTATTCGGATATTGCAAATCGGCTATACATAAAAAACGAAATAGAGCATTGCAAATACTAGAAATATTGTATGAGAGTAGAGAATAGAAAAAGTTGACGAATGGTGAACGATTCGTGAACAAAAGTGAACGAAAAAGTCGGTGAACGGGTGTATAATAAGAATGAGCAGGAGGGAAAACTATGCCAATGAAACCAAAACGACCTTGTAGTTATCCTGGTTGTCCCAAATTAGTTGATGGACAATATTGTGAAGAACACAAGAAACATGTGGATAAACAGTACAACAAATATGGAAGGGATAACTTCACTAAGAGTTTTTATAAGACACCTGAGTGGCAATTCGCACGAAAAAGACAATTACAATCTCATCCGTTCTGCGTGGAATGTTTAAAACACGGAAAACGAACTAAAGCAACTATGGTCGACCATATTGTTCCTATTAAGCAAGGTGGAGATAAGTTTGCACCAAGTAATCTACAATCACTTTGTTGGAGTTGCCACAGCAGAAAATCTGTGGAAGAAGGCAGTAGATTTGGCAAACATTTGCAATTATAATTTTAATATGTTATAATTTAAAAAAATGTTGAGGTGAAAATTTATGGCAAAATGTATAATTTGTGGCGATGAAATAACAGCAGTAAATAAAGAACATATTATTCCATTTTCTTTAGGAAATAAAAATTTTACTATAAATGCAATATGTCGTGAATGTAATTCGCTTTTGGGAGAAAAAATTGATGATGAAACAGCAAATAGCATTTTGGCAAAAGTGTTTAGACAACAAAATGGAATACCTGGACATTCTGGAAAAATTCCTAATGCGTTTGCAGAAGGTGTAGGAGAAAACGGAGAGATAATTAGACTTTCTAAAGATTTTAAGCCAACTATTGTTACCAAAGTGAGTGTTGATGATAATAAAATTCATTATCAAGGGTCTTCAAAAGAAGAAGCAATAGAAATAGCAAATAAAAAATTGAAACGCAAAAAACTGCCACAATTAACTGAAGAGCAAAAGAATGAAATTATGACAAAAGAACCGGAAAAATATCAACCTACTATTTCATATAATTTTTCATTGAATTTAAATAAAATTAATTTAGAATGGATAAAAATCGCATATGAAACATTATATTATTTATTTGGAGAAAAGATTTTTGCGGAAAAGTCTATAATGGAACTAAGACAAATTTTATATGAGTATCTATACAATGATACTTATGATGAAAAAATTATTCAAGGAAAAGTTGGTTTTATTGACAAATCATTGCAACAAATAATAGATAATTTAAATCAAAATTTAGATTTTTTAAAAAAAACATTAAATGACAGTGTTGTTCATTTAATAGGTGTAATAAGCGAAAATAATGAGTTGAGAATTATGATACAAGTGGAGGGAATGTTGACTGGAGCAGTTAGAGTAACAGTAAATGATAGTTCAATATATGAGTCTGCAACATTGATGATTGGTTATCCTAGCGGAGAAATAATAAATCAATAATTTCCATCCTATGTTCTTATAATTTACACATAATATGTTTGTGATTATTTGTGTTTTTCTACGCAATTTCGCTGGGCTCTTTCAGTTCTTTACGGTATAATTGAGTTAGAAAATAAGAAAGGGGAACACCCCAAAAGGAGCAAAGAATGAACAAGAAAGTAGCAAATGATGGAAAGGAATTAATAATAGCATTAGGATTAGATGCAGGAACACTTAGACATCTAGGAAATTACTGGTTCACAGCAAAAAAAGATGGAAACGAAATCGAAATCCAAACAGCACCAGCAGATGAAGAGAACGAAACAATCGAAATCAAAAGTGTTATAATGGATGGAGAAGAGATGGAATACTGCGAATGGTGCAAAGAATTAATGTCAGCAAGCGAAATGAGAAAAGAAGAAAAACTAGGATACTTATGCGAGAGATGCCAAATGGCAATCGAAAGCCGAGGCGAAGAGTTAACCTACGAAGAATGACAAGAAACAAACAGCGGACGAGAGCCCGCTGTAATTATTATAGGAGAAAATAAAAATGGAAAAACAAAATGTAGCTATAACATTAAAAAACTTTAGGTTCGCAGAAAGCGAACTTAACGAGGCCCTTGAAGAATTAGAAAAGGCATATTATCATATGGACGATGATGATCCATATATAGCGGAGATATTAGAGTGTCTTCAAAAATATGGATTAATACCAAGAGATGAATTGGATATAGAATCCGAGTTGGTAAAGGAATATGAAATCGCAAAAAGGGATAATGCTAGTGAAGAAAAAATAAAAGAGATATGCAATAAAATGAAAGTGACAAACAGGCGATTTTTTGACAACTGCACAGAAGATATACTCTATGCATTATTGCAAGATGAAAACTATGTATAGCCAAATGCTAATAAGAAGATAGTGAGAGCGGTTGAGAGTCCGCTCTCACTTTTTCTAGTGGCAGGGGGAGTCAAATCTCTACAGGTTTTTACCTTAAGAGCGGGGGCGCAGTCTAACGCGAATTTTCGCATAATCAAAAATCAAACGTAAAAATCAAAAATTCAAAATCTTTAACTTTAGTTAAAGGAGCGGGAGACCGCTCCTTTTTGAATTCAAAGCAAAATCAAAATAAATCAAATAATCAAAAAATCAAAGGGAGGAAAGTATGGCAAGTGGAGGTGCAAGAGCGGGAGCAGGTAGACCAAAAAAATCTGCTACACAAAAAATGCTAGAAGGTAATCCTAGCAGAAGACCGATTGAAATTGTGGATTTTGGTGGGGATGGAGTTGAACTTCCATGTGAACCTCCCATGTACTTATCGGCTAAAGCAAAAGAAATATATCGAACGGTTTATGGGTGGTTAAAAGGTGTTGGTTGCACAACAGGAATACTGCCATACAACCTTGAAGAGTATGCATTTTGCAAGGCAAGGTGGTTAGAGTGTGAAGAAATGAATACTAAACATGGCTTGCTAATGAAAGACCCAACAAACGGGAAAGCAATGCCATCACCATTTGTGGCAATGGCACAACAATACCTAAAGCAAACCAATGATGTTTGGTCAAAGATTTATCTAGTGGTCAGGGAAAGTAAACTAACAAAATGGGATGAAAAAAATCCTAATGATGACATTATGGAAAAACTTTTGGGAGGTGGAAATTGAATCAATATACAGAACAAAAACCATTGCGACTTATTGAGTTGTTCGCAGGAATAGGTAGCCAAACACAGGCGTTAAAAAACATAGGTGTATCACATAAAGTAGTTGCGATATCAGAAATTGACAAATATGCAATTAAAAGTTATGAAGCATTGCATGGTGAAACAAATAACCTAGGAGATATCCGAGAGATTGCAAAATTGCCAGAGGCAGACTTTTGGACATATTCTTTTCCTTGCCAAGATATTTCAGTAGCCGGGAAAGGTGCAGGAATAAAAGAGGGAACGCGTAGCGGATTGTTGTTTGAGGTTGAAAGATTGCTGAAAGTTGCCAATGAAAATGGTACATTACCTAAATATTTGTTGCTAGAAAATGTTAAGAATTTAGTTAGCAAAAAATTTAAAGCCGACTTTGATAGTTGGCTTAATTTTTTATCTTCCCTAGGATACATAAATTATTGGAAAATACTCAATGCCAAAGACTATGGAATTCCGCAGAATCGAGAAAGAGTGTTTTGCGTTTCTATACGAGGCGAACATGAGCCATTTGTATTTCCAGATAAACAAGAATTGAAATTTCGTTTGAAAGATATGATAGATAAAGTAGTTGATGAAAAATATTATCTAAAAGAAAGCACGATAAAGAGTATTGTCAATTCTACTTTTAATTCTAGGCGGGATAGTATAAGAAGCGGTGACCAACTAGCAAACACACTGCTAGCAAGGGATTGGAGAGGCCCACAATGTGTGCAGGTCGGTGAAGTAGTAGGCGAAAAATGGGATAAGATGCATGACATTTCTCGAAGAGTTTATGAGCCTGATGGAATCGCACCAACAGTACACTGTCAAGGTGGTGGAAATACTGAACTAAAAATAGCAGAGAACTTTGTGCTTGGCGGACTGCAAGCACATCAAACGCCGAGAACGGACGGAATCACCCCAGTGCCTACCGAGGCAATGGGAAAGGGTGGTGGACAAACTCCAGTAATTATTGACACAAAACAGAGTAGTACAGAAAGATTTTTCAAACAAGCAGTAGAAACAATGATGGACAATGAATGTTCAATAGGAGATACTATTGATGCTTTTAACAAAAAAGTTAATCGCAGTGGAGTATGCCCAACAATAACAACTCGTCCAGAAGGATTTAAAACAGCGATACTGCCTATTGTGGAAAATAATTTGTCTAGTGATGTTATTGTGGCGGGACAATTTCAACCAGTGGATAGAAATTATAAAGTTAATGGCAAAAAAAGAGAAGAACAATTTGAATGTAGGAGCGATGCCATCAGCAATGCAGTGCTTACTGGAGATAAAAAAAATTGTGTTTGCATAGCAGCAATGCGAGGTCGTAATCCAGATAATCCATCTGACCGTTCTATAGGTATTTATACTGAACAAAGACTAGAGATTAATGAAAAGGGGGTGTGTAATACACTGACATCTGTGCAAAAAGATAATCTAGTTATAGAGCATAAAAATGCTGGTAAAGAATATGTAGCACGAAGGTATAAAGAGTTTATGGATGAAAAGGGATATTTCCCTAAGAACTTTGTGGCATACAACAAATCTGAGATAAAAGATATTGCACCAACACTTACTTGCCATTGTTCATGTCCGAGTGGTAGTTCAGCAGTGCTAATGTTGGAAGAACCAGTTCAGATTAAAGTTGCAACCCAACAAGGATATGAAGAGGCTGAGAAAGGTGATTTTGTAAATATTACATACCCAGGAAGCAAATCAAAACGTGGTCGGGTTGGAAAGGGGATAGCACATACTTTAACGTGTGGTGATGGTAATGCAGTTATTACTGAGAACATACGAATACGAAAATTGACACCAAGAGAATGTTTGCGACTTATGGGGTGGAGTGATAAGCAGATTGACAAAATACAATCAGCCAAAGTTAGTGGAACGCAGCAATACCGACAAGCAGGTAATGGAATTGTTGTACAAGTTTTAATGTCGATTTTCAGTGCATTATTTAATTAAAAACTCCACTCTGTAAAAAGTGGAGTTAATTTGCATCTTAAAGGTAAATGATATAGAAAAATTAATTGTAATCACAATTGTCAATACACTAGGTATTTCTAAATTTAATAAAATGGAAAAAATAATTAGGCTTAAATCTTTAAAAATTGTGTTTATAATCATTTTTAACACCCCCTTAGCAATTATTTCACTTACCCTCCATAGAAATGGACAAATGTCGTCTGGTGAGTCGTGGGGGAACGCTGACGATGCCCGACTCAAATGTATTATATCACAACAAAATAATTAAAGCAATAAAAAGAGAGGATAATAAAATGTTAGTAAGAAAATATACAGCAGAATCAGTGACAAGCGGTCACCCAGATAAACTGGCGGATTTAATAGCAGATAGCATACTTGATGAATGCTTAGAACAGGATAAAGATAGTAGAGTGGCATGTGAAGTTATGCTTGCTCACAACAAATGTTTAATAAGTGGAGAGATAACAACAACAGCACAAGTTGTTTATGAATACATTGCATGTTCAGTTATTGCTCAAGTTGGATATGATGTGAAAGACATTGAATTTGAGATTAAAATTCATGAGCAGAGTCAAGACATATCTCAAGCAGTTGGAAAGGAAGAACAAGGTGCTGGAGACCAAGGAATTGTGTATGGCTATGCAACTGATGAAACTCAAAACTATATGCCATTACCAATTGAATTAGCACATCAACTGACTAATAGATTGGAAGAATGCAGAAAAAATGGTGTAATTATGGGACTTTGTCCAGATGGAAAAAGTCAGGTAACAGTGCAATATAAAGGCGACCATTTTGATAAAATCACATCAGTAATTGTATCAGCACAGCACGAAGTTGATAAAAATCTTGATGAACTTGCTAAAGAAATCAAAGATAAAGTTATTGGCAAAGTATTTGAAAAATATGATTTGAAAGATACTGAAATTCTTGTGAATCCATCTGGTAGATTTGTTATAGGCGGGTTTGAAGCAGATACAGGACTGACTGGACGAAAGTTGATGGTAGATACATATGGTGGAATTGCACACCATGGTGGTGGAGCAATGTGTGGGAAAGATGCAAGTAAAGTTGACCGCAGTGGTGCATATCTTGCAAGGTATATCGCAAAGAATATAGTTGCCGCAGGACTAGCAGAAAAGTGCGAGGTTGCACTTTCATATGCAATAGGAGTACCCGAACCAACATCAGTAGATATTAACACATTTTATACAGCATTGGTAAATGAAAATATTTTAGCAGAAGCTGTTAAAAAAGTATTTGATTTGTCAGTTGCAGGAACAATAGATAAACTTGATTTATCTTGTCCAATATATGCACAAACAGCAGTAGGGGGACATTTTGGCAAAGACTATTTTGCTTGGGAATTGACAGATAAGGTGGAGGCTTTAAATGGAGCAGTCAGAAAGAAATAACCTTGTGGTTAATAACATGAAACTTGTTTATTATGCTTTTGAGAAATTAGCAAAAAATGATATAACTAAACGATACAAAGAAGACTTAATCTCTGAAGGAATGATTGGTTTGGTAAAAGCAGCAAAATGTTTTGATAAAGACAAAGGATTTAAATTCAACACATTTGCAATGAGATGTATTAAAAATGAAATGTTTATGTTTTTACGAAAATTAAATAAGGAGTCTTGTGAGATTTCATTGTATGCACCAATACATAAAGATAAGGATAATAATGAAATTTGCCTTGTGGATATTATCGGAGATGAAAATGCTAACCCGGAAATGGAAATTGATAAAAAAGTATTCTTAGAATTTATGGAAAAACAAAGTGTAATAGACAAAAAAATTATCTTAGCAATATGTAAAGGTTACACTCAGAAAGAGATTTCAAAAGTATTGCAAATGAAACAGCCAACTATTTCAAGAAGAGTTTTGAAACTCAAAAAGAAATTTCAAGCAAGTATATAATTAATCAAATTAGTCCCGATTTTCACTGGACTTTTATTATTTATTACGCTATGTTGTTTGCAGATGGAGGTAAGTAATTTGAAAAATAGTATAGTAATAGAATTAGGTTTAGATAAAATAAAAAGAGAAACAGCAGATAGGCTGCTTGATGTTCTTTATGTTATGGAAGATGAGCAATGTTATAAGGTTAAAAAAGTATCTCAAGCAATAAACTATTTGCAGAATAATATGCAAAATGAAAAGCCGATAATACACTTCAATTCTACAGGCGAGAGTGGAAACATATATGTAATTTTAACAATGGTTAAGCAAACATTAAATGATGTTGAGTTTAATAAGTTATGGCAAAAAGTAAAACAGGGAACATATGCTGATGCACTTGAAATTATAAGGGAAAAAGTTGATCTTATAGATGATGATGGGAATTATTGAGAGGGTAATATGGATAAATTTTTTACTCAAAAATATTGTGATCGCTGTGGTGGGGATTTATCAAACGGACGGATAACGTCAATGTTTAATACAGAGTGCATTTGTATGAAATGTAAACAAGCAGAAATGGAACAAGAAGACTATAATAAGGCTTGTGAAGAAGAGCGCAAAGCTGTTAATAATGGTGTAAAAAACTATTTGGGCATAGGATTTAAACATTGAAAAATTATTTAAAAAAGTTTAAAATTCTACGCAATTTCGCTGGGCTCTTGTGTGTTTTTGCGGTATTGTTGTGTTGTAGAAAGGGAGAAGAAAACAACCCTCGATACAAAGGAGAACACGCAAATGAAAAATCAAACATTCGGAGTAGAAATCGAACTAACTGGCATAACAAGATGCCAAGCTGCAAACATTATAGCAACATACTTTAACACAACATCAAGCCACGAAGGCGGGAGCTATGACAAGTATGAGGTTAGAGATAACAAAGGCAGAAGATGGACAGCAATGAGTGATGGTAGCATTAAAACCGAGAAAAAAGGTGGAATATCAGCGGGAACTGAATACAGCTGTGAAATCGTAACACCGATATGCAAATGGGAGGACATAGAAGATATACAAGAAATCGTAAGGCAATTAAGACACAAAGGTGCAATAGCGAATAGTAGCTGTGGAATACACATCCACATCGGAGCAGAAAGGCACACAGCAAAGACACTAAGAAACCTAGTGAACATAATGGCAAGCAAAGAAGACTTAATCTTCAAAGCCTTAGGGGTAAGTCAAGTAAGAGCAGACAGATGGTGCAAAAAGGTAGAACAAAGGTTTGTAGATGGAATGAACAAAACAAAACCAACTGACACAGCAAGTGTGGAACAAATATGGTATGGTGGAACATCACAAAGACGCTACCATTATGATAGTAGCAGATACCATGCATTAAATCTACACAGCTTATGGCAAGGCAAAGGAATAGAGTTCAGATGCTTTAATGGAACAACACATGCTGGCAAGATAAAAACATACATACAACTATGCCTAGCAATAAGCAATCAAGCACTAACACAAAGTGGAGCAAGTGCAAAAAAGACAATAACAACAAATGAAAAATACACCTTTAGAACATGGCTACTAAGACTAGGAATGATAGGTGAAGAGTTCGAAACAGCAAGAAAATTTTTACTAGAAAACCTAGATGGTGACATAGCCTTCAAAAACGGAAGAACAAGGGTAGCGGCTTAACCGCACCCTTAAAAATAAAAGGAGAAAAAAATATGAATAAACTTTATATCGCATATGGTAGCAACTTAAACCTTGCACAAATGGCAAGAAGATGTCCAAACTCTAAAGTGATAGGAATTGGCAAGTTAAATGATTACCAACTGACATTTAGACATGTGGCAACAATAGAACCACAAGTCGGAGCAACAACACCAGTTGGGGTTTGGGAAATAACGCCCGAAGATGAAAAAAAACTAGATTGTTATGAGGGATATCCAAGCCTTTATCGAAAAGAAAATCTAAAAGTTGAAATGCATAATGGGAAATCAGTTGATGCAATGGTGTATATTATGAATAGTGGTAGACCACAAATGCCAAGTAACTATTATTATCAAGTAATACTGCAAGGCTATAAAGATGTGGGGCTTGATGAAAAATACTTGCAAGATGCACTTGATGATACACAAAAACGAATAAGAGCAAACAATTAAAAATAAATAAGCGTGTTCAAAGGGAGAGCTTCGGCTCTCCTTTATCTTTGCACAAAGGGGAGTAAAATGACATATAACAAGCAACTTGCAGACCGTGCTGTTGCCTTTATCAACTCCTTGAAACACACAAAGGGTATTTGGCATGGTGTTCCATTTAAGTTGTTGCCTTGGCAAGACAATATAATTCGAGACATATTTGGCACAGTAAAAGAGAATGGATACAGACAATACAATACTGCTTTTGTTGAAATACCAAAAAAACAAGGCAAAAGTGAAATAGCGGCAGCAATAGCTTTGTACTTATTAGCAGGAGATGGAGAGTGGGGAGCTGAGGTGTATGGCTGTGCTGCTGACCGCCAGCAAGCGAGTATCGTGTTTGATGTAGCTTGTAATATGGTTGAGCAATGCCCAGCTTTAAAGAAGAGAATCAAGCCTATAATGAGCCAAAAAAGGCTAGTATACTTACCATTAAATTCATTTTATCAAGTATTATCTGCAGAGAGTTATACAAAGCATGGACTCAATGTGCATGGAGTTGTGTTTGATGAGTTGCATGCACAACCTAATCGAGCATTATACGATGTAATGACACATGGCTCGGGTGATGCAAGAAAACAACCATTGTTCTTTTTAATAACAACTGCAGGAACTGACCGTAATTCAATATGTTGGGAAGTTCACCAAAAAGCTAAAGACATTATTGATGGCAGAAAAATAGACCACTCGTTCTATCCTGTTATTTATGGTGCAGATGACAATGATGATTGGGGAGATGAAAAGGTGTGGGCGAAAGCAAATCCGTCACTCGGTATTACAGTTGATATTGACAAAATACGAACAGCTTATGAGTCAGCAAAAGAGAATCCTGCAGAAGAAAACTTATTCAGACAATTAAGATTAAACCAATGGGTAAAGCAGAGTGTGAGATGGATGCCAATGGAGGCATGGGATAAATGTTCATTTGAAGTTAACCCGGAACAACTTGTTGGGAGAGAATGCTATGGTGGACTTGACTTGTCATCAAGCACTGACATAACAGCTTTTGTGCTTGTATTCCCACCACTAAATGAAGAAGATAAATATATTGTATTACCATATTTTTGGATACCAGAAGATACAATTGCTTTGAGAGTAAGACGTGACCATGTTCCTTATGATGTGTGGGAAGCTCAAGGACAAGTGATAACTACTGAAGGAAATGTAATTCACTATGGGTATATTGAAAAGTTTATTGAAGAACTAGGAATAAAATATAATATAAAAGAGATTGCATTTGACCGTTGGGGAGCGGTGCAGATGACTCAGAATTTAGAAGGAATGGGGTTTACTGTTGTGCCATTTGGTCAAGGTTTTAAAGATATGAGTCCTCCAACAAAGGAACTAATGAAACTTGTGCTGGAGCAAAAGATAGCACATGGTGGTAATATTCCATTGCGTTGGATGATGGATAATGTTTATGTGCGAACAGACCCAGCTAGCAATATAAAGATGGATAAAGAAAAATCTACTGAACGAATTGATGGTGCTGTCGCTTTAGTAATGGCACTGGATAGAGCAATCCGCAATCAAGGAACAACGGCAGATAGTATTTATAATGATAGAGGAATTATAATTATTTAGCAGATATAATAATATTTGTCAAAATTTTGTCATAAATCACTTGACAAAGTGTTTTTTGTCTAATATAATGATACGATTTAGTGGTTAACATTAAATGGAGGCATGGGCGAAGAGGAGATAAAATATGTATAAATTGGTAAATAATAGCCAAGTAAAACCTTATCGAAAGTATTGTACAGAAATTTTAGAAGCTTTGCGTGATTCATTGAATGAAAAGTATGATATAAAAACGGAGTTTTATTTGGTTGGCAGTGGAGCAAATAATTTGGTTACACAAGATGGCAATGGTCCATTCGATTTGGATTATAATCTTAGACTTTTATCTATGCCAGATAAGTATTGGAAAAATCTCAAATTATTAAAAGATATTGTGAGGAATACATTGAATAGTATAGTTGGTGATACATTGTTTTCTGATGGACAAGATTCAAGATCAGTTATAACTTCAAATCTAATTTTTAAAAATGATAGAACTAAAAAAGAATTCAGTTTTGATATCGCTATTATCGCAAAAATGAATACAGGAAATCTTTGCAGGTTAATACATAATAAACAGATAGGTCAATTTACTTGGAATGAAATCCCATCAACAAAGGATTTAAATGGTAAAGTTAAAAAACTTAAACAATATGGATGTTGGGAAGAAGTAAGAGATACTTATGTTATAAAGAAAAATATGTACCTTCAACGCAGAGATTATAATCATTCATCATTTGTTGTTTATGTTGAAACAATAAATGAAGTATATGGCAAATATCGATTTAATTAAATGAATAAATATACCCATATAATGGCTTTTCATTTTATGGGTATATATTTTTATTAAGCAGTAAATAATATGGTTATGGCATATTCATTTAAAGGAAGTATTAGTTTTGGGCTTGTATATATACCCGTAACATTACACAATACAATAAAAGAAAACGATATTGGTTTTAATATGATAGACAAAAAGACAATGAGCAGAGTAAAGTATAAAAAAACTTGTGCAGATTGTGATGGTCGAGAAGTTAACCAAGAAGACATTGTAAAAGGTTTTGAATACGAAGAAGGCAAATATGTTATATTCGAAGAGAAAGATTTTGAAAAAATTAAAACTAAAAAAGACAAGAATATAACAATAGAAAAATTTGTTGAACTATCAGAGGTAGATCCTTTGTATTTTGACAAGCCTTACTATGTTGCTCCAACTGGTGCAGAAAAGGCATTTTCTGTATTACTAACTGCAATGGAAGAAGAAGGTAAAGCCGCCATTGCAAAAACAGTACTTGGCACAAAAGAGACACTTATTCTTATAAGGTCTAAAGGTGGGCAAATGTTGCTTAATACACTATTCTTTGAAGAAGAGGTAACAAAAAATCCAGCTAAGGAAATAAGTGAAATTGGTAGTGATACAGAACTAAAAATGGCAAAAGCAATCATTGAAAGTATGACTGGTGAATTTAATCCACAAGAGTACAAAGATGAATATAGGCAAAAATTAAAAGATGCAATAGAACAAAAGATTGCTGGCAAAGAAATTGTAGCACCAAAAGAAAGTGAACAAGGCAGTATTGCAAACTTAATGGATGCCTTAACAAAGTCATTAGAATTAACGCAGAAAACTAAAAATAAATTGGTAGCCAAGAAAACAACAAGGAAAAAAGCACAATGACAGATTTGTTTGAAGAAAAGAATATCTCTCCTATGCTTTTGAATGAAGTTAAAGAACCATTTGATAGTGATGACTATATCTATGAATTGAAACTTGATGGTATACGCTGTATAGCTTATATAGCACCAAATTATGTAATGCTACAAAATAAAAGACATAAAGATTTGACTTCTATTTATCCTGAACTTATAAGCATTTGTAAGTGTGTAAAAAAGCGAGTAATACTTGATGGAGAACTTGTTGTTTTAACTGATGGTAAACCAGATTTTTATTCACTGCAAAAACGTAGTATGATGAGTGATGATTTCAAAATTCAACTCGCAGCAAAAAAAAATCCTGTACAATTTGTAGCTTATGATATCATTTATTGTGATGGTGAAGACTTGACAGACATAAAACTATTGAAACGAAAAGAAATTCTATCAAAGCAAGTTATAGAAGGACACAATTTGAGTGTATCACGATATATAGAAAAGAATGGAATAGCTTTTTATGAACTTGCTAAAAAAGAAAATCTTGAGGGGATAGTTGCTAAGTTAAAAGATGGTTTATATCATATTGGGAAGAGAACTTCTGATTGGATAAAAATAAAAGTGATGCAAGATGAAGACTTGCTTGTTCTTGGTTATGTGCCAGATGAAAACAACAATGTAAAAGACTTGATTTTAGGTTTTTATGATGAGAAAGAAGAATTACATTGTAGAGGCAAAGTTTATCTGGGAATATCTAAAGAAGAAAGACTGGTTTTTATACAGAAAACTTCGTTATGGCCTGCTGGGGTACTGCATGAACCTTCCAGGCAGGGGGGGAAGAAAAATTTCTGTAGAAGGTTACAAAATCTGTCGTCGGTTTTTTAACTTTAACTAACAATTAAGCCATAGATAGAAGCAAGTATCATATAACGTATATGTGTATAAAACAATTCAAAGAAGCAGTACAGCACTGCTTCTTTTTTATGTGCAAGTTTTTGATTAGATGTTTACAAATTTCTTATTGCTGCCTCTTTCTTATATAGCCGGCAAAATTATAGAAAGGAAGAAGTAATTATGGAGCAATTAAATTTAAGATACACAATAAACAGCAATGGTTCAATCACAGCCAGCTGGGATGCCATCACAGGAGCTGTCAGATATCATGCATACATGTATATCAGGGGAAAAGGAACAATCTATAATGAGACAAACTTAACCACTACATCCTATACAAGCCGCCCGGATCTGGATGCCAACGAGTTTTATCAGTTGACAGTTGTAGCATATGGTTCTTCTACAACCTTAGCGTCAGATGCAGCAAGGATATTGATACCATCAGATTTCTACAACAACATTCCTCTGGATATTCCCCAGAATATAACAGCAGCTGCAGGCCCGGTGTCTGTCGATATAAGTTTCGACAAGGTGGTAAGGGCCAGCGGATACGACATTCTTTTAAACGGAACTATCTATAGTATTACAAGTAATCTTGGCAGGATAACTAAAACAATCAGTGGTCTTACGCCGAAAACAAGATATTCCTATGCAGTCCGGGCAAAAAATTATTATCGGACAGGTGAATACAGCGCAGAGCAGACGTTTACTACTCCGGCAGTGAGTCCTGCAGCGCCTACAGGGATTACAAAGTCAGTTACGCAAAACTCTGTGACTATAAGCTGGAATCCTGTGCAGACAGCAACAATGTATGACATTGTATTTAACGGGACGAAGTATACCATAGGAGCTACATCAAGAACCTTTACCGGATTATACCCAGGCACAAGCTATTCTTTTAAAATCCGCGGCGTAAATTCAGATGCGGATGGAATCTATACCCATGAAATGACAGCCACAACTGCACCGCAGGTTCCCACAGGAATCAGCGCAGTAAGTACAGACACCACACTTACGATTAGCTGGAATGCAATGCAGGGTGCGACGAGTTATTTCGTTTATTTCAGGGATCAGGAGATTGCTGTGCCGGGTACAGAAAACAGTGCAACATTTACAAACTTAACACCCAACACGTCATACACCTATAAAGTATGTGCGAGCAGTGCAGATGGAAGAAGCCCGTACAGTCCGGAGATGACGACGAAAACCACGCCGCCCGGACCTTCAATGCCCGAAGAAGCGACACAGACTTCTACGGAAAATTCAGTTACACTTAACTGGAATGCAGTAAACGGAGCTGACAGCTATGACGTTATATTTGACGGACAGACTTACCATGTAACAAGAAATACAATAACCATTAACAGTCTGGCGCCCAATACCAGTTATACCTATCGGGTACGGGCAAACAATGCCAACGGTTCCAGTGAATATGGACCGGCGAAAACAGTAAAAACAGCGCCGACAGCACCGGCTGCGCCAAATGAATCAGCCACAAAAAATTCAATTACGATTAGCTGGAACGCTGTTCCGGGAGCAGTCAGCTATGACATTTTGTTTAATGGAACTACCTATAGAGTTACAGGAACATCCAAGACCATTGAAGGACTTTTAGCAGGGCAAAGCTATTCCTATCAGATCAGGGCAAACAACGCAGATGGTTCCAGTTCCTACAGCGCGCCTAAAACAGTATCTACGATACCGGATGCGCCGGGAAGGCCGGGAGATGTCAGTGCCAGGGCCACTACAGAATCAATAAGTATTACATGGGTGGCGTTACCCAGAGCTGAAAGCTATGATGTACTGCTCGGAAATACAATTTATGAGACGACAGGAACAACGATCACCATAAACGGATTAAAGCCCTATACGGAATATACGTACCAGGTGCGTGCCAAAAATGCAGGAGGTGCGGGATCATATTCTGTAGCAGGGAATATCAGAACGTTGATGAAGGCTCCGGACAATATAACAGCCACAGCAACAAAAAATTCAGTTACGCTTAGCTGGAGTGCATCTTTGGGAGCCACCAGTTATGACGTATTATTTAATGGAAAAACCACCTTTGGCATAAAGACCACTTCCTATACTGTTACTGGTCTGGCTAAGGGAACGGCCTATAGTTACTCAATATGTGCAAAGAATTCATCAACATCCAGTGCGTACAGTCCCACAGCGACAGTTATGACAATTCCGGATCCTCCGGAAATGCCTGCAAATGTCAGGGCAGGCGCCGCCGCAAATTCAGTTACAATCAGCTGGAGTGCAGCAGCGAGAGCGGCAGGATATGATGTTTATCTTGGCGGTAACGTTTATGATGCCGCTGGCACAGAAACGACGATTACAGGATTATCTTCGAACTGTAGTTATACCTATCAGGTGCGTGCTAAAAATCCAGGCGGTACCAGTGCATATACTGTATCTCAAAGGATTACCACAATGCTGGCAATACCCCAAATTATCAATCTTACTGTTAACATGTATAGCATTACAGCAAAGTGGGGTTCTGTAAGCGGAGCAAACAGATATGAAGTGTCATTTAATGGCACTGCCAGCATTATATATGGAACCAGCAAAACATTTTTAGACCTGACTCCGGGAACAAACTATACTTTTGCGATAAGAGCGCTAAGTGCTTCAAACAGTAGTGAATATTCTGAGATGCAGACACTGCGAACCATTCCAACTGCACCCACGACACCGACAAATATCAAAGCAGCTGCTACATCAGAATCCGCTACGGTTACCTGGAATGCAGTATCGGGCGCAGACCGCTATGAGGTGTTGTTTAACAATAAGACTTATTCAACTGAGACACCATCTATTACAATAACCGGGCTTACAGCAAATACAAGCTATACCTATAGGGTGTGCGCTAAAAATGCAGGCGGCACCAGCTCCTATTCTGCCAGCCAGACCATAAAGACGCTGGAAAAAGTTCCGGAAACTCCGGTAAATGTACGTGCAACATCTACTTCGTACACTGTTACGGTAATGTGGAATTCAACAACCTGGGCGTCCAGTTATGATGTTCTTATAGGAGGGAGCACCTATAATACGACGGGTACCTATTTCACAAAAAGCGGACTGTCCGCGGAAAGCAGTTATACTTATCAGGTGCGTGCTAAAAATTCGGCCGGAACAAGCGCTTATTCCCAGGCTCAGACTATTAAGACTTTAGTGGCGCCGCCGGCAGTTCCTTCTAACGTGACCGCTGCATCTACCACTAATTCTGTCACCATAAGCTGGAGCGGAGTGAGCAGGGCAGACAGCTATGAGATTTCATTTAATGGCGGTACCTATAGAGTGACTACAGGTACCTCAAAGACCTTTACCGGACTTGAAATGGGCACCAACTATACTTATGCGGTGCGGGCAAGAAATGCAGGAGGAGCCAGCGCCTACAGCGCTTCTAAGACAATCCAGACTGTTCCTACAGTTCCGCCGGTGCCATTAAATGTAAGCGCATCAGCAAAGGCTGATTCTGTAACAGTGAGCTGGAAAAGAGTAGGAGGAGCTGCCAGCTATGATGTGCTGTTTAACGATACGGTTTACAATGTGACAAGTACATCCAGGACCATAACAGCGCTTCAGGCGGATACTGTTTATTCCTATGCTGTCAGGGCAAAAAATTCAGTAGGAATCAGCTCTTACAGCAGTACAAAAACGGTAAGAACACTTCTGCCCATACCTGAAAACATTCAGGCCATAGCTACATCTGAAATGGTACTGCTAAGCTGGGATGAAGTGGCAGGAGCATCTGGTTATGATATTGTGTTTGATGGAAGCACTTATGAGACAAGTAATACATATAAAGAGTTTACAGAGGTAAATCCTGATACGGAATATACCTTTTCGGTCCGTGCAAGAAATAGTTTTGTGGCAAGTGAATACAGTAGTGAGCGGAAGATTCGCACTATGATACCAGTGCCGCAAGTGCCTCAAAATATTGAGACTATTCCTACGACAAATAGTGTTGCAATTAGTTGGGATGCAGTAAACTATGCCGCCGGCTATGATATTCTTTTTAATAATGTAGTTTATGATGTATCGGATACATCCAAAACAATAACAGGATTAGAGGCAAATACAGATTATGAATATGCCATTCGAGCTAAAAATGCAATTGGAACCAGTGCTTACAGCAACACGAAGACAGTGAGGACACTTTTATCTGTACCTGAAAATATTCAGGCAGAATCCACGTCAGACACAGTTTTGTTAATGTGGGATGAAGTTAATGGTGCTGAAGGGTATAATATTAACTTTGATGGAAGTGTTTATGAAGTAAACAGTACAACAAAAGAATTTAGCGGGCTGATCCCTGAAACAGAGTATGCTTTTTCCGTGCAGGCAAAAAATATGCAGTTCCACCGTTCATCAGTATTCAAAGGATAATATGTCATTT
>OFGJ01000515.1_pt1 | contig 29894 bp, 22 predicted proteins | sample 1521731 | NCBI WGS metagenome assembly OFGJ01 (sample SAMEA3504126, study PRJEB24116) | mouse gut metagenome | biome: mouse gut; feature: mouse-associated habitat; material: faeces | place: Denmark | collected 2011 | reverse complement strand
TACGGCGACCACCGAGATCTACACTCTTTCCCTACACGACGCTCTTCCGATCTAAAATGCCCAAGTCAGAATTAATTGTCGGACTTGATATCGGAACAACAAAAATTTGTGTTGTCGTTGGGGAAATAAACGAACACGGCAATATCAATATTGTAGGAGTGGGCAACAGTCCTTCAACCGGTCTTCGCAAAGGGGTAGTCGTCAATATTGAGCAAACCGTTCAATCCATACGGCAAGCCATTGAAGAGGCTGAGGCAATGGTTGGCTGCACTATCGGTTCCGTATATGCAGGCATTGCAGGCAGTCACATCAAAGGTACAAACAGCCATGGAGTCATTGCCATTAAAGGCAGCGAAGTCAGCCAAAAAGATATTGAGCGTGTTCTTGATGCAGCAAAAGCCGTTGCCATTCCAATGGATAGAGAAGTTATCCATATTCTCCCCCAAGAATACATTGTTGATGAGCAGCATGGCATTATCGAACCTCTTGGTATGAGCGGGGTTCGCCTTGAAGTAAATGTGCATATTGTAACCGGTTCTGTCACATCCGCACAAAATATTCTGCGTTCCTGCCAAAAAAGCGATTTGGACGTGACAGATATCGTGCTGGAAGCCCTTGCCTCCTCAAAAGCAATTCTTACTGACGAAGAAAGAGAAATTGGCGTTGCCATTGTGGATATTGGCGGCGGCACAAGCGACATTGCTATTTTTGCTGACAATGCCATTAAATATACCGGCGCTGTGCCCCTTGGCGGACAAAACCTGACCAATGACATTGCCTTTGGGCTGAGAACCCCTATTTCCGCAGCAGAAAAAATAAAAATAAAATATGGCTGTTGTCTTGGTGAAATGGTCTCAGCAGACGAAACGATTGAAGTGCCAAGCGTTGGCGGACGCCCTTCACGGCAGGTTGCAAGACAGGTGCTTGCAGCTATTTGCGAGCCGCGCATGGAAGAAATATTATTTCACATTAACCAAGAATTGGAACGTTCCGGTTATAAACGAAAAATTGGTGCCGGTGTTGTTCTGACCGGCGGCGGAGCTCTTATTGAAGGAGCACAGGAACTTGCCGAACAAATTTTCGGACTTCCGACCCGTGTCGGTTCTCCGTTAAATCTTGGCGGCGGCTTTACGGAAATGGTTAATAACCCCAAATATGCCACAGCAGTAGGTCTTCTTTTTTATGGAGTTGAAAACGAAGGCGTGAATGAGCCAATTTATACAGACGCAAACAGCGATACAAATACATTTGGAAAAATCTTAAACCATATGAAAAAATGGTTTTCAGAAATAAAATAGGATTACTCGGGAAATAATGAGGAGGCATTATGGATATTTCAATTCCAACTGAAATTACTGAACTTGCGAAAATTACTGTTTTCGGTGTTGGAGGCGCAGGTGGAAACGCTTTACAGCACATGATTAACAACGGACTGAGTGACGTTACCTTTGTCTGTGCAAACACAGACGCTCAAGCCCTTACTCGTTCCAGTGCCGAAAATAAAATCCAATTGGGACCACAGCTGACAAAAGGTCTTGGCGCCGGTGCAAAACCTGAAATCGGACAAAAAGCAGCCGAAGAAAGCATGCAGGAAATTGCAAAATTTTTGCAAAATACAGATATGGTTTTTGTTACAGCCGGCATGGGCGGCGGAACCGGAACAGGTGCTGCTCCTATCATTGCAAAAATGGCAAAAGAAAAAGGAATTTTAACCATTGGCGTTGTGACAAAACCTTTTTCCATTATTGAAGGCAAACGTATCCACGTTGCAAACAAAGGTATTGAAGAATTACGCCAGTATGTTGACTGCCTTATTGCAATCCCCAATGACAGACTTCGTGCCATTGCACCGAAAAAAGCCACTGCAAAAGATATGTTTATGAAAGCCAATGACGTGCTTTTATCAGCCGTACGCGGCGTTACCGAAGTTATTACCAAGCCGGGCTTTGTTAACGTTGACTTTGCTGACCTTACCTCTGCCATGACGAAAAAAGGTGCAGCTATTATGGGTGAAGGTGTGGCACGCGGCGAAAACCGTGCAATAGATGCTGTAAAACAGGCTATTTCCAGCCCGCTTTTAGAAGATATCAGCATTTTTGGTGCGCAGGCTTTACTTGTTAATATTACCGGTAATGTTACCATGGAAGAATTTGAACAAATCGGTGAACTCTTAAATTCTGCTGCTGTCGCTGATAACGGAGAATTGCCGGACGTATTCTACGGTATGGTTGAAGACGCCGAAGACAGCGAAGAAATCCATGTTACTATTATTGCAACAGGTCTTAATCCTGAAAGCAATGTCATTTCTGCTCCAAGTACTGAAAAAACTTCTACCGTTATTCCTTTTCAGCAGGCAGTAAAAGCGGAAGAACCAACAGATACGGAAGAAAAACAAAACATTGTCCGTAAACCATATTTTACAGCTGATGAGTATACCTCAACCCTGACCCGTAACCGCCATACCCCGGGCGCCATGGAATTTACATTTGACAACGAAACGGATGATATTCCTGCTTTCATTAGAAGACAAGCAAACTAATGCTTCTTTTCATACTCGGTAATCCATAAAAAAGCGAGTCCTTTGGGCTCGCTTTTTATGTTAACAATGCAGATTTATTGTTTTATTTTTCTAATTTTATCACTCGAAAGCATTTCCGTATGACATTCAGAAAACATCATTACGATTTAATATATTTTTCTTAGAGGAAATGATTATTGCATTTTTTTTAATAACTGACAGGTTTCATAAATCAGGTCGCGTATGAATTTTTGCTGCTTCTCATGCAAAGGTTTTACCAAATTAGAAATAGAAGTGAGTATTTCAGGCTCTTCTGTAGGAATTGGACGCAGTAAATCTGACGGTTCACATTGCAAAATTTCAGCAAACTCTCTGATACGTTCCACATTCAAAGTAATTTTACCGCTTTCCATTCTGGAAATGGTTTCCGGAGTAACACCAAGTCTATCCGCCAGCTCCGGCTGGGAAAGCCCTGCTTTTTTTCGCCGTTCAGCAATATAATTTCCAACTTGCACGCTGAATTTCTTATCTTTCATAACAGCCCTTAATACAATATAATTTATAATTATAGCTGATTTTGAAACAAGAATAAATTGCGTATTACGTATTTATATTGACATATAATGTATTTTTATTATAAACTTATCGATGCCATCAAGTTATAATAAGGAGAAAAAAATGGAAAATACTAACAATACTCAAGAAAGCCCAATTCAAATCCTTTATGCTATTTATGCTATTTTTGTTGCTATTCTTGTTGTTGCTACAAGTAAGGAACATGGATTTTTCTATCACACGTTTATGTTTCTTTTGGCTTTGGTATGCAGTCGGTTAGGAATATACATAGGAGATATTTTAAGAAAAATTGCAATGCCTGACTCAATTTTTACAAGTGGTGGAATGAAAGACATTTTGATGCAAAAATTATTTTGGTTTATTGGTCCGCAAGCAATTGGAGGTTTTGCCGGGGGAGCTTTAGGAGCAACAATTCTCAAAATGATAGTAGAATAAAAAAAAATTGAGAAAATTTTGAACAAGATAACATCATATAATGAAAAAGAAGGCTTGATGGTTAAATAAATAACAAATAAAATTTGGGTGCAAATAAAAGGAAAACCGAATGGCGTCCAATATTATAAAGTTTATATTCATGTTTTTATTTTTACTTGTTCAGCATGCAAGCGCTGAAGAGATAGATCCGATACCCTACAAAGGAACATACAAATATAATGAAGAAGGCTTTACAGGACAGCTCGTTCTTTCCCCGCCGGATCTTTCTACGAAAGCAATGTCTGTTGTTATTAATACATACAGAGATGATAATGGCAATATGTGCGCGTTTGAAGGATTATGTATCACTAAAAACAGGGAATTGATTTGTACTGAAGGTGAACTGCAAAAAAAAGAACTGGATAACTATGTAAAAATAACATTAAATCAAGATGCTCTGACAGTAACGGATTCTTATCATGTATCTTGCGGAGCGGGGGCATTTCTCACAGGTAACTATATAAATGAAGCAACTATTCAAAATGCAAACTCTGATTGTATCGATCAAACAGGTGAACCACATACATTAATAGGAAAAATTGTTTCATTATTTTTGGAAAACAATGCGGCATTTATTGTTGCAGAAGCAAATAATCAAAAATATGAACTTCCAATAACTGCAGATAAGCAAATAGAAACCAGAGAGATGATTGGCGACATAGTTTCAATTACATATGTAGATAAACAATATTGGGATGAACATGATGAATTATGTGCTCATACGGCTCATATTTTGGAAATAAAACCTTTGCAGTCTGCATTGCAGGAACCAGTTGAACGAATTTTGGGCAGTGGCAATTTGGAAGGAACTCTTCTGGATGTTGGCGAAGAAGCCGGATTTTGCTATTTAGAAATTCAAGAAAGTTATGGAAAATCTTATTTGCCAATCGATTGCGGGGAAATGAGCAGTTATGTTTCCCTGCGGGGAAAAGATGTTTCAATAGCTTTTACTGTTCTTCAATACTATTATGAACCCGATGAAGTTTGGCTTAAAGATTTTAAAATTGAAAAAATTAATGAATGGTAGTTTGAAAAACTATAAGAAAATCCTTCAGCTAATGAATATAGCCAGCGGACAAATTGTCCATAATTATAACGAGTATAACGACACAATTTAAATAAAAAAAGCCCCTTTTTTTGCCAGTAATGCAAGACAAGGGGCAAAACTGTATTAATGGTGTTCGTTGGGGCTGGTTGCTTTAATAACAAAAAGAGCAATTGCAACAGCCACGATGCCGCCTATAAAAAATACAAAATCCATAATTCACCTCGCTTAATACAGTCTACACAACTTCTCATTTTTATTCAAGAAGATTATTTGATTTTTAACCGTCATTTTTTCCGTGACAAACACAATAGAAGTGTGTAGTGTTTGTTAATAATTTTCATTGATAAGGAGTTCCAATGGCAGTTAAAATATTAGAAAAGGAAAGTCTTATTCCCGGCAGAACAAGCCGCTTGGTTTTAGACGCACCCCATATAGCAAAAACGGCAAAACCCGGTCATTTTATTATGTTAAGAATAAATGAAACCGGAGAACGTTTCCCGCTCACCATAGCCGATACCGATAAGGAAAAAGGCACTATTACCATTGTTTATCTTGTTATGGGAAAATCCACTTCCTTGCTTGAAAACCTCAAACAAGGCGATGAAATTTTAGACGTTTGCGGTCCCCTTGGCAGACCTACCCATATAGTAAATGGCGGAAAAAGCCACAAAGTCATTTGCGTAGGCGGCGGAACCGGTGTTGCTGCCATGCACCATATTGCCAAAGGTCATTCTCAGGCAGGAAACTATGTTATAGCTGTTATTGGGGCACGAAGCAAAGATTTGCTCCTATATTATGACGAATTGTCAAAATTCTGCGATGAAGTGCTTGTGGCGACCAACGACGGAAGCATGGGCGTACAAGGCATGGTGACAGATCCGCTTATTGAACGCTTAAATTCAGACAAAGACATTAAAGAAGTCATTGCCATTGGTCCTGTTCCCATGATGGAAGCCATTGCAAAACTGACAAAGGACTATGCTATTCCCACCACGGTAAGTTTAAACTCTCTCATGGTTGACGGTATGGGAATGTGCGGAGCCTGCCGTGTAACTGTTGGCGGAGAAACCAAATTTACCTGCGTGGACGGTCCTGAATTTGACGGACACAAAGTCGATTTTAATGAATTAAAAACCCGTCTGAGCTCTTTTAGAGATAAAGAAGCAGTATCTGTTGAACATTATAAATGCCAATGTGGTGCACACTAATTAATGAGGTTTTCCATGAGCGTAGAAAAACTTGCACGTACCCCCATGCCCTGTCAGGACGCAAACAAACGCGTAAAAAATTTCCGGGAAGTTGCTTTAGGATATACGGATGAAATGGCAAAAGCAGAAGCAAGCCGCTGTCTGCAATGCAAAAATCCGCTCTGCCGCAAAGGCTGCCCTGTTGAAGTTCGTATTCCTGAATTTATTGCCGAAGTTAAAAACGGCAATTTAGAAAAAGCCTATGAAATTTTGAAAAGCACCAACAGCCTTCCTGCTGTCTGCGGACGTGTCTGCCCACAGGAAAAACAATGCGAAGCAAAATGTATTCTTGGTGCAAAAAGTGAACCTGTTGCCATTGGACGCCTTGAACGCTATGTTGCTGACAAGGCTCTTGAAAATGAAACCAAAACAGCAAAGCCTCAGGCAAAAGGTGTAAAAATTGCCTGCATTGGCTCCGGACCCTCTTCTTTAACCTGTGCCGGTTATCTTGCCAGTCTCGGTGCACACGTCACTGTTTTTGAAGGTTTGCATGAACCCGGCGGCGTTTTGGTTTATGGCATTCCTGAATTCAGACTGCCAAAAGCCATTGTTCACAAAGAGCTTCAAGGTTTAAAAGACCTTGGCGTTGATATTAAAACAAGTTTTGTGGGCGGTACAACCGTTACCATAGACAGCCTTTTCAAAGAAGGCTATCAAGCTGTTTTTGTCGGCGTTGGCGCCGGCTTGCCGTTATTTTTAAATGTTCCCGGGGAAAACCTCATCGGTGTTTATTCTGCCAATGAATATTTAACCCGTGCCAACCTCGGGCGTGCCTATGATTTCCCCAACTATGACACCCCAAGCTACACCGGCAAAAAAGTAACTGTTTTTGGCGCGGGCAACGTTGCCATGGACGCAGCCCGTACTGCAAAACGTATGGGCGCTGAATCCGTGCATATTGTTTACCGCCGCAGCAGAAACGAAATGCCTGCCCGTCTTGAAGAAATCGAACACGCTTTTGAAGAAGGCATTGAACTTTTTGAACTTTCTGCTCCCCTTGCTTTCAAAGGCAATGAAGAAGGCAAACTTGTTTCTGTTACCCTGCAGAAAATGGAACTTGGCGAACCGGACGCAAGCGGCAGAAGAAGCCCGATTCCTGTACCAAATTCAGAATTTGAAATGGAAACCGACCTTGCCATTGTTGCCCTCGGCACACGCCCCAATCCGCTCTTTATCCGCAATACACCGCAGCTTGAACTCAACAAAAAAGGCTATATCGTGGTTAATGAAGAAACAAGCGAAACCTCTATTCCCAATGTTTTTGCAGGCGGTGACATTGTTACGGGTGCCGCAACAGTTATTCTTGCCATGGGTGCAGGCAGAAAGGCTGCCATGACCATTGCCGATCGTTTCCTGAAATAAAAGATAACTGTGTAAAAAACTTCCTTCTGTTACAAAAAAAATCCCCGTATGTATGTGGGGATTTTTTATTTAATTTCTCCATAAACTAAACCTTGCAAGTTTTTATTTCTTTCTTTATAATTAATAAAATTTTCTGCCCTTGGATTACTATGTCAGAATTTAAACTTATTGAAAAAACTCTTGGACAAATTTTAGACCATACTGTCAGTCTTTATCCTCAGAATACAGCATTTATTTATACTGAGAGAGGGCTGCGTTTAACGTGGAAAGAATTTCAGGAAGAAGTTGATGCCATTGCAAAAGGCTTAATGGCTCTCGGTATTCGAAAAGGCGAGAAAATAGCTATTTGGTCCCCCAATGTTCCCCATTGGATTTCTTTTATGTTTGCCATTGCAAAAGTGGGGGCAATTCTTATTACGGTCAACACCAATTACCGCAGCAATGAACTTTGTTATCAGCTCCGGCAATCAGAATGTGAAAATCTTTGTCTTGTTAAAAGTTACCGCGAGCATGATTTTTTAGCGACACTCGGTTCCATTGCCCCGGAAGTTTTTACACAGGAAAAAGGAGAACTGCACTGTGAAAAGCTCCCTCATCTCAAAAGGGTCATTTATTTTAGCGACGATGAGCAAAAAAATATGTTCTCGGTGGAAGAAATAAAAAAACTCGGTATCGCTGTTTCCGATGAGGAATTTCAAAAACGGCAGGACAGCGTCAACCCCTATGACACTGTTAATATGCAGTATACGTCCGGCACGACGGGTTTCCCTAAAGGAGTCATGCTCAGTCATGTGAATATCGGCAACAACGGCTTTTGGATTGGGGAAAACCAAAAACTCACTTCCAAGGATACAGCCTGTCTTCCTGCTCCCTTTTTCCACTGTTTAGGCTGTGTTCTGGGGCTTCTTGCAGATATTACCCACGGAACCTGCTCCGTTGTGCTTGAAAATTTCAATCCAGTGCAGGTTATGGCAGCAGTAGAATCGGAAAAATGCACCTCTCTGATTGGTGTGCCAAGCATGTATCTTTCTATTGTGGAGCATAAGCTTTTCAAAAAATTCAATTACTCCACCTTGCGGACAGGCATTATGAGCGGAGCTATTTGCCCTATTCCGCTGATGCAGCGTGTTGTCGATGAAATGAACATGCATGAAATCACTATTCCCTACGGACTGACTGAAAATTCTCCTGTTATGACCATGTCCACCACCAATGAAACCATTGAAGACAGATGTGCGACTGTGGGCAAGGCTATGCCCGGTATTGAAGTAGAAATCCATGACCCGGAAACAAACCAAAAACTTCCGCCCAATCAGCCCGGTGAAATTTGCAGCCGCGGCTATTGCGTCATGCAGGGGTATTATAAAAATCAAGAAGCGACAGACAGTGTTATTGATAAAGACGGCTGGCTTCATTCCGGTGATATCGGTGTTCTTGATGAGCGAGGCTATTTACGGATAACAGGCAGAATTAAAGATATGATAGTGCGCGGAGGAGAAAATATTTATCCGCGTGAACTGGAAGAATTCCTTATTCATATGCCCGATGTTCTTGATGTGCAGGTTGTCGGTTTTCCTTCCCGCAAATACGGGGAAGATATTGCAGCCTTTTTTCTGACGCGCAACGGAAAAATTATCAAGGCAGAAGATGTGCGTGATTTTTGCCGCGGACGTATTGCATGGCATAAAATCCCCCGTCAGGTTGCAACAGTAGAACAATATCCGCAAACCGCCAATGGTAAAATCCAAAAATTCAAATTGCGGGAACTTGCCATAGAACGTTTTGTCCAAGACAAATAATTTAAAACAACGCTTTTCAAGATAACATACCATGGAAAAAATGTGCGTTTATATTGCTCCGCGCTTTTTCGAGCATGAACTCAAAAAAGAACTGGGCTACCTCGGCATTCCCATTCATACACAATACGGACGCTTTTTTTACTGCGAGCAAAAAAATGCGCAGCCTGTTTGGGCACAAAATACATGGTATAATCCTAAAATATTGGAAATCAGCTCCATCGGTGACGCCTGCAAAAAACTCAAAGCTATCCAGCGAAACTGGCACTCCTGTCCCATAGATTTTTTTCGGCGGGTAAAACTGATTGAAGAAAAACTTCCCCCCATTCATTTTAAAAGCCATGAATACGGTACTGCCTGCCCTGCGTCCAATTTAGGAGCATGGACATTACTCAGCCCCACAAGCCTTTTATACAGCACGCAAACAACTTCCGCGTTTCCCCACGGAGAAGTTAATTTTATGGAAAATAAAGAAGAACCTCCCAGCCGTGCCTATTTGAAGCTCTGGGAAATTTTCACCCTTTGCGATTATTACCCAAATGCGGGTGACAATGCCATTGATTTAGGCGCATGCCCGGGGGGCTGGACATGGGTTATGGCAAAACATCAAGCCAAGGTTCTTGCCATTGATAAGGCTGAAATTATGCCTGAAATACAAAACATGCCCACTGTCACCTATGAAAGCAAAAGCGGATTTTCCCTTCGTCCACAGGATTATCCCCGCATTGACTGGCTTCTTTCCGATATGGCATGTTATCCCCCGCGCCTTTATGAGCTGACAAATAAGTGGCTGGAAAAAGGCAGCGTGGAAAATTTTATTTTTACCATAAAACTGCAGGGGGAAGACACAAAAGAACATATTGATTTATTTAGAAATATTAAAAATTCTACCCTTTTGCATTTATCCTGCAACAAGCATGAATTAACATGGATTTATGGAAAGATACAAAAAAATTTTCAAAAAAAACTTGACAATAAAATGGCAAATAACTAGATTAAAGTTAACGTTTTTTAAAAACGATAAAGAAATTTAGCATTGAAAATCAAAAATGGAGACAAAAATGACTAAAGCTGAACTTATTGAAAAAATCCATGCCAAATCTGGTTTACCAACAAAAGCAAAAACTGAAGCTGCTCTTGACGCAACCATTGCAGCAATTACTGAAAGCCTTTCTGCTGGTGAATCAATTACATTAACCGGTTTTGGTAGTTTTAAAGTAACTAAACGTGCTGCTCGCAAGGGTCGTAACCCACGTACTGGTCAAGAAATCAACATTCCACCATCTTCTGTTGTTAAATTCACTCCGGGTAAGAATCTTAAAGAAGCAGTAAACTAAGTCTTTTTTGCCTACCTTAACATTGATTGAAAAGTACCTCCATGGTTTCTTGTGGGGTACTTTTTTTTATTTAAAACTTTTTATTTCTTTTTCTGGCAAGATATGATAAAGTTACCTATCTTTCGCATAAAGGATAGTGTATGAGTACAAATCTTATTATTTTAGGTGCAGGCGGACGCATGGGGTCTACTCTGGTTCGTCTTGCTTCCAATTCAAAAGACTTAAACGTTGTTGCTATTGTTGAACCCAGAGCTGAATTTGTGCCCCATGCACCCCAAGATTGTTTTGTGGCCTGCAGTTTAAAAGATTGTATTGAAAAATTCCCCCATGCCGTTGTTATTGATTTTACGTCAAAGACTTCAACCATGGAACATGCAAAACTTGCTGCAGCATATAAAAATCCCCTCGTTATCGGCACAACAGGACTCAGTGCTGAAGAAAAAAGCCAAATTGCAGAATATGCAAAAGAAACCCCGATTATGATGTCTCCCAATATGAGTGTCGGGGTTAATGTACTTCTCGATATTTTACCGAAACTGTCTGCCATGCTTGGTGATGATTATGATACCGAACTTCTGGAAATCCACCATAATTTAAAAAAAGACGCACCAAGCGGTACTGCCCTTCGCCTGGCAGAAGCGGTTGCTGAAGGAAAAGGCAAAAAATTGGAAGATGTTGCCTGCTATCACCGTGAAGGCATAATCGGCGAAAGACCAAAAGATGAAATCGGTATCCAAACCCTGCGCGGCGGCGATGTTGTAGGCGTTCATACTGTTTATTATATGGGATCCGGAGAACGCATTGAAATTACCCATCATGCCCACTCAAGAGAAAATTTTGCCAATGGCGCCTTACGGGCTGCCCGCTGGCTCTCAACACAAAAAGCAGGCAGGCTTTATTCCATGCACGATGTACTCAAGGGATAAATTATGCGTTTTTATCTTTATCAAATTAATGGTAAATTGGGTGACATGCAAAAAAATGCAGAAAAAATCCTCAATTTTACCAAGGATTTTGGAAAAGATTGCTGTACCCTTTTGCCCTCACTTCCCCTTATCGGGCATCCCTGTGAAGAAATCAGCTACATCGGGGGCTTTTTTGAACGCGTAAAAAAACAGTCCCTTGCCTGCAGCCATACCAATATCCTTTATGAAAGCATTTCGTCTTTAGAAAATTTTTCTCAACAGGATTTTTCCGGGCAGGGATTTTTCCGCCGCGAATTTTCTTGGGAAACCTGCGGAACGTTTACACAAAGCAATACTCTTTTTACGCTCAATTCCCTGAAAATTTTTGCTCCGCACACGGATACCGATAATTTTGCTGAATTTCTTGCAAACCTCACTGTTCCTGAAGAAACACAGCTGATATATTTTGCTTGCGCCCACACATTTTACGATGGTTTTTCCGTGCAAAAAATTCTTTCCGAATTTACTCAAAAACACCGGAAAGCCCTTGCTTATGTCAATGCCTGCGGAGCCAGTGACGGGACAGTTTTTGCCGGACAAAGCATGCTTTTTGATGAAAACGGCAGCATGCTTTTACAATTAAAACCATTTTCCGAAGACAGCGCCTATTTTGATTTTGACGGCAAAACGATAACGGTACAAGAAAAGGATATTGCCCAAATTTCGGCTGATGGCTTATTATTTTTAGGAGCAAAAGAGGCTCTGTCAGACTACGCAAAGAAAACAAACATAAAAAAAGCCGTCATTGGACTGAGCGGCGGCATGGACTCTGCCCTTGTGGCATGCATTGCCTGTGAAGCCATGGGAAGTGAAAATATTACGGGCATACTCATGCCTTCCCAGTATAATTCCAAGGAAAGCTTAGACGACGCACTTGCTCTTGCCAAAAATCTCGGCATTTCCTTTCATATTATCCATATTTCAGCCATTGCAAAAAGCTTTGAAAACGCTTTGGCAGCAAGTTTTGCCAAAGTTGAACCGCTCAGTAAAGAAAATGACACCACACCTGAAAATATCCAAGCACGAGCCCGCGGAAATCTTTTGACAGCCTTTGCCAACAGGATTGGCGCCATGGTTATTGGAACGGGCAATAAATCAGAAGCTGCCATGGGCTATTGCACACTTTATGGGGATACGGTAGGAGCTTTGGAGCCTATTGCGGATATCTATAAATCCCGTGCCTATGCAGTTGCCAAATGGTATAATGACCAAAAAGGAAAAGAAATTATCCCCCGCAATGTTTTTTTAAAAGCTCCAACAGCCGAACTCAAACCCAATCAAAAAGATGAAGATACACTTCCTCCCTATCCCTATCTTGACAAAGTTCTTTACCAGCTTTTGGAGCAGGGCAAAGCCCCGGAAGATATACACGAAGAACATTTAACCGATAATGATATCGCCCTCATCTATCACCGATTAAAAACAAGCGAATTTAAAAGAAAACAATGCCCTTTCCCCGTCATTCTTTCTTCTTGTCCTTTTGGCAAAAAGTGGAACCCTCCGTCAAGTGCTAAAGTTTTCTAATTATTTTACGAGGATATAGTATGTCAGACCAAGTTATCCCTCAATGGCAGCCACATTATGAGCATGATGCTCCCGCGGAATTTAATTTTGTTCCCTGCAACCTGCAGGACTATCTTGTGGAAGCAGCAAAAACAGCAGGAAAAACCCTTGCCGTCCAATTCCATAATTTCAAAATAACCTATGAAAAACTCAATGAAAAAGCAGAAAATGTTGCTGCTGCTTTCAGGAATTTAGGCATTGAAAAAGGGGACAGAATTGCCATTATGCTTCCGAATCTCCCGCAGACAGTCATAGCATTTTGGGGAGCAATCAAAGCCGGAGCCATTGTGGTGATGACCAATCCTCTCTATATGGAAAAAGAGTTAACCCACCATTTCAACGACTCTAAACCAAAAATTCTCGTTACCCTTGATTTATTCTGGTCTAAAATTGAACCGTTAAAACAAAGCCTCGGCGTTGAAAAATTTGTTATTACAAGAACATCTGAAGCCTTGGCTTTTCCTTTAAATATTCTTCAAACTATTAAAGCAAAACGCTCCCATGAATTTATAAAAATCCCTTTTAATGAAAAAAATATCATTCCATGGAAAAAACTTCTGGGTACTAAAGAGCGCTACGTCGCCCCTGATTCCGATCCAAAAACGACCATTGCCCTTTTGCAGTATACAGGCGGAACAACAGGCTTTTCAAAAGGAGCCATGCTTACCCATGCCAACTTGACTATACAAATCCAGCAATTGCTGGAAGTTTTGCATACAAAAGAACACCCCATGCAGCATTTATTTATTGGGGTTATGCCTTTCTTCCATGTTTTCGGACTTGTTGGCTGTTTGATTTTACCGACGGTGATGAAATCCCCGACCATTCCTGTTCCCCGTTACGTTCCTGCCGACCTTTTGGAAATTATCAAAAAATATCGCCCCACTTTCTTCTGCGGAGCTCCGGCCATTTATATTTCTCTGATGCAGCAAAAGAAAATTAAAGACGTGGACATGACCTGTATCCAATACTGTATTTCAGGCTCATCACCTTTTCCTCTTGCCAGCCTAAAACGCTTCCAAGACCTTACAAAAGCAAAAATTACCGAAGGTTTGGGATTGACCGAAGCTTCTCCTGTTGTTTCTGCCAATCCACTGTTTGGATTACAAAAAGCTGGTTCCATCGGTATGGCTATTCCCGGAACAGAGCTGAAAATCGTTGACCCGGAAGACGGCGTCACAGAATGCGGAACCAATCAGCCCGGCGAGCTTCTGGTGAAAGGTCCGCAAGTCATGCTTGGTTATTGGAATCACCCTGAAGAAACTGCCAACAGCATTCGTGACGGCTGGCTCTATACCGGTGATATTGCCTATCGTGATGACGACGGCTATCACTTTATTGTGGACAGAAAAAAAGATATGGCTATTGTGGGCGGATATAATGTCTATCCCAGTGAAATTGATGAAGTTCTTTATGAATACCCCAAAATCCATGAGGCTGTTTCTTTAAGCATTCCTCACCGCTCAAAAGGGGAAATTTTAAAAGCCTATATTGTTCCAAAGCCCGGAGAAAAAATCAGTGCAGCGGAAATCATGGCATTTTGCCGTGAAAAACTGGCTTCTTACAAAGTTCCCCGTATGATTGAAATCCGTGAAGAACTGCCTAAAAGTATGGTTGGCAAAATACTGCGCCGTGCTTTACGGGACGAAGAAGAAAAGAAGCTTCAGGCAGAAAAAGAGAAAGAAGATAAATAACACACTCAAATTTCTATGAAAATTGCAGTTGTTGGAACGTCAAACAGTATTCGGCTTGACGGGTATTTTCCCATGTATCAAGCCATTGAATATCCCAATACGGTTGACAATTTGTCCCTTGGCGGCTCAAATTGTCAACTTATTCCCTATAGCATAGAAAAATACAAAATCTTTGATAACTATGATTTTCTGATTACTGACTGCGCGGTCAATGACGGCGATTATTTATCCAATGCACTTCGCACTCCCGATTGGCTCTATAATGAACTGTATTCCATCATGTCCATGATAAAAGAGGCTCCGATACGGCATGTGCACTTGGTTTTTCCTTATGATATTCCATACAAAGAACACTATACTATCCATTGTCAGGTTTGTCAGGAACTTGAAATCCCTTATATTGACATCGAAAAAATCCTTATCACAAGCTCACGGCTGGGACAAAAAGAACTCTATTTTGACAAACAGCATATTTCCTACTTTCTTTCCAAACAAATAGCATACCTCATCAAAGAGAAAAGAAAAAATTTATTTTCAAAACCGGCAATAAAAAATACCTCTTCGTGTTACAAAAGTAAAAAATATATTTTTTATTCTCTGCCTGAAAAGTTTAAAACTGCGTTTCCCCTTTGTACCAAAGCGTCTTCCCTTCTCACAAATGATTTTATACTATTAAAAAATTCCGATACGCTTTTTCTTGATGATTTACCGGCAATGGACCTTGAAAGTATTTTCTTCTGGACAAATACAAAGGCAGGGTATTTTTCGCTTGCTTCAGAAAAGCATGCACAAAATTATAATTTATTTTATCAGGAAAATCAGTACATGTATTTCAGACCCATTCCTTACCGCCCTTTTCCTGTTAATAAATTTTTAAAACTGCAGGTGGGGCTTGACCCAAACTACCCTGTTTCTCCTCCTGAATTTACGCCGGAGCCTCTTTATACCGACAACAACGAGCTTATTCTCAATTCTTTTCTTTTTTCTCAGCCCCTTAACCCGCCTCTTTCATGGAAAGAAAAAAAACTTCCTGATACATCAGAACAATATATTGCGGCATTCCAAAGAATTTATGCTTTCATGACGACTGTTCCGCTGCTCGCAAATAATGACAAGTTCAAATATGTTTCTGCTGACTACATTTATATTGCAGCGCATCTCTATCCCCAAAATCAAATCCTGCGCAGGGAATTTGTAAAACGGATAAAAAAAGCCGATAATCCGTATTTTCTCTGCGCATATGTAAAACTGCATGTTTTGCCCAGAAAAAAATATTCCATGGCAGTAAAGCTGTTAAAGCATGTTCTTGCACAAACGATAATTCCGGCTGCAGCGGCAGATTTAGTTCATTGTTTTATTGAATTAAAACAGTATGAAGAAGCGCTTAAAAATGTTCAATTAATTTCTGAAAGACGCTATACGATAAAATACGTGCAATTACTCTGTACTATTTATACCCGCATGAATGTGCCCGATCTTTTTTTTAAAAATGCACAAAAAATATTGGCTCTGAATGAAGGCTATTCTTATCTTATTGATTTAATTGATGACTGTGTTGCTATGAAAAAATATCGTGAGGCATTACAGTATCTGCAAATACTTTTTGAAGATACAAGGAACTTTGCATATAAAAAACGCTATGACATCATTATGAAGAAAATGGAAGAAATACAAGCAGAAATAAAAAATCAAGAGTAAGCAAAAGCTATGAAAATTGCAATTGTCGGCACATCAAATTCTGTTTTGACAAATGGTTATGCACCTCTCTATCGGGCTATAGAATATCCTCATCAGGTGGATAATTTTTCACTTGGAGCGACCATTTGTCAATTTATTCCCTTTGCTTTGGAAAAACATGCCATTTGTGAAAATTATGATTTTCTTCTTACAGACAGCTGTCCCAATGACAGTGACTGCTTTTATTGCGGACAGCGCACAACAGATTGGTTTTATAACGAACTGTGCACCATTTTTTCCACAATTAAAGAAACACAAATCAGGCACCTGCACCTTATTTTTCCATACAAACGCACAAAGCTGCTGCAAAAAATGCATGTTCAGGTTTGTGAGGAGCTTTCCATTCCTTATCTCGACATTGGCACAATACTCTCTCCCATTGCAAAAAAAGAAAAACAGGATTTTTTTCAGGACATACACCATGTTTCTCCTTATTTTGCAAAACAGCTGGCATATTGCATCAAGCAAAAAAGGGAAGAAATCATGGCACAGCCGCAAAAAAAGTCGGGCACATCCTATAAAACAAAAGTATATTCCACTTATGATTTAACAAAACATTTCCAAGGGCAATATCCCCTTGTGACACGTGCCAGCTCTCACCTTTGCGAACAATTTATCCGCCTAAAAACAAAAGAGAAGCTTCATCTCACCAACCTGCCCGCTCTCAATTTGGAGGGACTTTATTTCTACACAAACAAGGAAGCAGGCTTTTTTAACCTTGCTTCAGAACATGCCTCACATAATTATTCCCTGTATTTTCCCACTGCTGATTATATTTTTTACCAACCCATTCCGCAAAATACCTTTGCTGTGGAAAATTTCCTTATTCTTCAGGCAGGCTACAACAAAAATGCAGATGCATTGATTATGGAAAACAATGCAGCCCCGTTAAAAAAAGACCAAAGCGAACTTATGCTCAATGCCTTGTTTTTTTCGCAAAAGATTGATTCTCCGCGTTTATGGGAAGAAAAAACGCAGCCGTCAGCGTCACAAAATGACATACAACTCTTTGAAAATATACACACATGTATTTCATCACTGACAAGGAAACAGAAAACATCCATACTCTTTCCCGCTGACGGCATATTAATCGGTGCGTCCCTTTATCCCCAAAATACATGGGTACGAAAAGAATTTGCATGCCTTTTAAAACAAATAGCCAATCCCTATTATTTCTATTATTTTGCACTATTATATTTATTTCCCAGAAAAAAATATACCATGGCAATACGTTTTCTGGAAAAGGCGGTAGAAATAAAGAATGATATCCCCTTTCTCGAACTGCTTATCACCTGTTATCTTGAAAAAAAAGCATATGCAAAAGCCCTGAAATACATCAGCCAAAAAATGCCTGCAAACCATATTATAACCTATAAGCTCTTTTGCATGCTTGCAGCGGCAATGCAGAATAAGGAACTCTTTTTTCTCAATGCCCAAAAAATTCTTTCCTGCAACAGCCATATTGACTATCTTCTTTTCTTAGCCTCATCCTGCATAAAACTCAAAGCCTTTCAAGAAGCTGTCAGTCTTTTAAATACCGCTTTGGGAGAACAAAGAAATTTCCGCCCTGACAATGCAGAACAAAATATGCAAAAAATAAATGCACTGATGCAGAAAATCCAAGAACAAAATGAATGAAAAACTGTTTCTTGTTCTTTTTTGAATGGTAATAAGGTAAAATCTTTCTTTTTCTGGGGGAAACGATACTTTAAAATCTATTTGATTATCTGTGCATGTTCATGAAAAATAACGTTTTCCCCTGCAAAACGTTTTTTCATCACCTCAATGGCAGCAGGATTTTTATCAATCAAATAACAATCCCGTCCAAGCTCTAATGCCGCTTTTCCAAAGGAACCGCTGCCCGCAAAAAAATCCATGACAACAGAATCTTCGCTGCTGTGCACATTGATGATACGGCGCATAATTTTGAGGGGTTTTTGTGTTGCATAGCCTGTTTTTTCTTTACTGTTCGGGCTGACAATGGTTTGCCACCACACATCTGTAGGGGTTTTGCCCCGAGCGGCTTTTTCTTTTCCCACAAGTGAAGGGGCAAGATACGGTATTCTGTCAATGGCGTCATAATGATAAATATACTTCTTAGGATTTTTTACATACCAAAAAATACTGTCATGCTTTGCAGACCAGCGTTTTTTGCTCCTAGCTCCGTAATCATACGACCAAATAATTTCATTCATGAAACATTCGCGCCCAAAAATATAATCCAAAAGCAGTTTACAGTAATGAGCTTCACGGTAATCAATATGGAATAAAATACTGCCGTTGGCTGATAAAATACGGTGAGCCTCCACTAAACGGGGCTCTAAAAAGCCGATATAATCGTCAAAAATATCCGCATAACCCAGCGTACCAAGCTTAATGGTTTTATAGCGGCGTCCTTGATAGCCCACCCTGTCGCCTTCGGCACTGGCAATAGTTTTGATTTGTGTCCGTTCCTGCGTTCTGCCTGTATTAAACGGCGGGTCAATATAAATTAAATCAACAGACTCAGAAGCAAGTTCCGGTAAAAAACTCATATTATCGCCAAAACAGAGATTTAGTGTAGCCATGCTTTCCCCAATTACTCCACGGTAACACTTTTTGCCAAATTACGGGGCTGGTCAACATCTTTGCCCAAGTAATCAGCCATTTCATAGCTAAACAACTGCATGGCAGGCAAGGCTAAAAATTCCGGCAAATTTGTTTTTGGAATATACCAAATATCGTCATTTTCAAGACTTGTCCCTTCTTGCAAAACAGAAATCACTCTGCCTTGCCGTGACTTAATTTCCAAAATACCGGAACGCACCTTGCTGAAATTGTCATCATCAAAAGCAAGGGCAAAGGTTGGGAAATCAGGCTCAATAAGGGCAATGGGTCCATGCTTTATTTCGCCTGTGGCATAGCCTTCTGCATGGATATAGGAGAGTTCCTTCAATTTCAGCGCACCTTCGAGTGCTAAGGAATAGCCTGTACCGCGCCCCAAATAGAAAAAGCTTTTGGCAAATGCATATTGGAGGGCTAATTCTTTTGCTCTCTCCCGCATGGCAGGAAGGGCTCTTTCCAAAATATCGGGCAACGCCCGCAATTCATGCAGTATTTCTTTAACGGGACAGGCCAGCTTTTTCCGTTGTCCGTAATACAGTGCAAGCAGCAGTAAAACAACCATTTGGCTTAACATGGCTTTTGTTGAAGCAACACTTATTTCCGGACCTGCCTGCGTATAGACGGAGGCGGAAGCTTCTCTTGCAACAGAGGAACCAAGCACATTGCAAATGCCAAGCACAGGATATCCTTTTTCCCTGCACAAGCGCAAGGCGCCAAGAGTATCTGCCGTTTCCCCTGACTGGCTGATAACAACAATCAGCTCATTTTTATTTAATATAGGCTTTCTGTAGCGAAATTCTGACGCAATTTCTACGGTCACCGGAATTTCCGCAAATTGTTCCAAATAATACTGTGACCATAAACCCGCATTATAGCTTGTTCCGCAGGCAATAATACGTATGCTGTCCGGCACGGGCAATGTGTCTAATTCCGGCAGGCAGACAAGGTCATCCTGTACTCTGCCCACAAGGCATTCCTGCAAAACCCGCGGCTGCTCCATGATTTCTTTCAGCATGAAATGCTTATATCCGTCTTTTGCCGCCCCTTGTAAATCCCAAGGAATATGGTGCACTGTTTTGGCTATTTTTTCGCCGGAATAAATATTTTTTACCTCATAAGAGCCGGCACTCATAGTCACAAATTCATTGTCGTCAAGAAACACAACGTCACGGGTATAGGGCAAAAAAGCAGGGACATCGGAAGCAATAAAATGTTCTTCTATGCCAATGCCAAGAAGGAGCGGAGCTGACAGTCTTGCAGCCAAAATGTGCCGGGGAATAAGAGGGCTCAGCAAAACAACGGCATATGCTCCATACGCTTTTTTTATGGCATTGCAAAAAGCCTCTTCAACATACGGCAAATACTGAGCTGAAAGCTGTGGAGTATGTTCTATTTCCGTTTGCAATTCAGCATAATTTTTGCTAAATTTCGCTTGTAAAAGGCAATCCAGCTCATCTGCAATAAGATTTGCAAGAACTTCGGTATCAGTATCGGAATAAAAAACATAACCTTTTTTCAAAAGCTCATCTTTTAATTCCTGAAAATTCTCAATAATACCATTATGAACAATAGCTAACGCATTATTATTGCTTTTATGCGGATGGGAATTTTTTTCAACAGGAAGTCCGTGCGTTGCCCAGCGGGTATGTCCAATGCTCACAGGAGCAAAGGTATTTGCCGTTTTGGCAACTTTTTCTTCCAAATTGCAGAGCTTTCCTGCAGAACGGATAACTTCCAGTTTATTGACCTGTAAAAATGCAAGTCCGGCTGAATCATAGCCACGGTATTCTAAGCGTTTTAACCCCTCTAAAACAAGAGGAACAGCAGGTCTATGCCCGCAATAACCGATAACTCCACACATATTTAGCTCCTTACCGGAACTAAATATCCTATTTTCAAAAAAAACACAATTAAAATATTCAGTTTAAAGAATAATTTATCTAAATTTATGCAAGTATCTTAATTTTTTTAATATGTTAATAAATATAAATTTTTGTTTCCTTGTCCACAAAGGTTAACAGCTCTTCAATCACGGAACGGGGCAATCCGATACTTCCATCTGTCGGCTTCCCATTGCTGCACTGCACGAAAAACGCAGAACCGGTATAGGGTTCCCTATGGGAAATATTATAATCAATAACAAGGGCATAGGCATAGCGTACAGGGCGTTTGCTTAATTCTATTTGTGACGACCAGTCAACAAAAACAGTATCTTTCCGCACAAAAAGATTATAATATTTAGATTGAGGATCAGTTACCCATACGTCACCGGGCTTAATCGTGTAATAGGGCAATAAACTTCCGGGATTTTCCCGCATGCCAATGGCAATGATAAAATTAAAAATACCCTTGGGAGTAGTTTTATCCCCCTCGATTTTATGTTCTTTTGCCCCGCTGCTGCCTATTTCTGCAGGAACATCTTTGAGGCATACCCATGTATTATTAAAATGTTTTAAAATATATGCTCTGGGCTTTGCTGCACTGGTATCAACAAGAATAAGCTTTGACACATTTGTAAGATTTTGCAGTTCAAACTTCTCAATAAGTTCATCCGAGAAATTTTCTTCAGCGTGAGCAGAAAAACAAAAAAAACAAGATAAAAGGACAAGGGCAATAATTTTTTTCATACTTTCCTCGCAAGCATATGATACTGTATTATTACATAAAATTTTCTATCATGCAAGTACTCTGATTTTTCTTTTCCATAAAGAACATTTTGCTGACAGGAGCGAGCAAAAAATTTTATTTTCTGTCGTCCCTGCGTTTATAAAATAAAAATTCCCTGCCCATATTTTTTTCTTGCCAGTCTGCCGCATTTGTGTTACGTTTTAAAAAATAGTAACACAACAATATTGTATCTTACCTGCAGAAAACTGTGTAAGAATTATGAAAAGGAAAAGGAGCACTTTCATGCTCCTTTTTTATTGATGCGCTACCCTGTAACTTTTATTAATCTGTACAAATTTTCGGATTAAAATACCCGAACTGCAAATGAGGACAATACTGCAGTAAGCGTTTTGTAAAGTTAGCAAGCCCGACACTGGGACCAAACGTACTGCCTTTCAACAAATTTAAATAAAATTCGGGATCAATATTTAAATTACGCAGCTGAATAAAATCAACATGGTATGCATTTACTAATTCAATCAATGCCTCAACTTCTTCTTCACAGTCCGTTACCCCGGGAAAAAAGAGCAAATTCAAAGAAACAAACAGCCCATGCTCCTTTGCCGTTTGGATTGACTGCCGCACATCACGAAAATGATAATTTGTGGGACGGTAATAGGCAGCGTATACTTCTTCCCTTGCACTGTTCATACTCACCCGTAGAGAATTAAGCCCCGCTTGAGCAAGTTCCCGTATCCAATGGGGCATAGACGCATTGGAATTGAGATTTACTGTTCCAATGCCCCCCTTCGTGCGGAATAATTTGACTGCTTCCACTAAAAGAGCTCCCTGCGTCAGAGGCTCTCCCTCACAGCCTTGCCCAAAGGAATAAATGGGATTTTCTTCATTTTGCTGATGGTGGAGCATAACTTCCACAATTTCTTCAGCTGTGGGGGTAAAATTCATTCTGTCCTGAGGAGGCCGGCAGACAGGGGAATCTGCTTCCTGATGAGAAATACAGCCAATACAGCGGGCGTTACAGGCTCTTGAAGTAGGAAGGGGCGCTTCATAGCGCCCAAGCACAAGATTTTTTGCAGCAGGACAGCCATAGCGAAGCACACAATTGTTCATCAAATGCTGCATAAGCCTGTTTTTTGGAAATTCTTTGATTAAGGCTTTGGCTTTTTTCTCAATTTTTTTGGGAGAAATACCTTCAAAAACCTGCCGTTTATCCTTATCCACCTGCATGGCGCACACATAAAAATCATCACCGATAACTCCAAGCGCTCCATAGGCAAAAAGGGGAAGCGTCGGCGCACCCTCTTCCGTTACATACACGGGATGTCCGGAAATGGTATACCCGGGAGCTATAAATGCCGCCACGGCAAGCTCTTCCAGCTCTTCCACTTCCCCTGTTTTTTTATTCAAACCTACGGCTTTTCGCTGAGGCAAAAGGAAAAATTCACTTTCATGAGGCAAAGGAATAAGCTCGTCAGGACGGGGCAAAGCCCACTCATCCCCACGCCGGCAAAGCATATAATATTCGTCATCAGATGCAATTTCACCATTTTCAAAGGCAAAGACAAGATCAGGATGTTTTTGTTTCATGCTCAATCCTTTATAAATAAGAAAAATTATCCCTTATTCAAAGCCGCGCGTCAAGTAAAACATCACCAAAAAATAATATTTTTATGCTATTATTTCAAGATATTATATTATTAACACCAATTTTTATGAAAAAGGTATTTGCCAAATGTTCAATCATGTCTTATTTTTAATTATTCCCAATATACGTTTCACGGAGCAGATATGAAATTTCTTTTTACAAAAATTTTTGGTACAAGAAACGATAGATATATAAAATCATTACGCCCAATCGTAAAAAAAATCAACGCATTAGAATCACAAATGCAGAAACTTGCCGATACGGATTTTGCTCCCGCTCTTGCTTCTTACAAAGAGCGCGTCAGTCAGGGTGAAAGTTTAAACAAAGTCCTGCCGGAAGTGTTTGCCCTTGTCCGTGAAGTAAGCAAACGTGTTCTTGGCATGCGCCATTATGATGTGCAGCTTATGGGCGGCATCACCCTGCATCAGGGAAAAATCGCTGAAATGAAAACAGGGGAAGGAAAAACCCTTATGGCAACCTTGCCTGTAGTGCTGAATACCCTTACCGGCAAAGGCGTTCATGTTGTCACGGTTAACGATTATCTTGCAAAACGTGACAGCGAGTGGATGGGGGCGATTTATCATGCTCTTGGGCTCAGCTGCGGCGTAATTGTCCATGAACTTACCGACGAAGAACGCAAAGAAGCCTATGCCTGCGACATCACCTACGGCACGAATAATGAATTTGGCTTTGACTATTTGCGGGATAATATGAAATTTTATGCAAAAGATATGGTTCAGCGCGACCATTATTTTGCCATTGTGGACGAAGTTGACTCTATTTTAATAGATGAAGCGAGAACACCGCTCATTATTTCCGGTGCGGCACAGGAGTCCACCAATCTTTACCTGCAAATGAATGAGCTGGTAAAGTACCTCAAAAAAGACGAACATTTTACTATTGATGAAAAAACACGTTCTGCCCTTTTGACAGAAGACGGCGTCAATAAAGTCGAAGAAATCCTCAAAATCGACAATCTTTTCGACCCTTCCAGCATATCCCTGCAGCACCATGTTTTACAGGCTCTTCGGGCTAACCACTGTTATCAGAAAGATGTGGATTACATGGTAACGGCAGATAAAAAAGTTGTCATTATCGATGAATTTACCGGTCGTCCCATGGAAGGCAGACGCTTTGGCGACGGACTGCACCAAGCTCTCGAAGCAAAAGAAAAAGTTAAAATTGAATCCGAAAACCAAACCCTTGCAAGCATCACCTACCAAAACTATTTCCGCATGTATGAAAAACTTGCCGGCATGACCGGTACCGCCCAGACAGAAGCTGTTGAATTCATGGAAATTTACGGACTGGAAACCATAACTGTTCCAACCAATAAGCCCATGATCCGTAAAGATTACCCGGACGTTATTTACCGTACCCAAAAAGAAAAATTCCATGCCATTATTGAAGCCATTAAACAATTGCACCAAAAAGGACAGCCTGTTCTTGTGGGTACGATTTCCATTGAAACATCAGAATATTTATCCGGCATACTCAAAAAAATGAATATTCCTCATAATGTTCTCAACGCAAAACATTTGGCGCAGGAAGCACAAATTGTTGCCGAAGCAGGACAAAAAGGGCGTGTCACCATTGCCACCAACATGGCCGGACGCGGTACCGATATTAAGCTCGGTGAAGGAGTTGAGGAACTGGGAGGGCTTCATATTTTAGGCACGGAACGCCATGAAAGCCGCCGTATCGACAATCAGCTGCGCGGTCGTTCCGGACGTCAGGGTGACTCCGGTTCTTCCCGTTTTTATCTTTCTCTGGAAGACAACCTCATGCGTATTTTCGGTTCTGAACGTATTTCAACCCTCATGCAAAAACTGGGTATGAACGAGGGCGAAGCCATTGAAAATAAATTTGTTTCCAAAGCCATTGAAAATGCCCAAAAGAAAGTGGAAGCCCATAACTTTGAAATCCGTAAGACACTCCTTGATTACGACAACGTTATGAACCAGCAGCGGACCGTTATTTATGATTTGCGCAAAGATATTATTTTGGAAGAAGACACGGAACCTGTTGTCCATGAATTTGCCCATGAAGTTTTTGAAGATATTTTCTACAGCGAGCATGACAAGAAAAACCAAACCGATGAACACCGTGCTGAAATCGGGGCAAGACTGCTTGATGTTTGCAATATTGGACGCATTATCCCGGAATTTTTAACCAACCAAAGTACTCCGATTACACGGGAAGAATGTGAACATGCATTCCAAAGCATTTTGACAGAACTTCGCGAGGAAGCAGGTCCCATTTATCAGGATATTCTGCGCTATTTTGTCCTTGAAGAATTGGACAGAGCATGGAAAGACCATTTAAAGAGCATGGATTATTTGCGTGAGGGCATCGGACTTCGCGGCTACGGACAGCGTGACCCGAAACTTGAGTATAAAAAAGAGGGCTTCAGCCTTTTCCAAAACATGCTCTACCAAATTAAAGAGGGAACGCTGCGTGCGTTGACCCGTGTCCGTATCCAAAAGCAGGAAGAAGCACAACAGGCAGAAAATGCTGAAGAGCAAGGATCTTTCGAACAGGAACAAAAAACTGAGCAAAAAGCAGAACCCAAAATGGAACTCAAACACAAAGAAGTGCAGACCCATGAAAATACTTCCGCTGCAAAACAAAATACGACTGTTCATGCTCAGGAAAAAATTGGCAGGAATGATCCTTGTCCCTGCGGAAGCGGAAAAAAATATAAAAAGTGCCACGGTGCCCATTTAGCGGATTAACACGCGGATAGCAATAAGGAATTACTATGAATTTAGATTGTTTTAAAGCCTATGATGTTCGGGGAAAAGTGCCGGATGCGTTAAGCCCTGCTTTAGCTCTTGAAATTGGTTTTGCCTATGTGAAGGAATTTAACATCAAAACTGTTGTCATAGGATATGATGCACGCCTTTCTTCCCCTGATATCTATAAATCTCTTGCCGCAGGCTTGCAGTGTGCCGGGGCAAATGTGGTTGGCATTGGCATGTGTGGAACAGAAGAAATTTATCACGCAACTGCCTATATGCAGGAAAACGGTGTTCCATTTGACGGCGGCATTATGGTGACAGGAAGCCATAACCCGCAAGATGAAAACGGGTTAAAATTGGTGAGGGAAAATTCCATTCCCATCAGTTCCGATACAGGACTTCTCGCCATTAAAGAACGCATTATCAAAGGACAGCAAATTCCTCCCAACCTGACGGGCAGTTTCATAGAACGCTCCTACCGCAAAGAATATATCAAAAAACTCCTTTCCTATATTGATACCGCTACCCTCGCTCCATTCAAAATAGTTGCCAATGCGGGAAATGGCTGCGCCGGTCTTGTTCTCAAAGAACTTATCCCCCATTTGCCATTTGAAATTATCCTTGTAGACGAAACACCGGACGGAACTTTTCCCAACGGTATCCCTAATCCGCTGCTCCCGGAAAACCGTGAAAAAACAGCCCGGATAGTCCGTGAGCAAAAAGCGGATTTTGGCATTGCATGGGACGGGGATTTTGACCGCTGCTTTTTCTATGATGCCAACGGACGCTTTATTGAGGGGTATTATATTGTAGGCATGCTCGCCAGTGCCCTGCTCAAATCCCAGCCCCATGAAAAAATTGTCCATGACCCGCGCCTGACGTGGAATACCATAGAGCTTGTCAATGAACATGGGGGAATTAATATCACCAGCAAATCCGGACATGCTTTTATCAAAGAAACCATGCGCAAAGAAAATGCCCTCTATGGCGGAGAAATGAGCGCCCACCACTATTTCCGTGATTTTTCCTATTGTGATTCCGGCATGCTCCCTTGGCTTTTGGCGGCAGAACTTCTTTCCGTATCAAAACAAAGTCTTGCATCCTTTGTTGACGCCAGAATAAAAGCATATCCCTGCAGCGGCGAAATCAATTCCAAAGTGGAAAATATCACCGGCGTTTTGGAAAAAATTGAAAATACCTATAAAAATAAGGCAAAAATCATTAATAAAATAGATGGAATTTCCATGGAATTTGAGGATTGGCGTTTCAATGTCCGTGCCTCCAATACCGAACCTGTCCTGCGTCTTAATGTGGAAAGCCGTGCCAACGAAGAGCTCATGCAGGAAAAAACAGGGGAATTGCTTACATTAATCAGAGGATAAGCACACAGGGAAAGAATATTGAATATTCTTTCCCTGTTATACAAATATCACATCAATAAATCAATTATGGATGTTCTGCTCTAAATTTTTCTCGAATAATATTTATACTTATTCTTTTACCATTTCTCTCAACTTCCCAAAAATTAAAACCATTAACCCGTTCGCTTTTAACTTGTTTTAATTTTGCAGCCAAAGAATGCATGTCCATTTCATGATTTAGATATGATAATTTTCCATTTTTAAGTAATTGTGCAGAAAATAATGTATTTTTTAAATAAAAATTTTCATGCTCATAAAAATACCCTAATTGTATCATTTCTTGAAAAGAAACTTTTTTAGGTTTTATATCATATTCTGCTTTTGCAATTTTTGTATCTTCATATATAATTTTTTCTAATCGCTCTAACCCATATTGTATATATTCACGATTTTGTTCTATCATAATGTAATTCAGCTGTTGGAATTTCTTTATCAATCCAATTAACTGTTGCAGTTGCTGTTCCTGTGTTTCCAGCTTCATCTCTAAATTCAAATGTAAATTCTCCATTTTCTTCAAATGTATATGTGTTTTTTCCATCATTATTTGTTATTGTAACATTTTCTTTATCAAAAGTAACTGTTGCTGTTACATCTTGATTTGTTGGATTTGTTGTACTATATGTGATTGTTGCATTTGGTTCATCTCTATCTATCCAATAAACTTCTGCCATTGCTGTTCCCTTATTTCCATAAGGTCCAACAAATTCAAATAAATATGTTCCGTTTTCAGTAAATCTATGTGTGTTTCCACCTAAAACAATAACATTTTCTATATCAAATGTAATTGTTGCAATTACATCTTGATTTGTTGGATTTGTTGTACTGTATGTGATTGTTGCATTTGGTAAAGTTTTCTTTAACCAGTCAACTCTTGCTATTGCTGTACCGCTATTTCCTGCTCTATCCTCAAATTCAAATGTATATTCTCCACTATCTTCAAATACATGTGTATTTCCATCTTTTACTGTTACATTTTCTTCATTAAATGTAATTGTTGCTGTTACATTTTGATTTGTTGGATTTGTAATATCATAACTGATTGTTGGTACTGGAACATCTTTATCTATGTTATCTACTTTTGCAATTGCTGTTCCACTATTACCTGCAGGACCTACAAATTCAAATTCAAATTGACCATTTTCTGTAAATGTATAAGAGGTTTTACCACCATTATTAGTAACTGTAATTGGTCTTATAGGGTTTATTAACTCTGCTGTTACTGCTTTATTAGTTGGATTTACGATATTATAGTTTACATCTGCTCTTGGTGTATCATTTACAATAACATTTTCGTATAATTTTATAACTGATACAGCTAAAGTGGTATAATCACCTTCATAAACACTCTTACATTCAAATTTTACATATAAGGCTTTTTTAGCTTCTGGGAATTCTATATGTTTTAGTGAATCATTATTACCTAAATTATTTTTGGTAGCAGCAAGCTCCCAATTTTTATTATCCATACTGACATAAATATTGACATTTCTTGCACGACCATACGGAATAAAACCAATATATTTAGCATTTTTATCTGGTATATAATCTAAACCAGATATGTATCTTGGTTGATCTAATTTAATTGTAACATATGCTGGCATTTCTCCGTGTTTAGAACGCCAGTAAGTATTTATATCACCATCTAACATGTTTTCTACTTTTCCTGTTTGAGTTGCATTTACTTCATGAATACTTAAATACTTAGATTGAATATACCATTTAGTATCATCAGTATTATTTGCTGTAAATGTATAATATACAGGATCACTAGCAATTTGTGTTCCAGTAGCAATTACTCTGACATAAACTCTAACGTTTCCACTAAATATTGGATTAGTATTTGCAAATGAATTCCATCCTTCTTGAGGATTTAAAGACCATTCCATTTCATTAGTTGCTCCAATCATACGGTCTTCTTGATCATTAATAGAAATTACTCCAGATGGAAAGGATCTTTTAGTAATATCTATTGTATAGATATTAGCAGCAGTCATTGGTAAGCCTGAAATATGAACTTTAATATCATTGTTTACTGTAATACTGTCTATTTCTTCTTGTGTAAGTTCAACTGAATGTTCATAAACATCTTTCCAAGTGTTACCGCCATCTAAACTATAGCTCCAATTTACTTGCGAACTTTGTAATTGTTTAGATAATGTAATTTTGTTAGCATTTGCACCAGTAAATGAGAAGGTAGCAATATCAGAATTGATTTCTCCTAATAAAGCTTGTGCTACAACAGGAACTTCCTTATATTGTAAAGTATTGCTACTATTAGCATTTTTAGCTTTTTTTAGAGTTTGGTTTTGCAATAACATCAGCTTACTTTTATATTCTGGTGAAGTTATTTTAGTTCCAATTCTACGCGTTAAATCGTACATTGGAAGTGGATTGTAAGTATACACTTCACTGATTTCTTCAGCTAAGCTAATTAGATCGGTTTCCGTTTTGGATGTATCACTTATATATAAATTTACTAATCCTAACCATGCATCCCAGTTAATTATTTCTTCAGCTAATGTATCGCGATATATTCTT
>OFGJ01000490.1_pt1 | contig 30959 bp, 35 predicted proteins | sample 1521731 | NCBI WGS metagenome assembly OFGJ01 (sample SAMEA3504126, study PRJEB24116) | mouse gut metagenome | biome: mouse gut; feature: mouse-associated habitat; material: faeces | place: Denmark | collected 2011 | reverse complement strand
TTTATTCCACAGCCTTTTTCCTTTTCATACTTTCCACCTTCCACAGAGATTTTTTATTATATCACAGAAATCTCAAAGAATTCTCAACCGTCATAAAAAGGCCATTCTATTGTAACCAGATAAACAGTACATACATTCCTTTTTTACTCCCCTTCTGAGTCCATCATCCTCCCATGCCCACCAGAAACTCGGCGCTCAGCATTTCCACCACAATCCTGTACATCCCTGGCTCCAGTGTACCATAAATATCCAGATTATATATCTCGCTGGCACTCTCCCCGCCCGGAAGGATATGGGCAATATCCTGAAAGCCAATATTATCCGTTCTCCGCTGTTATTGGCAATCAATACCGTAATCTCGCTTGTTCCAACGTCCTTGATATTCATGGATATCCCTTCTGTGTCCTTTGCGAGCAGCTCATCCGCTTTCAGCAGAAAACATCTGTGATATACGGACAAATGCCCTGCATTGGGAAAGTTAAGGTAGCCATTCTTTACCTTTCCTTTTTGTCCTGCAGAAAATTGCAGATTTTTTCGATAGTCAAATCATCATTTTTCTATTTGCGGCAGTTCCAGCTCCTTTTGTTCAATCGTGTTAGACAGATACCGGAATGTTCCATCTGAAAAGGGTTTTACTATAATCTGATTTGTGAAAGCATAATCCGAATTGTAATCCGGCCAGACTCCATCCACATAAAGTGTAATTGTCCCATCTTCATTCTGCTTGTAATCTACCACTTCCCCAAAAGGCGGAAACTGTCTTGCAAATATCATCTCATATTCATAACCGCCCGCATCTGCATGGTAGCCGCAATATTCCCTCACCTGTTCTACGGATACCGGGAAGCAGGTAGTCATGACACGCTCATAAATCTCCGCCGGTATCAGCCCGCCATCTGTCCGAAAAGGTTCATCTGTGTATATCCAGTATATATCCTCAAACATGCACGGCATTAAGATTTCCTCCACGTTACTGGCGTCCCAGTTCGTTACAAGCATATTGTAATTCACAAAACTAAGCCCATCTATGTACTTTCTTGTCAGCTCCCTGCATTCATCCGACAAAGGCTTTACCCTGTAATACTCACGCAAATTTCCATGTGCTATTGTTACTGTGTTTGTATAAATAAAATATCCTTTCTCTGTCAGCTTTATCTCTTCCAGATCATTGAGTCCAAAATTTTTCAGTTCCGGTATGCCGCCTTCCTGCCAGCCTACCGTGACATAATAAGATTGTATTTTTCCGTTTCGATGAACAAATGTCAGCGCACCTATATTCCCCTCCATTTGTACGCTAAACACAGTAACCATTGCGTCCATGCCGGAAATATAAGCAGAATAAAAATCCTCCATTTTTTGATAGTTTTCCATGTTCATGTCATCAGAAACACTTACAAGCCCCTGTTCTCCCAACTGCTTTACCACATCTTTTCTCTGTTGATCCGAAAAAAACACAATATGGGAATATTCTGTCCCAGGGTATGCAATTTCGACCTCTTTATAAAGCTCCATGCACAGCTTTGCCGCTGACATTGCCTCGTCCTGTAAATTTTGTTCTTCTTCTGCTGTTAAAATACTGACAGGTTCCGAAGTTTCCAAAGGGAAAGCCTCAGCCGGCTCCACAAACTCTTCCACAAAATATTCTATCGGTTCCTCCTCTTTTGCCTCTTCCATGCTTTCAATTATGACTGGCGGTTCCCACACTTCCTCTGTGTTCTTTTCAGAACCTCTTTTCCCCAAAACAATATTGCCTGTTATAACAACCATTACCATCAACACAATAAAGAAACCATATTTTTTAAAAAGCCATTTCACATCTGCCACGATTCTGTTTCTCCTTATCATCCATAGTATTATATCCAGCAATTAGCCAACTGCTCTTTCCACTCCAAAAGATGATTGTTAAAACCGTCAATATGAAAACCAAGGCATATTCCATCTATGAGTATCCTCCTGTATCCTTTTATCAATACAGCTTTCTCCTGCCTGATTCCTTTAAGCATTTCTGAAACAAATTGATATGACGCTTAATCCCTCTATTTGTTGCGCCAAATCATCTTTCCTGATAGCAGTATGGCACACGCACAGACAGCCAATACAAAAATCACTAGCATCGGCAACAGATTTTCCAGCCCAAAAGTCCCCCCTGTCATCAGTCTGTATCCCCATGAAGCCGGGAACGCTTTCCCTATTGTTTCAAGCATTTGGGGGAGCATCTCAACCGGGAACATAATTCCAGAAAGCATGATTGAGGGCAGAAAAACAATAATGGAAAACATGGAGGTTTTCGCCTGGTCTTTTAACGCCAGGCCAATTATGCTGGCTATGCCGAGTGATACCGCAATAAAAATGGAAAGGGAGGCAAAGTATACGCCCGGATTTTCCGGTATCTTGGCATCAAAGGCAAGCGGAGCGGCAATATACAGGATAATGCTCATAATAAACAGGTGGATAAACGCCGAGATATTGGTCAATGCAATACCAAGATATAAAGGAACACCGTTTGCCAGATAAACCTTCTTAATGTCGCTGCCATAAATTTCCACAAGGGAAGGCGGCAGACCGATCAGCGCGCCCATGGTCACGCCAAATACAGTCATGGATTGAATAAGTGTATCCCCTGCCCCCGGAATAACCGATGTAAATATCCCGCCCATAATCCCAAAGAACAGCAGGGGAACGATATAGCAGGTGATGAGCAACGTCTTACTCCGTATATCTAATTTCCATTGTAAAGAAACCCCATATAAAAAAGCACCCATTTCTCAAACCCCCTTTGCAATTTTCATAAAGTGCTGCTCCAATGAACCGCGGCCTATCTGGATATCTAAGATGGTCTCCCCTTTTTCCCTGCACTGCACCAGCAGTGTAAGTAAAGTTTCCCCGATATTATCGGACTCATATTTCCCTGTGCCGGTTTCCGTTTGAATGGTGATATTATAATGCTTCCCCACTGTTTCACCAAGCTGTTCGACTGTTCCAATAAAGACAATCCTGCCCCCGGAAAGAATGGCAATCCGGTCACACAGGTTCTCAACCTCGGCCATATCGTGGCTTGTTAATATGATTGTCTTCCCGGCTGCCTTTAGCTGCCGGATCTGCTCATGTAAGGACAGCCGCCCCTCAACGTCAAGCCCTGCGGTTGGTTCATCAAGGAAAAGGATATCCGGATTTCGTATCAGGGCAAGCGCCAGATGGAGCCGCCGCTTCTGGCCGGTCGATAATTGGTAATACTGCTTCCGGGCAAAATCATGGATGCCAAGGGCGTCAAGTATTGCACGGTCAAGCGGAACTTTATTCCATTTCGCAAAAAGCTTAACAGCCTCCAGCGGCTTTATATACCCCGGCAAAGACGATGACTGCAGTTGGATACCCACTTTACCAGTTATAGCGATGGTTCCGCTGTCATATTTTCTTAGGCCCTCGATACATTCCAGGGACGTTGTTTTACCCGCGCCATTTACACCAAGCAGGGCAAAAATCTCTCCTTGCTGTACACAGAAATCTAAGCCATCCAGTACAACGTGGGACCCGTAATTTTTCTTTAAGTTGTTGATTTTTATAGCCTCGTTCATTCTGCATCCTCCTGAAACAAGTCAACGCCTGACCGGGACAAGTAACTCTCAAGTGTCTGCCCGATATAATCTTTGGCGAGGTTTTGCTTCTCTTTCCATTTGGGGTACATACCCTCAAACTGTCCTAATTCAATGAGTTTCAGAAGCATACTCATATCCCCGCCGGTGAAGTCCGTTATCATATCCCAATAGGCTTTTGCAAAGCTCTGCCCCTCATCACTGTCTGCATGGACACCTGCATTTTGAAGCCTTATGGCTTCATTCTGAAGCTGCATAAAAGTGTCTATAAATATTTTCCCGCTGTCTTTATCAAAACGGCTGCGGATATGGTCAAGAGTCTGGTCATCAAAGTGTTTGATGAGCCAGTAGAAGTCATTTTTCATCTGCAGGTTCACAATGATGTCGGCGTACTTTTTGAAATTGACCGACTGCATTTGAAGGACTTCTTCCCGCAGCCCCTCCAGCTCCCTCAATGATTCGGACAGGCTTTCTATTTTTTGCCGGACAGCTGCGGTTTGCTCTGCCAGGACAGCTGCGATTTCTGCCGGTGTATCAAGGGGAATCAGCCGGTTCTTTATATCGTCCAGGGAGAACCCAAGATGTTTGAGCGATAAGATCTGATGTAGTTTTACCATATCTTTATCTGTGTATAGCCTGCGGCCTCCTTCGCTCATGGCAGACGGGGAAAGTAACCCTTCCCTGTCATAATGCTGTAATGTCCGTACAGTAACATCCATCTTTTTTGCGGCTTCGCCAACAGTCATATAGCCTTGCGGTATCGCTTTATTTTTGTCCATGTCTCACCTCCTGCTCGTAGTATATCTCATTACGTTACGTCACAAGCAAGTGTTTTAGAGATTTTTATCGCATATGCGTCTTCAGAAAAATATGCCCGGATCTTGTTCATACTTCCTATTACATTTCCCTCAGCCCATTTAACCGGATTTGATCCAGCTCCTCTGCATTCAGGCACCCTGCTTCAAATAGTTTTAGATATTCTTTTGACACGTCACTGTCAAACTTCATCAAGCCGCAATGCCTCCACGCCGCGAACAACGTCCTCTGCTGTTCCCCACTCACCAATGTGGGCTTTTAGGCAAAGCCTCTCTTCTTTTGCTCTCCTGTATATGGGGATAAAATTTTCAATCGGCTGTGCCAGTTCGTCCCCATACAGGTCAATGGAGTAGTCTTGAATCCCCTGCCATGGTTCCTCCATTTCCCCCACTGGACAGCACAGCTTACTTCAAATATGCTATCCTCCATTGCCCGACCCTTTTCAAAAAATCCTTTTCCAGTCCATCCGGGTCTAACTTCCCAGCGGAAAGCATTTGCCAGACACAGCGCATCAGGTAGCTGTCAATCTCCTCTAACAGCATCCTTACGTCAACGCCTGGCCGAAATCCGGAAAGATCCAGATCCCCCAGCATCCTGTCCGCCGCATCCTCATATGTTTTATTATAGGACTTCCCGGTTGCCTCCCTGATTTCCAGGTTTTCCGCAAAAAGGGCCCGTAGTGAGAATAAATATTCTTCGGGAGCTGTTCTCATAAACTCACATCTTGCCAGGACCTTCTGGGTCATTGCCTCAAAGAAGTCTGACGTTTCTTTGTAATAATACTTCAGCTCTATTTCATTTGATATCCTGTTGATATTCTCCCAGAGGTATAAATACAGATCTTTTTTATTCTGAAAATAATGGAACAGCAGGGACTTTGATATGCCGCCGGCATCCGCAATCTTGGACATGGATGCGTTTTTGTAATTGTCATGGGCAAATACTACGTATGCTGCTTTTATGATTCGTTCCTGCTTTTCCAATGGCAGTTCAAAAAATTTCTTGTTCATTATGGTTCTCCCAGCACTTGTCTGTCCAATCATCCATTTCGTAATTCTGCTTAGTTAACCATTTTAGATTTTTCATGTTATTTTCCTCTCATATAAAATTCAATCCACAGCTTATCCAGTATTTCTGCGGATTTTTCTCCATTCTATCAGAGCAGTCTCTAAAAAGCATCTAAAACATCTTAATAAAGAATGAACTTAATTTATTATTGCTCCATTGATCGATTTTGAGAAGATGTTTGTTTTCAACCCTTCCCAAAATCGGTCAATAGCAGTAAAATTGACAGAAGAGGATAAAATCGGAAACCATGGTGCAGGGATGCGGCCATTACTCCAATTTTGAAAGGGAAAATATATGATAGGTATCTATTTAAGCGGAACGGGAAACACAGAGCATTGTATCAAAAAGCTGCTTTTTTTACTGGATAAAACTGCGCAGGCAGTTCCGATGGAGCAGAAAGATGCAGGACATTTGCTGTCACCCCATGACTTTATTGTTTTCGCATATCCCATTCAGTTTTCAAATATCCCTGTCATGGTAAGGGATTTCATCAAAATCCACCAGAATCTCTGGAAACATAAAAAAATACTCTGTGTTGCCACTATGGGACTGTTCAGCGGAGACGGCGCGGGCTGTGCGGCACGGCTGTTGAAGAAATATGGTGCAGAAATCGTCGGCGGATTACATATCCGTATGCCCGATTCCATTTGTGATGTTAAGCTGCTGAAAAGGTCTCCTGAACAGAACTTGAAAATCATCCGGACGGCTGACAGAAAGATTGAAAAATGCGCTGAAGGAATCCGAAACGGCATTTATCCCAAAGATGGTTTGTTTTTTTATGACAGGATTGCAGGATTGCTCGGCCAACGCTTATGGTACTGCCGCAAAACAAAGAATTACTCAGACAAACTCAAGATCAGTAATGTCTGTACAGGCTGTGGACTGTGTACCCAGGTCTGTCCGATGGAAAACCTTGCCCTGAAAAACGGCAAAGCAGCAGCCGGAAAACATTGCACTATGTGCTACCGATGTATCAGTTTATGCCCGGCAAAGGCAATTACGTTACTGGGATGCGCTGTCATTGAACAATGCCGCTATGACAAATATGTGAAAAGGAGATGACCAACAAATCAATGAAAATCAATAGATGCAAAAAAGAGTCCTTCATTGTAATAGGAAAAGAAGGGGCAACAACGGACGGAGCAGACTTTATCCAAAAGCTATGGGATGATGCGAATTCCCACTTTAGGGAAGTTGCACATTTGGCAAAGAAAGATGAGAATGGAAACATTCGTGGAATATGGGGTGCGATGTCTGACTTCTCCCGTTCTTTCCAGCCCTGGGAAGGATTCAATCAAGGACTTTACCTTGCAGGTGTGGAATGTAAGGATGATTCAGAAGCCCCTGACGGTTGGACAAAGTGGGGGATTCCCGGCTATGAGTATATCTATGTAGAACGTGAAAATGAGGATACCTTCTCAGAAGTTATCAAACATCTGGAAGAGCATGATATTTCATTGGCAGGGGCTGTCCACGATTTTACCTGTCCGCAGACTGGAAAGGGATATCTGTTTTTCCCAATTAGAAGATTGTAAGAAAAGTTGAGCTTTCCAGCTTCCAGCCCACTATTATGATAAAGCCTCTGTATCATACTTATCCCATGGCTGATGTAATGATTTTAGGTACTGCGGACAAGATTCTCCTTTTCAAGTCTTCCCGAAATCAGTCAATAGAAGTAAAATCGGGAAAAGAGGACAGAATCAGAAATCTCAATGATGGAGGGAAATACAAGATGTTAAGATCAATGATGCAGGTATTTGTAAAAAACAGCACGGAAGCAGTGGCACTTTACCAAAAGGCTTTTGATGCTGAACTCCTATGCGCTTACCCTGATGGCAGCGGAGGTTATATGCATTCCGAACTGAACGCCTATGGCCAAATATTGGCTGTTTCGGAAATTTCTGAAGGTGTAACTATAGGAAACACGATGATGTTCTGTTTCCACCTTGGAGAAGGCCATGAAAACCAGGTTCAAAAAGCTTATGAAGTACTGAAAGCAGGAGCATCAAACGTTACCCCTGTCGGGCCATGTGATTATAGTCCATGCCAGTTTAGGCTTATTGACAAATTTGGCGTGTGCTGGTGTCTTTTTGTATGAGGGAACAATGGATAACAGCTGGCTTTCTCCAATGGTCTGTGATAATATTTATCTTCCAATCCGATACTGATACTCCGGGATATTAAAAATTCCGTCATCCAGTATCTGGTTCTCCAGATACTGGATATCTCCGTTTTCTGAGAGCCTGACCGTAAGTTCATGGGTTATGACCGCATCATTGCACAAAATCATCTGGCATACCGCATCCACAGTCAGCGTGAATGTCCCATCTCCATTTTCTCTGATCTGTGTCACTTCGGGGACAGAAGTGCCAAAGAAATTGGGTGCGTAATTTCCACACCCCAGCCTCTCCCATGGATAGCTTTGATGCTCTTCATCGAACATTGCCCACTCCCGCAGGTCTTCCCGGGAAACCGGAAGATAGTCCATAATGGTATCTTCAAATTCTTCTGCCGGTATCCCGTCCGGATATTGTTCCGGTTCAAACTGCCTGTCATACTTCATCTCATAAAAATATTCATAAGCCCCGTTATAATCCAGTTCTTCCAGGTTCTCCACATCCCAGTTAGAGCATAACAGGTTATTTCCCTGGTATCCCAAAGGAATCACACAGTTTTCGGACATTTCACGGCATTCCTCTGACAGAGGCCTTACTCTGACCAGGCAGCTGCCGTCAATCATCTCCGATACTTCCGGAGGTTCCGGTACACATAATTCATACCCAAAATACCCTTTTTCTGTATACCTCCACTCTTTTATCCTTGTATTGGAAATGTATGTGAACATCGGTGTGCCATCTCTTCCCCATGTCATATTCGCTGCCAGTACATACAGATTTTTTCCATCATACTTATATTGAAGCCTTCCGATCCCTCCATCTCCATGAACCATGTACAGCAGTACGGTTCCAGCCTTTCCCCTTCCGGCATCCAGCAAAAAACGCTCCATTTCCTCCCAGTTCTCCATATCCGAATACAGCCCGCTTCCCGTGACGGACATACCCAGGGGCTTTATCTTCTCTTTCATCTGAGCCATCACTTCCTCTGATAACACTACATTTGAAGCTTCACCTTTGTCCGCCGCTCGGTAAATCTCCGCAGTCAGCTCCAATGCAGTCCTTAAGTCCGCTTCGGCTTCTCTCCTTTCATCTTCCTCAATTGGAAGATCATACCCCTTTTCCCAATGTTCTCTTATGTTATTATCTTCTTCGTCCTCTGCCAAAAGAAGTTCCCCTCTGCCCTCCCCTGCATCGGACAGGAGAGAATCTGCCGGTTCTTTCCTCCCACAGGCACACAGGAATCCTGCCAACATTATGATTACGATCAAACTATATTTTTTTCTGTTCTCCATGGAAATCCTCTCTTTATCTGATTCGGTATACGGCAGGAATATCCAGTTCCCTTTTTTCAATGGAATTGGACAGATAACGGAATGCCCCATCTACAAAGAGGGTCAGCGTTCCGTCCGGATTTTCCCTAGCATCCACTACCTCCCCAAAGGGCGGATACGGACTCGAAAAGATCATTTCATACGGATAGCTGTCCGTGGCTGCATGATAACCACATATTTCCCTTATCTGCTCTTTCGTAACCGGGAAATAAGTTGTCATGATCCGTTCATACACCTCTGCAGGTATCTCCCCGTTTTCCGGCTGCAAAATCTCTCCCGTATCCATGCGGTACAGGTCCGCAAACATGCACGGCATCAAAATATCTTCCACATTACTGCTGTCCCAGTCCGTTACAAGGACATTGTAATAATACTGGGTTGATAATGGTTCCTGCGGTTCTTCTCCCCTGCCGGCTGCCCCGGTATCGTTCATGACTGCGCAGCTGTCGGAAATCTCCGCAACGGGTTCCCAGGCTTTTTCTGACTGTTTTCTATTGGCTTCTTTCCGAATGCCACTATGGTTCATAACCGCGCTTCGGAAAAATGATCCGTTTAGCTCTATTTAAGAATTCCCGCCATACGCAGCAGATACCGCGCATTTGTGGTAGTACAGCGTTCCTCTTTTAATTTATAGTCAAAAAGAATTTTATTTTCCTTATAATGCTCTGTAAAATGATAATTTTTCCCATGGATGTCCAAATCTTTTTCCAAATCACAAAGCTCAAAATCATGGGTTGTGATCAACATAACGGCATAAGGCTTCGACAAGTTTCGTATGGTCTCTTTTGCCGCAAATATCCGGTCTTTTGCATTTGTCCCCTTATAGATTTCATCAATCAGGGAAATCATTGGTATCTGCTTTTTGCTTACCTCAATCATTCTCCTGATACGCAGCAGTTCCGCATAAAATGTGGAAATGCCCTCGTTCACATTATCTCTGTGCGTATGGATGTGCATAGTTCCATAAGGGAGATGCGCAGGCTCGCAGCGGTGCAGAATCCGCCGGCGTAGGCGAGAGCCAAATTGATGCCTATGCTGCGTATAAAAGTCGTCTTTCCATTTCTCATACCATTCCACACAATAATAATCATGCAGAAACAGGCTGTTGTAAAAATGCGTAAATGTTGTGGCGTGCGCATACGGAATCTGTAATTTTCCCCAGATCTTTTAAGGCAGCAGAAGCAGAGCCATTTTTCAACAAGGTCTTCTGCAAATCTTTCAGATAGGGACTGTCAAAGGATTCCTGCTCCAAAAGCTGAAACTATTTTGTATGATCTATTATCACCCCATTGACCAATTTTGAGAAGCCTTTCGCAAAAACGAATCGTATGGTAATTTCAGTCACTCTATAACAGGAGGCATTACCCGCCCCCTGTTATTTATTCCACAGCCTTTTTCCTTTTCATACTTTCCACCTTCCACAGAGATTTTTTTATTATATCACAGAAATCTCAAAGAATTCTCAACCGTCATAAAAAGGTACGGAAATCAATTTTCAAGGATACTGTGTGAAAGATTGAAAAAAGTTGTTGGAGCGTTAAGAAATGTGGGGCGCGGCGGTTACTGGGCCTTGCAGTTTTGTGATAAATGGAGAAAGGAAGTGGTATAATCAAATCTTTAAATTCTGATTGATAGAGGCAAAAAATTGCATTAAATTGAAAAAATATTTTTTATACTTTTCCCCAGTAGTTCAATTTTTCCGATTTTTTCTAAATCCTTTCTTAATTTTTCTCCGTTATTGTCTTTTCCGGCAATCACTTTTACAATCTTTGTCCCTGGAATAAGCTGCTTTTTCATTTTGTCACCTCCTTTTGTGGAATAAGGTCATTATACATTCCCTATCTCTTTGCACACAAAAAGTCCGAGTATTCCGACTAAAAAGTGTTTCTATATGATATAATGAACAAAATAAAGGTGACTGAGTGTGAAAAAACAAGAATTATCATTGCAGTTTATACCTGAATGAAACGAAAGGAAGGAATCATTAGCATGAAAAACTACGGTTCAACTGTTCGTCAGATTAGACTAAGTAAAGGTTTTAGTCACAAAGAGATATATACTGGAATATTAAGCAAATCTTTTGCCATCGATTTTGAAAAAGGATTATATGATATAAAATTTAATTTGATGCTTAAAATATTGGAAAGGCTTATGATTTCTGTTGATGAACTTCTTCTAATTCATAACCAATACCAGAGCTTACAATACTATGAGCCTCTTTTGAATGTAAGCCTTGACAGACTTAAAAATGATCAAACTTATCCCTCAGATAAGGCAGTGTTGACGAACTTTTGAGAGAAATTTTTCAAAAAGTTTTCCTTGTTTCTTAAATAAGGGGAAATTTAGAAAATGCCAACATAAATAATCTCTTTATGCAAGTATTGATTTGGATTTTATATAGCGTTAAGATTTTTCATGGAAAGCCAACAACAAGAAGAGCCTTTGACTTTACCCTTACGGTAAAGTGTATACTTTAAGAAAGAAAAGGGAGGTATGCCGGTGCGATTCTTTATCACTTCTGGTACCACAGCGGATTGCACAATTGCCGAGCGGCTGATTGAGGGCTTTCAGGCAGAATACCTTCTGGTAGATCGTGGCTATGATACGACGCAATCATTCTCAAAGCTGTTGACGAAGGAATGATACCGGTCATTCCGCCAAGAAAAAAACGTAAACATCTGCGGGAATATGACGAGTATCTCTACAAGCTCCGACCTCTCGTTGAGAATGCTTTCCTGCTTCTCAAAAGGTGGTGCGGTATCGCTACACGCTACCCCAAAAATGTCGCTTCTTTCACTGCCGCTGTTCAAATTCGTTATATTTCTATTTGGCTCCTCTTTTATTGACGACACTATTTAGCATCCGGCTCTTTAATGATACATATATTTAGTTGTCTTACATTGATTATAGTTTCCTTTTTACACTTCGGACAAAAGAGGGGAAAGTTATCAAGCACTGCATCTAACCGCACTTTTAATCTTGTTTTGTTGTTGCAGATTGGACACAATAACCATTCTTTTTTCATCAAAATATTAGCTCACCCCACAGTCTTTTTCCAGATAAAACATATAATTGTTCCAATTAGTGCTATCGCTCCCATGGTGATATAAGGCAATTCAATACTACGCTCATACAGATACCCCGCCAGCAGAGGGGCAATGACTTTACTAAGATTTCCGGCAGTACTGGCAAAGCCCATGAGTATTCCTTTGCGCTGATTGGCCACCTTGGAAAGGCTTGCGTTTAGTGTGGGTACTGTTAAAGCGGAAGATACTGCAAATAGACCGAAAACAACAAGTACACTGATAAAGCCAGATGTTAATACCATAGCAAAGGCAACCAGTGCTTTACAAAATATGCCTATCAGTATTAGCAGCTTATCGCCCGTTTTATTTTCCAAAGGGCCGGTAAAAAACCCCTGTACTACAATTAAAACACCTGCTACCACCATCCAAACAACACCAACTTGCCCTGTGGTAAATCCAAACTTGTCAACGACATACAGCCCCGTAATACCCTGCAAACCGGTTTGACAGAAGTTTACGATAAAAATAAGGATCAAAATAACTCCTGCGGGGCCAAGCAGAATGCTTTTCAGGGCTAAAAAATCAAAAGAATCTTTTTTGTGCGGATAACCTGACCGCTCTATGGACTCTGGCAGAACTGTTACAATGAGTAGAAATGCAATAAATGAAATCCCGGCTCCTGTAAAGAATGGAAGTGCAAGTGAATAGCCAGCCAGAATACCGCCAAACAACGGCCCTAACATAATACCTACACCCATTGCAACTCCAAGCTGGCCCATATTCTTGCTTCTTTCGTCCTCTGTGCTGGAATCACCCACATAAGCCAAGGACGCAACTGACGTAGCAGATGACAAAACACCAGATAAAGCACGGGCGATAAGCAGTGTCCAAAAGAAGGAGGCCAAACCAAACAGCAATAAGCTAATTGTATAGCCTAACATGCCAATGCTGATAATCGGCTTTCTGCCGATTCGGTCGGACAGCATTCCCCAAAACGGGGCGCACAGTGTTTGTGTCAGCGCATATATGGCCGTGAGCCAGCCAAGTTCTTTACCACCCGCTCCGAGGTTTTTCATGTAAAATGGAATAACCGGAATAATCAGGCTATATCCTAACGCAATTACAAAAGTTGCAAGGTTTCAAAGCAAAAACAGGCGTTTTATTCATTGAGTGTCACCTCCCCTGTCGCGCCGTCCACTGTTATCATTTGTCCGTTTTGTATGGTTCGCGTAGCGGTGTGTGTTGCCATGACAGCGGGGATACCATATTCACGGGCAACAATGCTTGAATGGCTAAGAGGGCCGCCAATGTCTGTTACAATCGCACTTGCGGAGGCAAACAACTGCGTCCATGCAGGAGTTGTGGTAACGGCGATCAAGATACTTCCCGGCTGGAATTTCTCAAAATCTGCCGGGCTGTTCAGTACACAGGCGGGAGCCGTAACAACGCCTGGGCTGGTTCCTATGCCCGTCAATACAATTTTCCCATCTTTCTGTATTTGAGTTGCATGTGATACGGCTTTTTTGCTTTTTTCCGGCAACATGGAAGGCGGCACATAACCTCGGAATGTATCATGCTCCGCTTGTCGATCAGGGATTGCCTCACTCAGATCAGATAGGGGCATATTTTTATCAAGCTGTGTTATGAGCATTTCCAATTCTGTTTTTGTGAGCCAGTAAATATCGTCCAGATGTGAAATGGCTCCTCCAGTTAAGAGACGTTCAGAAATTTCTTGTAACATACGGCGAATCAGTGGGTGCCCCATCCCCATCAAATAAATAGCGTTTTCACGCATGGGGGCAGTATTTTGTGCCCAATGGAGCAGCTTCAAAAACAGCTTTTTTCGGTAGCCGCCTATCTGTTGCAAAATCTCTTTTACGGCTTGTTTCCTGCGCTTTTCAAATGTGATTTGGCGCGAATACGGATTTTCCCCTTTTTCCTCCAAAAATGCTTTTATGGATTCAAAGGTTGGCGTAAGCATCTCCTGTGGTGTGGCATATGCAAAATCAAATTCATACGCAGTACAGCCAAACTCTTTGAAATAGGCATTAATTCGCCTTTTCCACTCTATCCACACCTCCTGCGAAACTTCCGCAGGCAAAATGGAGGACTTGAAATCTTCTGCTATCTTTATTGCAGGATTGCTTTTCAGATAGAAGCCTAAAGTGTTATTTTTCCTTGCCCATTCCGAAAGGTCCCACAGGTTCTTTTCCGATTGTAGCGCAATCGTATCAAACCCAAGCAAGAGAACGGAAGTGTCTGTTATACCAGCACGGCGGGCCGCACCCTGAAAGAATTTTGTGAATAACGTTTCGCTGATAGATGCGGCGGGCAATACAAGCTGAATCCTTGTGAAATAAATACATGCGGCGTAAAATACGGTTTGAATGCCCTCCATAATTTGCTGGGCGCTTAACGTATGCAGGGACGTTTCATCCCACTGCTTCACCACATCTTCAAATTCTTTTCTTGCCGCTTCAAAGCGCATAATGCTGTTCGTAAGCGTCCGGCGCAAAGAGCGGGGGGAAAGAGATTTTACAGCAATTAGAAGAGGCTTTGTCTTAGCGGAAAGATAGACATAACCATTGATTATCGTGTATGCCCCATTGTCTGGCAGTAGCTTTTTTGCGCTTGTATCAAACATATCCACCCATAAAAGCGCCGACGCACGGTTGACTAATTCAAGGCCAAGAGTGGCGAACAGGGGTGTGACTGGATTTGGCAGGTGTTCTGCCAAACTGCCCTTTGTGTAAACTACATTCTTTTCCGGCAATACCCACTCCGGCGGTAAGACAGTAATGGGGCGAGCCTGAACAATATACAATTTATCTTTTTCCAGCGCCCATTCTATATCCATAGGCATTTCATAATACTTCTCAATTTTTTTCCCAAGCTGTGTCAATCGCATAACTTGATTGCGAGTAAGAGCATGTTTTTTCCTCAACTGTTTAGGAGTTGGGATTTCTTCTGTTCCATCTGAGTTGCGGACTGTCATAATCTCTTTGTTTGCCACTTCATATGATACGATTCGGACGGCGCTCTTATCCGTAACGATTGTATCAGGGGTGACTAAGCTGGAAACCACCGCTTCACCAAGCCCCCATGCGGCGTTTATAATCATTTCGTTGCGTCTGCCGTTCATAGGGTTGATTGTAAACATAACACCAGAAGCATCAGAAAACGCCAACTTTTGTACGACTACGGCAAGGGTCACAAGCTCCTGCTTGATATTATTCTTTATGCGGTAAGCAATCGCACGAGCTGTCCACAGGGATGCCCAGCACCGCTTTACAGCGTCAAGGACTTCGTTCTCACCTTGTATATTGAGATAAGTGTCCTGCTGGCCCGCAAAAGAAGCATCGGGTAAATCCTCTGCGGTCGCGGAGGATCGGACAGCCACCGAAACATTTCCTAATCCGGCATAAGCGGTTTTTATTGCCACCGACACTTCCTGCGGCATTTTTCCATTATGAAAAAGTTGACCAATCTGCTTAGATATATCTTCAAGTTGATTGGTACTGTTGGCATCTATGCCCTCTAGCAATGCTTTGATGTAAGGCTGAATTTGGTTCGCTTCAACAAAAATTCGGTATGAAGCAGTTGTAACATGAAAACCGTCCGGCACAGGGATACCCGCTGTCAATAGCTTTGATAAAGACATGCCTTTTCCGCCAACCATTTCAAGTGATGCCTGTTTATGCTCCAAAGATAGGATATAGGGGTTCATTTTTTTCACCTCCATCATTCATAATTCCGTGTAGAAATATATTGATTGTTTCGTCCAGCATCTTTTCCTCACTGGCTGACGGCCGGGAAGTATAGACAATGGAAAGCATGGAGTTAATCAACAAGCGCACCATAAGGTCAGCATCTGTTTTGCGAAAAACACCTCCGGCCACTCCGCCTTCAATCACAGTTTTGATAATATTGTGGTATTCGTAACGTATAGTTTTCAGACGCTTCTGATACTCTTCTTCTAAGTAGTCCGATTCGGCATGAAGCCACATTAGTACAGTCCTATACTGATGTGGCACTTTAAGCTGATTGTGCATGATTTTTCTAAGGCATAGTTCCGGCAAAGGTTCATTGTCAATAATTCTGTGAACCTGCTCTATGACTTCTTCAAATTTTTTCTCCATTGCATATATAGCAATCTCGTCTTTTGTTCTGAAAAAATCGTATAGACTGGACTTTCCCATTTTCGCTAAGTCTGCAATTTCCCGCATAGATGTTTTTTGAAACCCATTTTCAGCAATAAGGCGCAACGCAATATCAACTATTTCGTCTCGACGTGTTGCTTGTTGTTCGCGTGTAAGTGTAATTCCTTTTGGCATCTGACAAAACCCCCTTATAGCGACCAATGGTCGTTTATTATTTTAATTATATAGCGACCGGCGGTCGCTTGTCAAGATTATCATCTTTTCCTGTCCGGTCAGACCGAGCAGATAATCAATTTTTCATATCTGCCCCCCTGTCACTTCCTGATTTATTTATTCATCAGTTCAAACACTTTTTCAAATGAGATACATTCTGTATATCTTCCATTCCACATGAACTCATTGTAATATTTATAAGAATTTTCAGCTGACATATATGCATTATAAACCATACTGTTTGTGTTTGCCGAAACAATCATTTTAAAACCATGCTAAAAGCCACCTTTCACAGTTGCATCTATGCAGTAATCCGTCTGGAGCCCAACAATAATAATACCTGAAAATCATAAAACTCATTATTCATAATCAAATTTGGGGAATCAACAACCAAAAGTACCATTCTATTTTCTCCTATTCATGTAGACAATACCTGTTCAGACATTAAACTGCCTCTCCTTCCTGCTTGTTATACACAATTTGTCATAAAACGGCTCTGCAACTTTCATATTCCTGCTATGATGGTATACGCTTTTTGAGATTGATAAGGCGAAATACATCATCCATAATTTCTCTATCCCGCACATCCAGCATCAACCATTTCTGTCCATTTCCGGTTTTTGTGTTTTTGAATACTGTCTGCACATAGTCGGAACATTGCGGCATAAGAAACTCTGCCTCCGTAAATTCACGACTTCCTACAACCACGAGAACAATAAAATAGCCCTGCATCGGATAGAGTGTACAAAGAGACTTTCCGCCTTTTTTATACTTAATATTCCATCCAGGGCCTGGTCCGATAGGTGGACTGAATACGGTTATTAAAATCTGTCCATAAAGAATTGTTAATGTATTCTGTGACTTGCTCCATTGAAGGAGATTTTTCTTTGAATATAGCGTATTCCAATCCATTCTGAATTCCTCCTTAGCCTTTATTGTTCAGCAGCAGGGGCTTGACCCAAATTTCCATACAGGCCATCCCCTCCAGGTCACGGTAATATTTTTCTGCTGAGAAAGGCTCCGTGGTTAAATTGTGGCGGGGCAGCCAGATACTAAAAAGGTATTTGCCGGCCTGATCTAAAGCAACCGTTACCAAATCCTCAAAATTTTCTGCTTCGATTCTGCAAACGATGTATTCTCCTGCCGGGAGTTCTCTCTTAACAAAACCATCCTGCAGCCGGTCCGGAATATTTTGAACCAGGCCGCCTGCAAAATAAGTGAAAAGGTTTTGTGCAATACTTTCCCCATGGGACATTCCCATTTCTACAGCAGTATTTAGATTGGCCGCGATGGAAGCCTTCTCCATGTGATAACGTTTCCAAAGCTGTCCCGGTACATCTACACCTGTGCTTTCACCAGCCGGCATTTGTTCGGAGATACGGACTTCCGTTTCCAGGCCAAGGTAAATTTCCGGTTTTTCCAATGTCCTTCTCTGGATTTCCAGGACGATATTTCCCACCACCAGCGGAACCCCCTCGTCTACTAAAACATAATTCATGGAAACTTCCGGCCTGGCGAATGTGTTGAGCATTGGCAAATCCCTCCTGTAGCTTTCAGGCGTAATCCCATACGTTTCCCTGAAAGCCCGTGTGAAATTCCCGTGGTTTGAAAAGCCATAGTCCAGGGCAACGTCAAGAATCCTCTGGTCGGTGCTTTTCAGATTTTCAATAACCTTTGCCAAACGGCGTAGCTTCACATATTCCTGGACCGGTTTGTTTACGAGCCTTTTGAATAATCGCTGAAAATAAAAGGGGGACAGACCGACAGTATTTGCCAGTTCTTCCGTTGAAATTTCTTTTGTCAGATGTTCCTCGATAAAAGTCAGGGATTGTTCGATTGCTTCATATGCGTGCATTGCGGCGCCTCCTTAAGTTGATGATCAAATGATATCATTTTATTTTTTGTCGGGCTTTTCACGCAATGCGCTTTTTGATTGGGAAATTTCAATATAATCAGCCTTAATCATACCATACAAATAGTAATCGCAGTATGTGTTTACCATTTTACCTCCACGGATAAGCCCCTCACGCTTGAAGCCCGCCTTTTCCAGAGTTTTATAGGATGCAATATTTTGTATGTGAACATCAGCCCATAAACGCTGTAATTCCGTTTCTTCAAAGCAGAAGGTAACTGCTCTCACCAGCGCTTCTGTCATAAGCCGTTTGCCCTGGCAGGCAGGTGAAAGGCGAAATGCCACTTTTGCCATGCGGTCATTTTCAATGAGATATACCCACATATCGCCAATAACTTTATGATCCTGCTTATGGATAATACCCCAATGAAAACTTTTCGCAGGTTTCTCCTGCTTTTGGAAAAGTAATTCTGGGTTTAAGTCACTTTTCCCGGGGCGTTTGCCCCAATACTGATAAATAGAGCTGTCACCCAGCCATTCTTTCAGATCCGTAACATCCTCTTTTCGCAGAGGGCGCAGGATAAGCTGTTCCGTTTCAAGAACAGGTTTATTCTGAACATAATCCTGTAATTTCATAAGCTGCCCCTTTAAAAGTTAAACACCTGTCCCCAATCAAAACCTCCGGACGCTTCTGTGCTTTTCGGCCATTCGCTGCACCATGCGGGAACACCGGGCGTTTCAACCCTGTCAAAACTCGGTGTATAGGGCTTGATGTCCAGTACAGGCGTATTGTCATCCGCATCAATGAACGCAACACGAATCATGCCGTTGATGAAATCAATGTTGATTATTTCGGACGCTGTTAATGCAACAGGGTTCGGACGTGCAGGAGACCGTGTCGCAAATACACCCATGACTTCAGGTGCGCCTTTATAGGGCTGTTTCGTCTGTAATTCATTCCGGTCCGCATGGTTGTCGCAATCGCTAAACCACCAGAGGACATGGATGTGGCTGAAGCCTTCCAGGGCCTGCAGTCCGGGAATGTACTCCGGGTCCAGCTGAATCAATGTGCCGCTTTCATCATTTTTTACTTTGCCAATGGCTTTTAACTGATAGGTCATATTTTTTTCCTCCTATTTTGTTGGTAAAACCAGTATAAGACCTCACATCATGTGAGATACAAGAGGGAAAAAATGCCCTGCATTTTTAGCGGGGCATTTCAAATTCTATATGGGTATGGTGTTCCAGTGGTATTTGAAGTTCAATCAAATTCTTTTCAGGGTTCTTCTCATTCCACGGGCCTCTATGCACGATCTGACGCATGGGGTCAGACATTTTGTATTCGCTGTTTTTCTGCAGCCATTCGGCAAAGGCAAGATAAGCTCCTTTTATATTTGCAAAATCGCCATAGACCATTGTGCAGGCCATATGCGGGACTGGTTCTGTCGTGCCAAAACAAAATGGTTCTTTTGCCTTCCCCATTTCCTTTACCGGAGCACACAGTTCAATATCAACATCTGTCTCCCGAAATTCTGTATCGTGATAAATAGAAAATGTACTGCCCGTTATTTCTATTTTTTGCTCTCTCGTAAAAGCAGAAAGCTCTTTCCATAAGTCGCCCTCGGAATAGTAGTCTGGTACAACCCTCCGCAGGGACAGCACCTGATACTCAGGGATTGGCTTAATGAAGATGTTATAGTGCAGCTCTCCTTTGCCACCCTGTATTTCACTTTTTGCAAGTTCGATCTTTTGCAGTTTTTCCTGTTCGGCCTGTATTGCATTTTCTATCTCCATACGCTTTTCGTCGAGTTGTCGGAGAAGTGATTGCCCGTCCAACGTCAGAGCAAGCGCAATTTCTGAAACATTCAGTCCGCTGTCCCGCAAATACAGGATTTTATTCAGGCGCGGTATTTGCTCTACCGAATACAGCCGGTGTCCCGTCCACTTGTCAACCTCTGCCGGTGTCAGGATACCTGTCTCATCATAATAGCGTAGCATACGAATAGATACCTGCGTCAGCTTTGAAAATTCTCCTATCCTGAACATTGTTTCACCTCCTGCTCCAGCTTAATGAGATCACTGTAAGTTGTCAAACGGATCGGTAGTCTATCCCCTCAGATTTTTTAGAGCATCGGGGTTATTTGAGATGATCTCTCCAACAGTCTGACAGCTTTCCATGTCTGGGCAGTCACCACATGTTTCTACATCCTTTTTCAATGCGCATTGGCGAATACCGCAAAGACTATCGCAGTGTACCGTTTTAATCCCATCAACACGACATCCTTCACAATTGATATGTTCAGGCAGAATGGGAGCATTGTTTAACTCGGCCCATAGTTTTGCAGTTTTCTCACGCAGCGCCTGGTCGTCATTGATTGTTGCGAGATATGCATCGCATTTCTCACAATCCAGCCCACAGTATGCAATCATATTTCTCATGGTTATGTACCTCCTAAAGTCCTGATTTATTGTGTTCCTCCCATTCAGGTTTCCTTATTTCATTTTTTCCTGGCACTCACTACATTCCCTGTCGTGAATAGAAATAATACCGCCACATTGGGAACAGGTATACTTTTCTTTCTGCATTTCCATGAATTTTTCCAGACCAAATTGACGGACAAATTCACTGTTTTCCATAAGGCTTGCCCGATATCTTTTGTTATAACTTTTTTCCATGTTTTTAATCCGTTTACAGGGATAATCGGAACATTCAAAACAATAAGGCAACTTTTTGATCTTGATACAATCCTTTATTTTACACTTACGGCAATGCTCTGGTTTTCCCTTATCACTATTTAAGCAGCCTGCACATGGTTTTTTGTGGTAGCAATGTTTATAACAAACAAGACAATTCATTCAACATGGAGCAAACATACTTGTGCCAATATTTTCTTTAGGCATTTTCATAAGTTCTTATCCTTCTAAAAGCTAGAATTGAACAAAATCACTGTGCGATGGCCTGCCAAGGCTGTAGCATAAAGATTTTGTTCAATCCCGATTTGTTTGTTCGTCCACCATTCTACAGATCTACTGTTCAACTTCTATCTTATTAACAAAGTCCAAATTATAACGCACAGCACCGTGGTCTCTAAATATCGTTGCACTTGTAATACGGATTGCCAAAATAACGCAGTTTTCATCCTGCTCATTATTTGCATCGTCATACCAGTCCGCAAATACTTCACGGAGTTTCGTTCTTAGGGCAGCGTTTTGGGGTTCCAAAACCCATCCAAGGTTTTCTCCAATTCCATGACCGTATATTCCCTCAAAGCAAACGGAAAACGCAACCTCTTTGTTATGGGCGATCTGCTGCATTTTATTTGATTTTGCCGATGTTGTGACATAAAACACGCCATCTTCATAATAAGCACTCACATCACGGACACTAGGGCGAGGAAATCCATCAGCGCCCGGTTCCGTAGTAATCGTTGCGAGCGCAATGGTGTTATCTTTCTTGTTGCCACAACTTTCTTCAATTAATTTCATTCCTTCTTCATATCTGTTCATTGTTAATTCCTCCATCCATTTCAATTTGCTTATTCGTCCACCATGCATTCACTATCCAGAAGTTTCGTCAAGTTCTCCACGGAAGCGTCCATTTTTACAGAGATCTTCTCCATCGTCATACCCGAAGCAAGAAAACGCTTTATCACCATTTTCATATCCTCACCAACCTCTATGATATGCCCGTCCGGATCATAAAAACGAATCACCCGCTGGCCCCAGCTATGTTCGATCACTTCTCCCAGGTATTCCATATCCGGGTATTCTTCCAGCCTGCGCAGAAATCCGTCAAAGTCCTGTTCCTCAAAGACGATTTCCGCATTGTTGGATTTTTTTAATACCTTTTCTTTGGGCAGGTTCACAAGCCAGTCAAAATCCTGCTGCAATGCCAGACCGCAGGTAAAAGCGATATTCCTTCCGTAGTCCTGAAATACTTCCAGTCCAAACAGATCCTCATAAAATTTCCTCGCAGTCTTAATGTCGGCCACCGCTATCACCGTACATGTGTATTTCATAGAATGATTCCTTTCCGCTTTGCTTTTTCTGTTCCTCTTTTACTGTTATCTGTTTCTGATACAAATAGCGTTGTATCCAGATCATTACTTTTTCCTGTGCAGCTTCAGGTCAACCTTTCTACGGGATGCAATCTCCGAAAGCACCCCTGCTGCAAAAGCGCTTTTCTCTTTGAGCGTGAGAGTCTCCACATCCGGTCTGCTCTCAATTTCCCTGAGTGCCTCCTTAAGCTCCTGCAGATTCAAAAGGTTTACCGCAACGCAAAAAAGGGTCTTTTTACGGCCGTCATTATAGCCGGACAATAAGATATCCAGTATTTTTATTTTTTCCATCTGCTCTGTAATATAGACTTCGGCCCCAAACTGCCGGACCTTTTCCAGATCACCTCTTCGGTTGCGATGTGTAATAAAGGAATCAAAATCGTCAATATGTTCATATTTTTCACACGGGTACTCCCTGCATTGACAACAGTATTCTACTCCTCCATGTTCCATGCTGCACCTTGCGATCCTGCACGACTGATTTCCTTCCCCTCCACCGCAGCCAGGGCAGTTTTTGTTCAAAAACATGGGGCAAAGTCCACAATTCAGACCACAAAGGGACAATAACTGATTTTTCCGGTTAAATCCTTTCATGATACCTCCCAAACAGCCTGCCTGTACCTGATTTGACAGGCAACAACTGAATCCTCTCTGATAAACAAAAATATAGGAAATTATACCATTGTCCATGGAATTTCACAACCGAAATGGTATAAGTAATCGAATGGAAGATACTGGAAAAAAACAAGATTACAGGTTCCAACCAACCATCTTTTCTATCGCTTATAGAGCCTCCGGTAAAGGTTCATTGTCAATAATTCTGTGAACCTGCTCTATGATTTCTTCAAATTTTTTCTCCATTGCATATACAGCAATCTCGTCTTTTGTTTTGAAAAAATCGTATAGACTGGACTTTCCCATTTTCGCTAAGTCTGCAATTTCCCGCATAGATGTTTTTTGAAACCCATTTTCAGCAATAAGGCGCAACGCAATATCAACTATTTCGCTTCGACGTGCTGCCTGTTGTTCGGGTGTAAGTGTAATTCCTTTTGGCATCTGACAAAACCTCCCAGTAGCGACCAATGGTCGTTTATTACATTTTAATTATATAGCGACCAACGGTCGCTTGTCAAGATTGAAATTTCTTCCTGCATATACTGCCCAATAGAAAAGGGATGTTTCCGCCATGGCTCTAAAGTAGCAAGCGTTCCAAGTGTCTATACACTTGCGAATTTTCCACGATCCGGCTCCCGCCGAAACCTGAAATTTCCTATCTGGTAGCATCGTTGTCTTTTCCAGTCTGATACGATATTCTAAAGATAGAAAAAGAGACAGAGAACCCCAATGTCATTAAGACAATCGTTTTTATACAAAACAAAAAAGCCCTCCTGCTATATACAAAACAAACAGGTGGACTTTTTCATGTTTTTAGGAATTTTAGTATTATGGGTTATAAATATTTCCTAATTCTCTCTCATATTCCCAATGTCTTTAAATGCAATGGTAGTGAATGTTTATCTGTCCACACCTTCGGAACAGTTTACGAATTGGTTTTATAAACTGGAAGTTAATTATCCAACTGTCCTATATATCAAACAGGCTTAATTGTACCGGCCGTTCTTTTCTCTCCTTTTCTTTTAGCTGGCGCATCTTTTTCAGTTCCGCTATCCTCTCCGGCCCCAGCCATTTGTCTGCATGGCGCCGGTCTGTGCTGTATTCCTCCAGGCTCTCATATCCGTTCTCCAACACTTTCTTTTCCAGGCGCCTGACTGCGGACTCCCGTGACTGCCGCCGTCTCTCCCTTTTATTCTCTGAATCCCGTTTTCCCATATCAGAAGCATGCACAATCTGGATTCCGTTCCGGATATCCTCCAGGTCCTGCATCAGATCCCGGCTTTCTCTGCGTTCTGCACGAACATTCTGAATCTCAAAGGAAAAATACCTGCCGTGGTATTCGGAGAAAAAGAGTTCCGTAAAATAATGGTTTCGCACTTTCTCCTTTATCCTGTCCTGGCAGAGTCTGGCGCATATCTTACAGATATCCATGCTCACCGGATGCTCAAAGAGCTTTTTCCCTTTGATAATCTGGGTGTCCACCTGCCCTTCAAACAGTGTGCCGTTCAGGTCATTTCTGAGATAGGATATCTTTACATCATAAAATACATTCCCCCTTTTCTTATCCAGCTCATGTCCCAGGACCGGGCACATCCCTGCACATCTGTTCCGCCCGCAGTCATAAGGGTCATAGTTCATCTCCCATTCCATCGTATCCCGGTTGAACCGCATATGCTCCCGGCAGACACGTCCTTTCTTCTGCAGTCCGAAATTGATCTCCTGCCTTCGTATCTCATCGTCATGCAGTTTCAGGATATGCTCCACACTCCCCTCATAACAGTATTCTTCCTCCGTCATATGGACCTCGCAGTCATACCGGAGTATTCCATGCTCCTGGAGATATTCATGTTTCAGCTTACATTCTTTCTTTTCATAAGGGCAGTGGATGGTAGCCATATCATTTTCAAAAGTCCACTCAATCCCCATGTAGCTCATGTTGCTGTGGCACTGGATCCCTTTGCACTGCAGGCTGCAGGGTGTCTTAAAGGTCTGCTCAACTATCCACCATTTTTCATAAGTAAAGCCCCCATCATAATTATCAAGAGTCTTTTCCTGCCACATGGGTATGTCAACCCTTACATAGTCTGGATGGTGCTCTGCGCTATAACCTTCCTCCAGCAGCCGTTTTGTCAGAGCATTGTATTCCTCATATTCCTTTTCCCTCATTTTGTTCCTCCTTATAATCCCTGGCAGGGACGCATCCCAAAATAGTTTTCCATGCGGTCCCGCAGTCTTTCCGCCGACATATCATATTCCCCGGCAATACAGGATTCACAGCATGGGTATTTGTACGCCAGGGTTTTCGATAACCGGGCATCCCAGCTGTTTAACTGCCTGCCGCATTTGTTACAGTCCTGATCCAGCCATCCTACTTTCTGCAATCGCTCTCCACCTTCCTTTCTTCCTTGTGAATGTTGTTGTATCCTTATATGCCTTCCGGCTTTCAGGCAGCAAAAAAGCAGGAATGACTCTCTGATATTCCTGTTGTCCATAAATTCCTATGAACCAGTGTCATTCCTGCTCTAAAAAGAGATTATAATGAATTTTCCCAAACAAAAACCAGCGGTATTTCACTTATAGAGCGTAGTGATACTGCTGGCACAATCATACAAACTTAACAGCGTGTGCAATGCGGAACCGATGCCGCATACAGGCGTTTCCGACTGTATCTCCCTAAAAGGATTCGCACAAAAATCAATTACAAGGGAAGTGTAACACAAGATATGGAACCAGTCAACAAGAAGAAACTATATATAGCAAAAAAATAAGAACATACCTAAATTTTCATAAAAAATGCAGCTACAAGTCTTCTCATAGCTGCAAAATATTTTACTTCCTTTTGAAAAGGTGGTAGTATTGCATAATTTAAAATATAAAGCATACTTCTATGTAAGTCACATAAACTGCATCAACTTAAAACAGTTTTTTCTCCAAATAATAGCTATTGTTTATTCTTTAACTCGTTAAATCAATACGTCTCCGTATATGATTGCACACAAGTTTTCATCATCAGTGTTCCAAATCGTTGCTCCAATATTCCAATATATTCCTTTTTTATATACAATTCAGTTCCACTATATAATGGAATTGCATTTCCAGGATACTCACTGTCACCTTTATAACTCGATGACCATTTTTTCATAATAAAGATGATCTCATTTTCCTGATTGACGGCAATATATCTTCCATGCCAGAAATCAAATTCAATATGAACATTAAGCAGTTTAGAAACTGACATTCCAGGCCACAGATAATTTTCATCTTCTAATTCTCGATCTAATGTATTAATAGAATTAATCAGTGCTTCCGAATTATCTGAAACCATATAGATTTCTCCTTCTTCAACCGCTGTGGCTAAACATTGTTGGAATGGATTCTGATGTTCTTCATCACCCTCTCCTACTATTCCTTGATATGCAAATACCAAAGATGCTTGTTTATAATCGATACGTTTTCTTGTCTCAGAGCATCCGATTAGAATGTATTCATCCTCATTATTTTTAAGAAAAGGCTCACACGAATTATTCTTATCATATAGATGATTTTCGGGTTGCATTACACGACACTTAAATAATCTATACATCCCCTGATAGTCAGGCATCAATCGGAGCAAATTCTGTGGAATCAACTCGGGTTTTCTGTCCAAAAAAGCTTTTTCAATGATTGCATGAAGCGCATATTGAATTACATATGATTTGTACACGGTATTTGTTTCAGGAATCTTACTCGACCCTCCAACAAAATCTTGTATTTTATCATTCAGTATCCTTGAGGCATGTAGTTTTTCATAGAGTTCTACATAGTTAATACCACAGGTATTGGCCACCTGCATAATTGGATCCCGATATACTGAATTCTTAGCATATTCATCAGCTCCTTCTCGAGTCGCTACTTTCCCAAGATCATATAGTTGTTCTGCTAAGTAAAACTCAATATCCTCCTGTTCCATATAATCAGGTGTATGTTTGTCAGAGCACTTTAAAAGAAAGCCTTTATATATTGTAAATTTAGAAAATATGACATCCAAAAGCAGATTTCCAGTTGGATATACTGCATTAATTGCGTTTATCATTCGATCTTCATTCAAATTTTTTAAATAATTTCCATAACATCTTACTAAATCTGCGATTGCTATTTGTGTCACAAGATTATACTGTTCATAATGCTCTAGACAAAATACTATTGATTCCGTGAATTCAGAAAAATTCTCTTCTTCAGCAGCATTCGCCAAATAAGCATAAGTTGCCAGAAACGATTCCTTACCTCCATCAATGAATCGCATTAATAAGCAGTTACGTAATCCTAATAGTTCATCTGCTTCTTCCAAAACATTATCAATAGGATACTGATCAAGATTTGGAAAACGAAGCTTCATAATATCAAATACACTTCTCCAAATCGTGATAATACTATCCTTATCAAATCCAATCGCAAAAAGTGCATCCAAAAGACCCTTTGTAATTCTACCTGAATGTGAAATAATAACTTCAGGTAATTCACGATAAAACGTGTCTCGACCCACATCTGAACTCAGTCGTATACTATTGAGAAATTCATCCTTATCAATTAAAGAACTTCCCCATTCATATGAATAAAGATACATCAACATGTGAACTTCTGACATTTCTTTATTATCCAATTTAAAATGCTCAATGATTTGTAAAACAGTATTCTTATGCCTCTGACTATAGCTCCACCCACCGGCTTTAGTAATTATAAATCTCAGTATCTCAAGTAAAGTATCTTTATCATTCTGGTAATTCTCAAGAAATCCGCAGATATCTTGTATATCTCGCTCAATTAAATCATGTGTTTCAAACCATTTCTTTGCCTCCTCTAAGGTTAAAGCTGCAAAATGCATTTGATTGTGTTTTAAAACATCAACAGTTTTCTTACCACCCTTATTGTCCGTATCATCGGTTTTCTTTATACGGAAATATTCTATATACTGTGAAACATCTAATCCTGCTGACTCAACTGTTAACAAGAATTCTTTAATACTTCCATCTTTCCAAGAATCATTGTCCGGCCAAGGGCTATCAAGAATATTAAATCTTGAAACAACATTGATAACAAGTTCATTCATACGATGCTTGATCAGTAATTTTTCATCATCGCTCGCCCCTGTGTACATCTGCTCTAGTGTTCTAAATACAGATGTGGCCGCATCAATTATTCTTGGACTTGCATCATTTGGAAGCGACTCAATCAGACCGATTACAATATCCAAATAGCCAGAATCATTGCAATACTTTTCTATAGCAGAACATAACATACGCTCCACAACCCAACTTTTTCCCTGCTTGATCTGTAACTCAGCCAGGAATGCAAGTGCATACTTCGAGTCTGTTTTGAGCAATTTATCAAACCAGTTGTTTAAGAAGTGCTTTGTTTCTCTTCCATCAGTATGATTCCAGACAGCTATTGTCATTTTCGTTATTGTATCGCGTTCCTCTTTTGGCTTTCCTACAACAGATTCAAAAAATATGTTATAAGAATCCATAATCTGCTCCAAAATTATATCCTTGTGATATCCATATGCAACAAGATAACGTGTACACATATCAAAATGCTCTAAAGCCTCAGACTGATTATACTTTGAAATAAGACTAACAAAGCGCAGCTTTGCCGCAGCTATGCAATCATATACCTCATTTTTTTCTATTTTCTCCTGCGTCCTTAATAAATAAGGTTTTACAATTTCATAATTATCAATAGTTAGGAAACAAGATATTAACTCCAAAAATTCTGCATCAGTTAATGGACCTCCCATGCTATGATCCAAACTTGTTCCAGTTTCATCATCAAGCCGTTCGAGAATACCCAACGCTTTCTCCAGATCCTCTACTGTCCCATTTTGGACAATCAGTTCTACCGCCCGTTCATATGACTTTGTTAACTCATTCTGAAGAAAATACAAATCACAAGTACGTGGTTCTCCCTTGAAAACTTCCGTATCCTGCAACAATAGTTCCAAATTAGTAATCGCTGATTCACAGATTGTTTTAGAATCCATTTGTGCTGTGTGTGCACACAATTCTGCCATCTTGACAGAATAGATTATCCAATTATAAAACCAGTTAATATTTTCACAATCTGTACAGACTGTCTCTATAACTCTCCTATCCCCCTGATCAGCGAGATAATATATTTGTGAAAATAATTCTTTAAAAATCCTTATATCTTCTTCTCCTGGCATCCTCAGTGTTTTGATTTTTTCCCAGTTTCCAATTGCGACCTCAAAGGAAACTTCACTTTGCGAATAATATCCAGTCTCAATATATGAAAGATAGTTTTTCCAATGAATCAGTTGTTGCTCCTCCGCAATTGAAGCAATTTCATTAAATTCTATATAGTCCTGTAGTTCATCATACGCAATCTCAATACATTGGTTTCTTATTGAAACCTTTTCTTTTTCTATTGCCTCCATAAGCTTAGGAATGATACTAGCTCCCTGTTCATCAAGATAATATCTATAATAGTATTTAAGCTCCTCAATCTTGTACTCTTTAGCCTCTGTATCTAAATACAGTTCCCACCAAGGTGTAATACCAGCTTTCGAAGAAATATAGCACGCAATTCGGCCTGTATTCATATCAAAGGTTTGTTTTCCATCAATTTGCATTAACTGATTTAGTTTAGAAGCACCCTTTATATCACATATTGCTTGGAAGTATTCTTCTCCAGTACTTTCGAATTCGTTCATATCATCAAGCATTGCCAACAACTCACCAGCTGTTACCAATGCAATCAAATTTTGGGTTCTACCCGCGCTCCTAATAATACAATTCAAGTTCATTCTTATACGTTTTCGAGAATAACCCTCTGAGACTGATTTAAGAACGAATTCTTTCTCAATCAATTCTATATTTTCAACATCCCTCTTGATTTTATACTGTAGTTCAGTAAGATAATAAAAGGACTTATCAAATTCAAAAAATGGTTTCTTCTGTAGCCAATCAGCAAGTATACCATAGACATTTCTCTCTAAATCAACCTTTTTATCTTTTAATGAAGCTAATACAAACCGGCGGAAACTTTCATGATAGACCGAAAAGCCACCGCTTAGTATATTTTCTATCAATAATGGATGAAGCACCGATATATCTTGTTCTACAAATTCTCCATCTCCAGTAATCTCCATTAAATCATCTAAACTAAGATAAAAATCTGCCCCACAAAGTGCATTAACCGTACGGTTGTTACGAACCTTTGTATATAGATAGGAATAATACTTAGATAGATTGATATCATAGTCAGGTATTTCGTCTATTAATTCTTTATTTACATCTAAGTTTCGTAATTGACGCAGAATATAACCAAGGTATAAAGCATTTCCTTGAGATTTCTTAAGTAGATATACACTTATTGATGAAATATCATCATCTTTAATATTGTCTTCATTAATCTGAAAAGATGCCATCAAGGATTTTACTTGTTCAATTCCCCATGGCTCAATCTCAAATACACTGTAGTTCTTTCCCTTAAACTCTTCAATTTCATCAATTGGCTGTGATGATATTATCACATAGCAATTATCAGGAAAATGTATTTCCAACAGTTCAGAAATGATTTCAGTTTCAGAGCGTGAAATAAGATCTTTATGTAACTCATATTCTCTGGATATATGATCAAGGCCATCTACTACTAAATAAAATTCCTCTCCAATGAGTCGAAGCAGATTTTCAAGTTCTGCTTTATCAGCGCCAAAGGTTGTATTCTTATGCTCAACTAATTCTGGGCATTGCTCCACAATCTGAGAAACCAGATTGCCATATAAAGAAGTTACACGTATTCTCTCAAGACTATTTGTGTCCTGTATTGACTGGAAGCAATTATAATGAATAACTTTACTGTCATCATTCTCAAGTTTATCTATATATTCATCGACAAGCCAAGACTTTCCAGATCCAGGGTTGCCAACAATAATAACACGTTTTGAATCGCAAATCACTCTGTGTAACCTTTCAATCTCATCACCAAGTATAATCTGATGCGCTGAATCCACTGGAAATCTTTGATCAAATTTCCCATAATCCATTATTAATCCAAGACGCCCCACTAATATATTTGAATAAAGTCTGTTCCCCATCGCTCTAGACTGCTTCAC
>OFGJ01000458.1_pt1 | contig 32319 bp, 30 predicted proteins | sample 1521731 | NCBI WGS metagenome assembly OFGJ01 (sample SAMEA3504126, study PRJEB24116) | mouse gut metagenome | biome: mouse gut; feature: mouse-associated habitat; material: faeces | place: Denmark | collected 2011 | reverse complement strand
CTACGACCTTTGGGTTATGAGCCCAACGAGCTACCACTGCTCCACCCCGCATTGTGGTTTGCGAGTGCAAAGATAGGCATTTTTATTTTCATGTCAAGCATTTCAGGATTATTTTATAGTTAAATTTAGTTAATACCTACAATTCACCTCGAATCGCACCCGTTAAGCTAAAGATTTATATCTGCACAACCGCATTTATCGGTTTTTTATAACTACATTTGTATCGAATATAAATTCCTTAAATATATAATGAAAATAACCAATCACAATCTGCTTATGACAGCTGTCATGGGGGGACTGCTATGTTCCTGCAACGGACAGCAGACGAAGTATCCCACAGCTCCGTCGGACGACACTACCGATGAATATTTCGGAATCACAGTAGCCGACCCTTACCGTCCGCTTGAAAACGACACTGCCGCCGCCACCCTGAAATGGGTTGAGGAGGAAAATGCCGTCACCAATGCCTATCTGGACAAGATTCCGTTCCGCAGCGCCCTGCGCGAACGTCTCACCGAGCTGAACAACTATAAGAAGACTGGCCTCCCCTCGAAAGAGAAAGATGGTAAATATTACTATTTTGAAAACGACGGCCTGCAGAACCAGTCAGTGCTCTACCGCACCGACTCGCTCGGAGGCACACCCGAGGTGTTCCTCGATCCTAACAAACTGTCCGATGACGGTACGGTAGCTCTCACCGGCGTATCGCACAGCAACGACGGCCGCTATACAGCCTACACCATATCACGCAGCGGTTCTGACTGGACTGAAATCTACGTGATGGACAGCAAGACCAAAGAGCTGCTCCCCGACCATATCGAATGGGCCAAGTTCACCTCAGCCAACTGGCAGGGCGATGGCTTCTACTACAGCGCATATCCGCGTCCCGAGGCCGGGAAGGAATTCTCCAACGCCAACGAAAACCATCAGATCTATTATCATAAGATAGGCACTCCCCAGAGCCAGGACAAGCTCGTATATGAGGATCCGAAGCACCCTCTCCACTTCCACACAGCCTATGTGCCCGGAAGCGAGGACTATCTCTTCGTGTTCGGCGGCGGTGAAGGTATCGGCGAATCAATGATGGTGAAAAGCCTGCGCGGCGGAGGCGACTGGAAGGTAATCGAACCTACGCAGGACTTCTCAATAAGCCCTGTAGGCGTTGCCGACGGCAAACTCTTCTTCATAACCACCAAAGGCGCTCAACGCGGACGCCTGATGACCGTAGAACTGGCGAATGCCGGAACTGACAACTGGGTGGAACTCGTTCCCGAACAGGAAGGCGTACTCTCAAGCGCATCATTTGCCGGCGACAAGATGATACTCAAGTATCAGAAGGACGCCGCAGATCAGGTGTATGTATATGACCGCTCAGGCAAGAAGCTCAACGAAATCAAGCTCCCCACATTCGGCACCGTAGGAATATCATCGGACAAGGATAACAATGAAGTGTACTATTCATTCACATCATTCACTTATCCCTCGGCCCGCTACAGCTATGATATGGCCACCGGCGAAAGCAAACAGATCGGCTCTACCGAAATCAAGAACTTCAACTTCGATGACTACGTGACCGAACAGGTGTTCTACACCTCGAAGGACGGCACAAAGGTACCGATGTTCATCACTTACAAAAAAGGGCTTGAACGCAACGGTAAGAACCCCGTCTATCTCTACGGCTACGGCGGCTTCAACGTATCGCTGCCCCCGTCATTCTCACCCAACCGTCTGGTATGGCTCGAAAACGGCGGTATATACGCACAGGCCAACCTCCGCGGCGGCTCGGAATACGGCGAAGAGTGGCACCAGGGCGGTATCAAGCAGAACAAGCTCAACGTGTTCAACGACTTTATCGCAGCTGCTGAATATATGATTGACCAGAAATGGACATCGCCCGACTATCTCACCATAGAGGGTGGCAGCAACGGCGGTCTGCTCGTAGGCGCCACAGTCAACCTGCGTCCTGACCTGTTCAAGGTTGCCATTCCCCGTGTGGGCGTGATGGACATGATGCGCTACCATAAGTTCACCATCGGCTGGAACTGGGCTTCCGACTACGGCACCAGCGCCGATTCAAAGGAGATGGCTGAATATCTCCTCAGCTACTCACCCGTACACAACATCAAGAATGACGGCACTAAATATCCTGCCATCATGGTGACCACAGCTGACCATGACGACCGTGTGGTACCGGCTCACTCCTTCAAGTATGCCGCTGCCCTGCAGGCTGCCAACACCGGCAACGCTCCCAAGCTGATACGCATTGACAGCAAGGCCGGCCATGGCGCAGGCAAGCCCATGTCGAAAGTCATCGATGAATACACTGACATTTATTCATTCATATTCCAGAATCTCGGCATTGACCCTACCAAGAAGTAAACCGGCCTCAGGCCACACATATCGCACATATGCCTTGTTAACGAGCACGGCCCTCCTTTGGGCCGTGCTCTCGGCATCATGTTTCACCGGTATTGAGAGCACCCCGAAGATTACTGCTTCCGATGTGAAGCGCCAGAACATTGTGGTGACGGACGAGGAACGCTATCTGTCCGACATAGGCCCTCAGCCTATAGCCGACTGGACCGCAGGGAAGAAGCTGATTGTAACCGACAGCCGTATATCGCTCGCGCTAAAGAACATGCAGAACGCTCCGGCTCCGCAGGCAGGTGAGATACTGACATTCGGCCACCGCTCGCCCGCCACAACCATTACCGGCACCGCAGCAACGGACATTACCGTAACGGACAGTAGCGGCACGCCGTTCAGCTACCGCATTGAGGCTGACAGCCTGCCCGCGGAAGCGGAAATACCGTTTACCATACAGCTCGATATGGTCAATGATGTGCGCACCCGCATGCTTGGCAACGAGTACTACATCCTGACATCGGCCTGGTATGACAAAGGGGGCAACTCGCACCGCGGACTTAAATATATTAAAGTCGAAATCACCGATGTGACGCCTGGCAACGCCAATTACCCCATAAAGCTTTCATTCGTGAAAGCCTCCGCCGCCGACACATACAATAGTGCGGAACAGTTCAGCGTGTTGATGTCCGTAGGCAACCGTATCAACTCCACCCGCAAATTCAACAATCTATTCTCGCTTGCCGACCCTCGTAAACGCTACCCCGATATATCGCCTGAAAACTGGGACCTGATCAGTCAGGGGCGCGTACGCATCGGGATGACGCGCGATGAATGCCGCCTGTCGCTCGGCAAAGCCTCCAACGTGGAGCGCATTAACAGCTACGGGGGCGTGATAGAACGATGGACTTATGAAAACGGACGCTACCTTATATTTGAGGACGGCCTCTTGAACCGCTTCCGCCAATAATGGTTGTTTATATAGTATGCAAATAACATTTCTCGGCACCGGGACCTCAACAGGTGTCCCCGCTATAGGTTGCGACTGTCAGGTATGCCGCTCGGAGGATCCTCGCGATTCCCGCCGGCGCACATCTGCGTTGGTAAGCATAGGCAGGCAGCGGTTGCTTATCGACTGTGGACCTGACTTCCGCCAACAGATGCTTGACGAAGGTGGCCCATGGCCCGACGCCGTCCTGATAACACATAGCCATGCCGACCATATAGGAGGACTTGAAGATCTACGCCCCCTGCCGGCTGACCATTCCCCAATGCCGGTATATTGCCGCCATGATGTGGCATCGGACCTCCGGCGCAGGCTGTACTACTGCTTCACGGACAATCCATATCCCGGCATTCCGGAATTCAATCTGATAGAAATCAAGGAATTCACTCCGTTTCATGTCGGCGAAACAGAGGTGATGCCCTTAGCCGTAATGCATGGCAAGCTCCCTATATTGGGCTATCGGATAGGGCCGTTGGCCTATATCACCGACTGCTCCACTCTGCCTGAGCAAACTCTGGAGATGCTCCACGGAGTGGACACATTGGTGATAAACGCGCTGCGCTTCAAGGAACATCATTCGCACATGAACCTACAGCAGGCACTCGACGTTATAAACATAGTAAAACCACGGAGGTCATACCTCATCCACATGAGCCACAGCATAGGCCTGCACAGGCTGACATCGCTTACGCTCCCTGAGGGTGTGCATCTGGCCTACGATGGACTGACTGTTGAGATATAACATTAACCATATAACGTCATGAATCGTATAACTTATTTGAGTCACAGCGGCTTTGCTGTAACCACCCCGGATGTAATCCTTGTATTTGACTATGAACGTGACCCCTCGCACGCGCTGCACCGCATATTGGAACAGAATCCTGACACCCCGGTAGTATTCTTCGTATCGCACCGGCATCAGGACCATTACAACAAAAGCATCTTCGAACTGGCACAGAACCACAAACGCGTGTATGTGCTGAGCAACGACGTGCCGGCCCGCGATGTACCTACCACACTGGCTGTGCAGGGCATGAGCGCAGGCGACTACGTGGAGAATCTGCCCGGCGGCATCAGCGTGAAAGCCTATGCATCGACTGACGAGGGTGTAAGCTTCTTCGTCACCACCGGTGAAGGAGAGACAATATTCCATGCAGGCGACCTCAATGACTGGCATTGGCAGGATGAATCAACCGAACGCGAAGTGGCAAAGGCCGATGCGGATTTCCGTAAGATAGTTAACCGCATAGCTTCGGAACACGCCGCTATGGATGTGGCCATGTTCCCGGTCGACGTACGTCAGGGCAACGATTTTGCCCGCGGAGCACGCATATTCCTCGAAGAGATTAACGTAAAAGACTTTTTCCCCATGCACTTTGACGGTGACTACAAGCTGGCCTGCAACTCGGAATCGTACTGTCCCGAGCGCACAAAGTGCCACTGCCTGCATGAACCGGGACAGTCAATTGACTTATCAAAAATATAATGGACTCACAGACTAACCACACCCCTGCCATGGCCCGGTTTGATCATTGCAATCTCAATGTATCTGACCTTGCCAGAGCCATAAAATTCTACGCCGAAGCCCTCGGGCTAAGCGAGTGCGGCCGCATAGAAGGCCCCGAAGGTGCTTTCACCATAGCATATCTCACGGACGGCATCACAGAGTTCCGCCTGGAACTGACATGGCTACGTGACCATCCGCAGCCTTACGAACTCGGGGAGAATGAAAGCCACATTGCTTTCCGCGCCCCCTCGGCACAGGCTTACGAAGATCTGCATAAGCACCATAAGGAAATGGGTGTGATATGCTATGAAAACGAAGCGATGGGTATCTACTTCATAGAGGACCCTGACGGCTACTGGCTGGAAATAATACCTCCACGCCGATAGACTTCTGCAATAACCGGAAACAATCAGCCCGCGGACACCATACAGGTGCCGCGGGCTGGTACGTTTATATATCTGTTGCTGCAATTAAAGCTGGCCGTCAGGATCGAGGTTAGCGCCTTCGATATCCTTGAAGTAACGGTAAGTACCTACCTTGAGCTCCTCGCATGCTGCATCGTCGGCTACGATAAGAGCCTTGGGATGCATCTGAAGGGCTGAGATAGTCCACATCTGGCTTATACCGCCTTCCACACCGTGGCGGAGAGCGCGGGCCTTATTGTGGCCGTTGACTATAAGAAGCACACTCTTGGCAGCCATGATAGTGCCTACACCTACTGTAAGAGCTGTCTTAGGCACGAGGTCGACATTATTGTCAAAGAAGCGTGAGTTGGCAATGATGGTGTCACGTGTGAGAGTCTTCATACGTGTCTTGGATGTCAGTGACGATCCGGGTTCGTTGAATGCGATATGTCCGTCAGGACCTACACCGCCAAGGAACAGATCGATGCCGCCGTAGCTCTTGATCTTCTCTTCATAGCGTGCACATTCCTCCTCAGGCGATTCGGCATTGCCGTTAAGAATGTTGACATTCTCAGGCTTGATGTCGATCTGGTTGAAGAAGTTGGTCCACATGAATGTATAGTAGCTCTGCTCGTGATCGCGGGGTATTCCGCAGTACTCGTCCATATTGAAGGTCACCACGTTCTTGAATGAAACCTTACCCTCCTTGTTCAGACGGATAAGTTCGCGGTACATGCCCAGAGGTGAGCTGCCGGTGGGACATCCGAGTACGAAAGGCTTTTCTGCAGTGGGATTGGCTTCATTGATACGTGCAGCCACATAGCTCGCAGCCCAGCGGCTCACGGTAGCATAATCGGGTTCGATGATTAATCTCATAATCGGGGTATTTTTAAGGTTGTAAGTATGATAATAATGCAAACGTACAAAAAAACGCGCTCTTCTGCAACATTTGATTGCTCTTTCGGATTATGATTGCTGATAGCCATATTTTTAAATATTTTTTTACTCTCCCGTTAACATATCTCTGATTTTTTAGACTATCTTTGTGTTAGGATAATTTACTCATACCATATCATGAAGACAAATCTAAGTTCTCAAATCAAACTTGACCGTATTCCGCGTCGTTACTACGACCCCCAGGGCGAGATTGAGCTGACAGCTCTTACACGCGAGGAGAAAGTCTACACCCGTATTTTTGAAACAGTCAACGAAGGTTCTACCTATCTTGCTGAGAACATTGCCAAGTATATCCGCCGCTACGTGGATGAAAAAGGCAAGTGCGTGCTTGCACTCGGTGCCGGCAACAGCACCCACAGCATCTACTCGGAACTGATACGCCTCCATAACGAAGGAAAAGTTGACTTCCGCAATGTCATTGTCTACAACATCAGCGAATTTTTCCCGCTGGTAGCCGGTGGTCCCAGCACCATGGCCCGTCTGAACGATGTATTCCTGAAGCACATCGACATCAAGCCGGAAAATGTACGCACAATCGATCCCTCCGTTACCAAGGAGGATATGTATGAATACTGCAAGGCTTACGAGCAGTCAATAGCTGACGAAGGTGGTATTGACATCACAGTATGTGAAGTCGGCTCACTCGGCACACTCGCGTTCAACGAACCGGGCAGCGCAGCATCAAGCCTCTGCCGTCTGGTGCTCCTCGGAAGCGAAGCCCGCCACATCATAGCCAAGGACTATGGCTGCGACGACGCTCCCACCACAGCTATCACACTCGGCATCTCCAACCTGCTCAGCGCACGCCGTATCCTCACAATGTCATGGGGCGAGAACAACGCTTCTATCATCAAAAAGACAGTTGAGGAACCTGCTTCTTCAGCCGTACCGGCATCATTCCTGCAGGGCCATCCCCACGCAAAAGTTGTTGTCGACCTCCCCGCTGCCGAGGATCTTACCCGCATAAGCCAGCCCTGGAAGGTGACATCATGCGAATGGAACGACAAGCTCATCCGCCGCGCCATCGTATGGCTCTGCGACATGACCAAGAAGCCCATCCTCAAGCTCACTGACAAGGACTACAATGACTGGGGCCTTGGCGAACTGCTCGCACTCTACGGATCAGCCTACAATGTAAATATCAAGATATTCAACGACCTTCAGCACACTATCACCGGATGGCCCGGCGGCAAGCCCGATGCTGACGACACATATCGTCCCGAGCGCGCCAATCCGTATCCCAAGCGCGTGATTGTATTCAGCCCCCACCCCGATGACGACGTTATCTCAATGGGCGGTACTCTGAAGCGCCTCGTTGACCAGAAGCATGACGTGCACGTAGCATACGAAACTTCCGGCAATATCGCTGTAGGCGATGAGGACATGATGCGCTACTTCCTGATGATGGACAAGATCGCTCCCATGTTCCACTTCGATACCGAAGGCTACGAAAAGCTCAGCCACGATGTACGTGAATTCGTAGCTCATAAGAAATCAGGTGAAATGGACTCAGCTGAAATCCGCGAAATCAAGACCATGATCCGCCAGGCTGAAGCTACCATTGCCTGCAACTATATCGGTGTGAAACCGCAGAACATCCACTTCCTGCGCCTCCCCTTCTACGAAACCGGTACCATTAAGAAAGGTGAGCTTTCAGAAGCTGACATCAACCGCGTGAAGGCTCTTCTTGAAGAGGTGAAGCCCCACCAGATTTTCGTGGCCGGCGACCTTGCTGACCCCCACGGAACCCACCGCGTATGTACCGATGCCGTGTTTGCCGCTCTCTATGAACTCCGCGATGAGACATGGATGAAGGACTGCCGCATCTGGATGTACCGTGGCGCATGGGCCGAATGGGAAATTGACCACATCGAAATGGCCGTGCCTATCAGCCCTGAGGAACTCCGCTTCAAGCGCAATTCTATCCTCAAGCACCAGAGCCAGATGGAGAATGCACCCTTCCTTGGCGATGACGACCGTCTGTTCTGGCAGCGTGCCGAAGAGCGCAACCGTGCTACAGCACAGCTCTACGAGAACCTCGGCCTCGCTTCATACGAAGCTATGGAAGCATTCGTTGAATATCACCCCATCAGCTGATATCTCTAATCCCTAAATAGAAGAGAGCCGTCTGTTTCAAGCAGACGGCTCTCTTTCTTTTTACCATTTTATGCGCTTTATTTGGCCCGTATACGGCTTATTGCAGGAATGACAATCGAGATGTACGGCCGTTTTAATTAAGAGCTTTCAGGCCACTTCTAAAGGCCCATATCTACGCTCCGTACATCGTGACGTCAACCACAATACTGTCCGGGCCCAATCATCTCTTGACTGATAAAAAAAAAGCATGCCGTTCTGATACAAAACGGCATGCTATATGACATATATTTCGCTTGGTCAGCAGTTCATCATGCACCGGCAATGGTAAGCAGATGATTGTAGAAGCAGCTTACGATACCAAGGAATATGATACCGGCAACACATATCCACATTGCCACTCTTTCTGAGCAGGCGCTGCGGAATGATGCGATACCACCATCTTCCTGATTGATAAACATAGCCTTCACTACAAGCAGATAGTAGTAAAGTGAGATGATAGTGTTTATCAATGCTATCAGCACAAGGATGTATATTGCAACCGAACCCTGATTGATAGCGCTGGTAAAGATAAAGAACTTACTGAAGAATCCGGCGAAAGGAGGAATACCTGCAAGTGAGAACATGGCAAGCATCATTGTAAACGCCAGACGCGGGTTAGTCTTGTAGAGTCCGTTGTAGTTATCCATCGATACCTTTCCGGTGGCATTCTCAATAGCTCCTATCACACCGAATGCGGCGAGATTGGAGAAGATGTACACCAGTATGTAGTACATCAAGGCTGAGAGGCCCATATTGTTGAATGCGATAACACCAAGCATTATGTAGCCGGCCTGTGATATTGAAGAGAAGGCCAGGAAACGCTTCATGTTGCGCTGACGGATAGCGAAGAGGTTACCTACGGTGATGGTGATGATGATCAAAGCGTAGAGCATCCATTCCCATGCCTCGCTGTAAATTTCGCCGAACACCTGCCATAATATCACGAGGAAGGCAAAAGCAGCCGAGCCCTTTGATATTACAGAAAGATATGAAGTGACAGGAGTGGGAGCACCCTGATATACATCGGCGGTCCAGAGATGGAACGGAACAAGCGAGAGCTTGAAGCCCATACCGGAGATGACGAATGCAAGCGCTATGATAAGACCTACGAGGTCAATACCTGAGCCGGCAGCTACGGCTGCACCGATCTTGCTGAAGTAAAGAGATCCGGTCAATCCATAAACGAATGACAGACCCATCAGGAAGATGGCTGAAGAGAACACAGCTGTCAGGATATACTTGACGGCAGCCTCGTGGCTTTCATAACGGTGCTTGTCGAACGCCACCATAGCAGCCAAAGGCAGAGAGGCGGTTTCGAGGCCGATGATAAAGAGCAGGAAGTGACGGGCCGAGATCATCAGATACATTCCGAAGAGAGTGATAAGCAGAAGTTCATAGAACTCACCGCGACGGATGCGTATCATCTCCTGGTCAGCCCAACGCAGGCCCTGAATCATCACAATCAATGCACCTACATTAAGGATATTCTTGATATTGAGAATCACGGGCGATGTTTCATACATGCCGGAGAATGCGAGCACAGCATCGTGGCTGCAGGCCTCGGGGCAAAGCCCCATGGCAAGTCCCCATGCGGTAAACAGGCCGAACAGCAGCACGCATATCTTACCTATAGAGCCCTGGGCACGTGCCGGCAAGAACGTGTCGTTGAGGAAAATAAGGACAAACACTACAAGCAGCCCTATTTCCTGTTTCATTGCTAAAAACTGAGAGTAATCCATTGGTTTTTCAATCTAATTAGTTCATGCCTATCACACTGAATATGGCAGGGCTGAAAGTAAACTTAATCAGGTCAGCGAAGAAGTTGGGGAAGCAGCCTATGGCAGCCACGCTGATGATAAGGGTGACTGTGGAGGTACGTTCCCACCATGTGGCATCGGTCAGAGTCAGATGGTGTTCATCATATACCGGACCGAACAGCAACTTGCCGACAACACGGAGAATGTACACGGCGGTTATCACAATCGAGCAGCAAGCCATGATTGTAAATACGCGGTGGAATGTATCGGTGTGTTCAAATGAACCTACGAAGATAGTCATCTCAGCTACAAATCCGCTCAGACCGGGCAGACCGAGAGAGGCCATACCTGCTATCACGTAACATACCGCAAGGAAAGGCATGATCTTCATCAGGCCACCCATAAGACGGATATCACGGGTGTGGGTACGTCCGTAGATCATACCGATAAGGGCGAAGAACAGAGCTGTCATCAAACCGTGAGAGAGCATCTGCATGATGGCACCGGTCATCGCTGTGGTGTTGAGCATCAGGATGGCGAAGAGCACCAGTCCGCAGTGGCTCACTGAAGAGTAAGCGTTGATATACTTGAGGTCAGTCTGCACACATGCTGAGAATGCACCGTAGACAACCGAGATACCTGTCAGGATAAGGAATATCCAGGCAAGGTCATTGGCAGCCTGAGGCATCAGGTAGATAGCTACACGGAAGCAGCCGTAACCACCGAGCTTCATAAGCACACCGGCGTGAAGCATCGATACCGCTGTAGGAGCTGATGCATGACCGTCAGGGCTCCATGTATGGAACGGGAACATGGCGCCAAGCACACCGAAGCCCACAAATGTCAGCGGGAAGAGGAAGTACTGCCAGCCGGTGCTGATGGAAGCGTTGCGTGATATCTCAAGCAGATTCCATGTCAGGGGCTGTCCCTCGGGAGCTGAATGATAGTATATGCCGATAAGGCCGAGCATCAGGAATGCTGATCCACCCATAAGCATCAGTGTGAGCTTCATGGCTGAATAGTTCTTGTTGCCACTACCCCATACGCCGATAAGAAGATACATCGGGATAAGGGCCACCTCATAGAACATGAACATTGTGAAGAGGTCAATGGAAATAAAGAAGCCGAATACACCTGTCGAGAGGAGTATGAGCCAAAGGAAGAAATCCTTGGGCAGCGGATCAATTTTCCATGAAGCGAAACTGCCGGTAAGAAGAATGATGGCTGACAGCAGCAGCATAGCCACTGAGATACCGTCGACACCTACGGCAAGATTGATGTTGAGCGGGCCGAACCAACTCCAGGTGCCGGTATAGAGCATCTGGGCAGTTTCGCCTGCCGCCCGCTGGGCCAGATAGTCAACAAGGAGGTACACCGACAGCCCCAGCAAAGCCAGAGAACCGGTAACCGCTACGGCACGCACCTGCTTGATATTCCGGCACAAGGCAAGACCTCCAAGCATCAGCAGAGGTATTACCACGAAATAAATCAATATATTGGAAAACATAGCAAATATTTTTTCAATTAGCACCAGTAAATGTAATGGTCATGGCTTATAACACGCATATTGTAGTTATAGCACCAAGCAGAAGCACACCGATAAGATACCACCACACGTACATCTGTACGTTGCCGCTCTGGAAACCGCGAATGGCGTAAGAAGCCTTGTTGGTGACATAAGCGAGGCCATCCATGCTTCCGTCAATGATGTGACGGTCAAACCATGCTATGGGGCGGCAGATACCGTTGAATATAATCTTATGTGTGATGAACAGGTAGAGCTCATCCCAATAGAAGCGGTGCAGGGCTGCCTTGTGGAGCCAGGGCCAGAATGCCTTTACACGTGCAGGAAGAGTGTTCTCCTTACGGTACATGGTGCGGGCGAGAAGTATGCCGCAGAGAGCTACAATGACGCTGATGGTAGCCACGGTGACATTCATGTGTATGATGTACTCGTGTCCCTGCCATGTAACAAACTTGCCGAAGGGAATCAGACCGGCCACAACTGATACAGCAGCGAGGAAGATCAGAGGAACGCTCATGGTCCAGGGCGCATCGTGAGGCTTGTGGTGATATACGGGTTCGTTCCACCAGAATATCAGGTAGTACAGACGGAACATATAGAAGGCGGTGAGGCCGGCTACGAATGTCATCCATACACCCCAGAAGGTGCTGTAGTCATAAACAGCCACCAGAATTTCATCCTTTGACCAGAATCCTGCGAAAGGAGGAATACCTGCAATGGCAAGACAGCCGATAAGGAATGTGATATGACAGATGGGCATATACTTGCGCAGACCGCCCATTGCTGTGTAGTCGTTGGAATGCACGGCATGAATCAGAGCACCTGCACCCATGAAGAGCAGAGCCTTGAACATAGCGTGTGTGAACAGATGGAACATCGAAGCCATGTAACCGAGACCTTCATGGATATCGGGGCGTGCCACACCGAGCGCTACCATCATGAACGCAATCTGCGAAATGGTAGAGAAGGCAAGCACACGCTTGATGTCGATCTGCGTGCATGCCACCATAGCTGCATAGAGAGCAGTGATGGCGCCCACTACAAGGACAACCTCAAGTGCCGCTGTTTCCACAAGGTAGACAGGGAACATACGAGCCACGAGATATACACCGGCCACAACCATGGTAGCGGCGTGAATCAGCGCAGATACGGGAGTAGGACCTTCCATGGCATCGGGCAGCCATATGTGCAGAGGCATCATGGCTGACTTACCCATACCACCCATGTAGATAAGCACGAGAGCCCATGTCAGGACAGAAGCGCCCATGAAAGTGGCACCACCTGTGCTTGCAAGAACGCCCTGGGGGTTGGAAGTCATGTCGATGAAATTGAATGTGTCAGTGTAGAACGACAGAATCAAGATACCGATAAGGAAGCCAAGGTCGGCGAAGCGGGTCACGATAAACGCTTTCTTCGATGCGGATACGGCTGCCGGACGGGTGTAGTAGAATCCGATGAGCAGGTATGATGACGCACCCACAAGCTCCCAGAAGATATACATCTGGAAAATGTTGGTGGCAACGACCAGACCGAGCATTGAGAAGCTGAACAGCGACAGGAATGCATAATAGCGCTGGAATCCTTTCTCACCATGCATATAGCCGAGACTGTAGAGATGCACCATGAAAGAGATGGTGGGTATCACTATCAGCATCATGGCTGAGATGGGATCAAGAAGGAATCCCAGACGGATCACAAGTTCAGGGGTGAATGCAAGCCAGTCGACATTGAACACTATATACTGCAGACGGTCCGTGCCGTTGACAAAATCAGCCGATCCGCTGAAGAAATATGTGAAGGCAGTATAATATGCCAGAACAAACACTGTGCCCATCCCGAGAGTGCCGAGCGTACCGGCCACCTTGGGACTCATCTTCATGCCCAGAATTCCGAGCAGAAGGAACATGCAAAGAGGTATTGCAAGTATCAGCAAAGGTATAACGAAGTCCATAGAGCCTTAATGTTTCAATTGGGTTAGGTCAGAGGCATTGATATTCTTTGCCGCACGATACAGATTGATGATAATAGCTATGGCAAGGGCTGTCTCAGCAGCAGCTATAGCTATGGCGAAGAGAGTGAACATCATACCCTCCAACTGTCCGGGGAATAAATACCTGTTAAATACTACAAAGTTTATATCCACAGCATTGAGCATCAGCTCCAGTGATATAAGCATGGCTATCATGTTCTTGCGGGTAATGAAACCATACACACCGCAGCAGAACATTATCAGCGCCGGAACGAGGTAATATATCATAGTTATTTCCATAGCCGATTATCTTTTACGGGCAACTACTACGCCACCGATTATACATGCTAACAACAACACACTGACTGCCTCGAAGGGGAGCAAGTACTGATACTCGCCGGTACCCATCAGAGCCTCACCTATTTTGTGCATCGAGGGATTGCTCATCTCCGGAAGCTGAGCGAGTGCGGCACCGCAACGGTGAAGCAACGCCCAACCGGCCACTGCGAATGTAGCTACCGCAGCCGTAAGTCCCAGCACGCGCTTCTTTGATACGAGTCGCTCGCTGTTGTTGCCCGGATGCGATGTGAGCAGAATCGAAAACACAAACAGCACCACTATGCCACCGGCGTAAACCGCAATCTGCACAGCTCCCAGAAACTCGTAGTCGAGCTTGAAATAGAGGGCAGCCGTAGCAAAGAGGGTAAACAGCAGATATGTGGCCGCACGGAGAATTTTCCGGGTGGTGACAGTCAGTACCGAAAATACGATAATCGACAATGCGATTACCAGATACATAATGATACTTCCTACTGAATCCATATTGGTTGATTGGTTATTTATTATCGGGTTAATCCTAAATTAGCGCCTTATTCAGCTTTCGGGGCCTCCCCTTCAGCCTTGGCTTTCTCTGCTGCGGCCTTCTTGGCTGCAGCAGCAGCCTTTGCGGCGGCTATCTTGGCTTCTTTCTCAGCCTTGATGGCGGCTATCTGCTCGGGGGTGAGTTCCGGTTCCGGAGGCTCAGGCAGATAATTGAGTTTTTTCACGAGCTTCTCACGTGTGAACACGGCCTGCTCAAAGTCATTAAGAAACTCAAGGGCATCCTGCGGACAGCTTGAAACACACAGCTGGCAGAAAGTACAGCTGCCAAGGTCATACTGATAGCGTTCGAGTTTTTTCTTTTTCTTACCGTCAGGTGTCTCCACCATCTTTGTGGTAAGTGAGATTGTTCCGTTGGGACAATTGCGTTCACAAATACCGCAAGCTATGCACTTATGGCGTCCGTCGGCATCATACTTCAGGTTGAGTATGGCACGGAAACGTTCAGGCACGTGCACCGTCTCACGGTCTTCAGGATACCGCTCTGTAATTTTAGGGGTGACAAATTCTTTTCCGGTCACCTGCATGCCCTTGATAAGGCTTGCAATACCGGAACCTAATGTTGAAAAGTATTCTTTTACACTACCCATGGGTTGAACTGTTTGTTGCTGTTTAGGATTTGTATTGTATTCTTATCACTGTCATGTCAGCGCACCTGCCCGCCGAGTATATCAAGCAGCTCGGTGGTGATGCTCTGCTGACGCAGTTTGTTATATTCAAGTTGTAGTTCGTCAAGCAGCTTGCGGGCATTGTCGTTGGCGCTCTGCATGGCCATTACTCTGGCAGCTTGCTCCGAAGCCCGGTTCTCTGTAAACACATCCTGCATTACCGCCATGATAAACATGGGCAGCACTGACCGGAATATTGTTGTGGCATCAGGCTCGAAGATATACGGACGGAGCGACGGAGTGACATCATTGGCCGAAAATGTCTCGGCTACGACCGGAAGCAGCTGTTCAGCCACCGGACGCTGACGTGATATGCTCTTGAAACTCATGTAGAGGATATCCACCTTATCAGTATCACCGGACAGGAAGCGGGCCTGAAGTTCATCGACAAACACACGGACACCATCGCCCGTTGTCTTTGAATCGACGCCCTCGGCGGTCACGACATCGATGCCGTTAATAGCTATCTTGCTGACAGCCTTCAGCATCTTGGCTCCGACAGGATAAATGCTGAAAGTCACATCCTGACCATACTTCTTGCGGAGTGAGTCAAGATGCTGTAGAAGCTGCTTGAAGATATTGACATTGTAGGCTCCGCAAAGTCCATCGTCGGAACCGAATACCACTACCGATACATTCTTTATCTGACGTGCCTCCAGAAGCGGCGAACTGAAATCGGCATCAGCCGTCAACAGATTGCCTATAATACTTTCTATCTGAGTTCTGAAAGGTAACAGACGGCGAAGACTCTGCTCGGCCTTATGCATCTTGGCCGAAGATATCATCTTCATCGCTCCGGTAATCTTCTCAGAGGAAGCTACCGAACCGATTCGTCCTTTCAATTCACGCAGTGTTGCCATCAGCTATGGTGTATCAGTTATTTTTTTACTTGACTTAATTATATTTTCCTGCAATCTCAGTAGCTGCCGAGGTCAGCTTGGCCACAACATCATCTGTCAGTGCGCCTGACTTGATCACATCAAGCACATCGTTCTGATACTTGGCATGCAGAAGCTGCAGAAGCAGATGCTCGAACTCAGCTACCTTATCAACCGGTACATTCTCAAGAAGTCCTTTTGTACCGCAGAATATCACGGCCACTTCCTCCTCTACCAGCATGGGATGATACTGGGGCTGTATAAGCAGACGTTCGTTCTTACGTCCCTTGTCAATGACACGGGCAGTCACCGGGTCGATATCGCCGCCGAACTTCGTGAACGATTCGAGTTCACGGAACTGGGCCTGGTCGATTTTCAATGTACCTGCCACCTTCTTCATCGACTTGATCTGAGCGTTACCGCCAACACGCGACACAGAGATACCTACGTTGATAGCCGGACGGATACCACGGTTGAACAATCCGGTTTCAAGGAATATCTGTCCGTCAGTGATTGAAATCACGTTGGTAGGAATGTAGGCAGACACGTCGCCGGCCTGTGTTTCGATAATAGGAAGCGCTGTAAGCGAACCTCCACCCTTGACCAGAGGCTTGAGAGGCTCCGGAAGGTCATTCATCTGCGAGGCCACTTCCTGATTGTCGATAATCTTTGCTGCGCGTTCAAGCAGACGTGAATGCAGGTAGAAGATATCGCCGGGATAAGCCTCACGACCTGACGGACGCTTCAGGATAAGCGATATCTCACGGTAGGCCACAGCCTGTTTTGAAAGGTCGTCATACACGATAAGGGCATCACGACCGGTATCGCGGAAATACTCACCGATGGCCACGCCGGCAAAAGGTGAATAGTAACGCATGGAAGCGGAGTCAGCTGCAGTAGCAGCTACTACTACTGTATAGTCAAGAGCGCCATGCTGACGAAGAGTCTCTACGATGGCGGCAACTGACGATGCCTTCTGACCGATGGCCACATATATACAGTATACGGGCTTGCCGGCCTCAAAATTCTGGCGCTGGTTGATAATGGTGTCAATAGCGATGGCAGTCTTACCGATCTGACGGTCGCCGATGATAAGCTCACGCTGACCGCGGCCTATGGGCACCATTGAGTCGACGGCCTTGATACCTGTCTGCAACGGCTGCTTCACAGGCTGACGGAAGATAACACCGGGGGCCTTGCGCTCCAGAGGAAGACGCATCAGGCTGCCGGATATCGGACCACGTCCGTCAATGGGCTCGCCAAGTACGTTAATGACGCGTCCCAGCAATCCCTCTCCTACCGGAATAGAAGCAATCTCGCCGGTACGACGCACCGACATATTTTCTGTCACCTTGTCAACATTGTTGAGCAGAATCACACCGACGTTGCTCTCCTCAAGGTTAAGAGCCACACCCTTAACCCCGTTTTCGAACTCCACGAGCTCGTTGGAGCACACATTATCAAGCCCATAAACGTGAGCCACGCCGTCGCCTACTTCAAGCACAGTGCCTGTTTCTTCAAACGACACCTTGGAATTCACGCTCTCAAGCTGTTGTTTAAGTATTTCGGAAATCTCGCTGGGATTTATCATTATATTGCTTATTTACTTAAAAGATTCAGACGCAATTGTTTTAACTCGTTACTGATAGACGCATCGATACGTTCATTGCCCACTTCGACACTGAAGCCTCCGATAAGCGACGGATCTACCGCGCTTGAATACTCCATCGTGGCACCGTCAAGATGCTTCTCAATGAGGCTCTTCAACCGCTGTTCGTCCGCTTCCGACATAGGAGATGCGCTCGTCACCTTCACCACATGGATATTATTTTCCTGACGGTATATATCCAGATATGCCAAAGCTATGTCACGCATCATGTCGACACGTCCGTTTCGGGTAAGAAGAGTGAGGAAGTCGGCCATTACCGAATCATCATCCTTCATATCGGACGCCGTGCATAGGAGCTTGCGCTTGTCCTGAGCCGGGATAAAGGGATTGGACATCACTTTCTGTAATTCCGGTTCGAGTCTGTAGCTCTCCTCAAGCTTTGACATCAATGCATACACCCGCAGCTGCTTGCCCTTTTCAAGAGCGAACTTATAGAGTGCCTTGGCATAACGGCGAGGTATCAGTCCTTGATTCATTGCGTTGCCTGAAAGTTAGTTTTGCTTTTCCATCTCATCAAGCAGCTGGCCTACGAGCTTAGTCTGGGCCTTTTCATCGCTCAGCTCATTGCGCACCACCTTGGTGGCAATATCAAGAGCGAAGCTGCTTACTTCATCACGAAATTGCTTTTCAGCTTCTTTGCGTTCCTGTTCAATGGACACTTTTGCTGCATCCATTACTTTACGGGCTTCCTTCTGAGCAGCCACGCGTGCCTCCTCGATGATCTGAGTTTTCATCTTGTCAGCTTCACGAAGCATATCCGCCTGCTGTTTGCGGGCCTCAGCGATATAACGCTGGCTTTCGGCCTTGGCATTGTCAAGCTGCTCCTTTGCATCGCGCGCATACTCCACACCCTTATCTATCATATCGGCTCTGCTCTCGATGCTCTTGAGTATAACCGGCCAGCCCCACTTGTAAAGCACAAACAGGAGGACGGCTACAGATACGAACATCCAGAATACCAAGCCGGCATCAGGCGTGAACAGTTCCATACTTATTCTTTATTGGATGTAAGCGTGGATTAAAGGAAGAGCGAAAGCACACAAACAATAACTGCAAAGAGGGCCACACCTTCTACAAGAGCGGCAATCACAATCATGTTGCTTCGGATATCACCTGCTGATTCGGGCTGACGGGCAATAGCCTCCATGGCAGAAGCACCGATTTTACCGATACCAAGACCAGCTCCAATTGCTGCGATAGCTGCACCTATACATGCGCCGATTCCAAGTGTACCGTTGATTGCTGCTAAAATCATTGCTAACATAATTTCAAGTTTTAAATGGTTTATATTTTATAATTTCTTTTTTATGCTGTTGCGGCTTTGCTATCCTCTGCCTTATGTTCCTCCTCGTGCTTATCATGATGCTCCTGGGCAAATGATATGAACAAGGTGGAAAGCATTGTGAATACGAAAGCCTGAATGAAGCTCACCAGAACGTCGATGAGCAACATGAATATCGAAAATCCTACTGACACTACCGTTGTGGCACCCGCTACTATCGGACCCATCACCGCGAAGATGAATATAAGCAGAGTCAGTACTATTACAATCATATGACCACCCATCATGTTGGCAAACAGACGCACTGTCAGAGCCGCAGGCTTGGTTATCACACCGAACAACTCTATCACAGGCATGATGGGAATGGGAAATTTCAACCAAAGAGGCACATCGGGCCAGAAGATATCTTTCCAATAGTGCTTGGTTCCGAAAATATTAGTGATAAGGAATGTGAATATCGACAATACAAGAGTCACGGCAATATTACCGGTCAGATTGGCACCTCCGGGGAAGATTACAATCAATCCAAGGAGATTCATGTACAGAATGAAGAAGAATACCGTGAGCAGATAAGGCGCAAACTTCATGGAACGATCCTTAAGCATGGGCTTGATCACACCATCGTATATGAAAGTGACCAGAGCTTCAAGCGCACCCACAAACTTACGGGGAGCCTTATGGCCCATCTGCTTGTGCCAGCGAGCTACGGCAAGTACACTCCATATCACAAGCAGCACGGTGATGATAAGGGCACATACATTCTTTGTTATGGAGATATCCCACGGGCGGTATTCCTCGCCGTCAACTATCTCCACTACCTTACCTTTGTATTTGCTATCCTTCCCGGCAATGCGGAATGTAGCATTGCCATCAGTATATTCTTCGCCGTGAGCCAGTCTTGATGAAGAGAAGCAATGAAGGCCATCCTTACCTATCACGATAATAGGCAGAGGTATACGCTTATGATGGTTGAAGGGAACTTCCCATCCATAACCGTCACCAAGATGCTCGAATATTATTTCCTTCGGATTCAGAGCCTCTGACTGACTTCCGTCAGCGGCACCGGAGGCCTCCTCAGCAAATATATGCTGGGGCAGCACAGCAGCCACAAGAGCCAGAATCAAAGTAACCAACAGTTTTTTCATCTCTTCAAATCAATATATACAAACTGACACTACATTACGGTCCACGTCAACGATACCTCCGTTCACGCTTATCGGCTCACCCTCCTCACCGTCAGGCTTCTCGTAAGTGATTTCGCCGGGTGTGAGAGTTGATATTAGCGAAGCATGATTGCGGAGCACAGTAAATGCGCCCTGCTGTCCGGGGAGCCGGACTGCACTTACCTCGCCTTCAAAGAGGATATCCTCTGCCGATATAATTTTAAGTGTCATGTCGTTTATATGTTGCTGTTATCACTAAGGGTTAAACAACGCTTCTCCAAGTATGCGCCCGAAATTTAGCCGGCCACCTCTTCAAGAAGTTTCTTACCCTTTGCTATAGCCTCGTCAATAGTACCTACATTAAGGAATGCCTGTTCGGGATATTCATCCATCTCACCGCTGAGAATCATCTTGAATCCGCGGATGGTCTCCGACAGGGGAACCATCACACCGGGCAGACCGGTGAACTGCTCAGCCACGAAGAAGGGCTGCGAAAGGAATCGCTGCGCTCTGCGGGCACGTGCCACCACAAGCTTATCTTCGTCAGAAAGTTCATCGACACCAAGGATGGCAATGATATCCTGAAGTTCATTATACTTCTGAAGAAGCTGCTTGACAGCCTGCGCTGTATTGTAATGCTCCTCGCCTATGATATTCGGATCGAGGATACGTGAGGTTGACTCCAGAGGATCAACAGCCGGATATATACCGAGCTCGGCAATCTTACGGCTAAGCACCGTAGTGGCATCAAGGAAGCTAAACGTTGTAGCGGGAGCGGGGTCAGTCAAGTCATCGGCAGGCACATAAATAGCCTGTACAGATGTGATGGAGCCGTTCTTTGTGGAAGTGATACGTTCCTGCAGCATACCCATTTCCGATGCAAGGGTAGGCTGATAACCTACAGCTGAAGGCATACGGCCAAGAAGTGCCGACACCTCGGAACCCGCCTGTGTGAAACGGAATATATTGTCAATAAAGAGCAGAATCTCCTTACCGCCGCCATCCTGGTCGCGGAACTGTTCGGCAACAGTCAGGCCGGAGAGAGCAACACGCAGACGTGCGCCCGGCGGCTCGTTCATCTGACCGAACACCAGCGTGGCCTGCGACTGCTCGACCTGCTTCATGTCAACGTCAGCAAGATTCCATTCCCCTTTGTCCATACCTTCGCGGAACTTATCGCCATACTTCATGACGCCGCTTTCAATCATTTCACGCAACAGGTCATTACCTTCACGGGTACGTTCACCGACTCCGGTAAACACGGAGAATCCGTTATGACCCTTGGCGATATTATTGATAAGCTCCATGATAAGCACAGTCTTACCTACACCGGCTCCACCGAACAGACCGATCTTACCACCTTTGCTGTAAGGTTCGAGAAGGTCAATCACTTTAATACCGGTGTAAAGGACCTCAGTTCCGATAGTAAGCTCGTCAAACGAGGGCGCCGGCTGATGAATGGGACGGAGGTCCTCACGCTTAAGTTCGGGCAGACGGTCAATAGCCTCACCTACCACGTTAAGCAGACGGCCTTTGACCTGGCTTCCGGTAGGAACAGCTATGGGGCGCTCCAGATTGTCGACACGCATTCCGCGCTGCAGACCATCAGTACTTTCCATAGCCACACAGCGTACGGTATTCTCACCGATATGCTGTTCTACCTCGAGGATAAGCATAGAGCCATCAGGGCGGTCCACTTTAAGCGCCGTGAAGATAGGAGGCAACACTTTGCCTTCACCTTCAAAGGCCACATCGACCACCGGGCCTATTACCTGTGCGATTTTACCAAATTTGTCGCTCATGATATGAGTTATATAGGGGGAATTTGTTATCTATAATTTAGAGATGTATACCGTAAACGATGATGAGCACCATCAGCACGAGGTTTACGAGATTGATGGGGAGAAGATATTTCCATTCAAGTGAAAGCATCTGGTCAATTCGCAGACGCGGGAAGGTCCATTTGAACCATATTATTATGAATGAAATTACTACAGCCTTTCCAATAAACCAGATTACTGAGGGGATATAATCCATCACAGTATTGAATCCTTCCCAACCGGGAATGTGAAGAGGCATCCAGCCACCGAAGAAGAGCAGTGTGGCAACACCTGACACGATGAAGAGGTTAAGATACTCAGCCAGATAGAAGAATCCGAAGTGAATACCTGAGTACTCTGTATGATAACCGGCTGTAAGCTCACTTTCTGCTTCGGGAAGGTCAAACGGGCCACGGTTTGTTTCGGCCGTACCTGCTATCAGATAGATTATGAAAGCTATGATAGCGGGGATATGACCTGATATAATAAACCATGTATTGCTCTGGGCCTGAACAATTTCAGTGACTGACATTGTACCGGCGAAAACTACCATGGTCAGAATCGACAGACCGATTGACAGCTCGTAGCTGACCATCTGTGCACCGGAACGGAGAGCACCGATAAGAGTGAACTTATTGTTACTTGACCATCCGGCAAGCAGAATACCGAGCACACCGATTGATGATACAGCCATCAGGAAGAATATGCCGATATTGAAGTCGAGCACCTGCAGACCGTTGCCCCACGGGAGAACGGCAAATGCGAGCATTGATGCCAGGATTACAAGATAGGGAGCCAATGCGAAAAGGAACTTATCGGTGTAATTCAGCGAGATAAGCTCTTTAATAAGCATCTTGAACATATCCGCGAAGCTCTGCAGCAGTCCGAAAGGACCTACACGGTTCGGGCCAAGGCGGCACTGGAATGCGGCACACACTTTGCGCTCGAAATAGATATAGAACAGAGCCAGCAGCGCGTAAACGAGCAGAAGCACCACTCCGATAAGGACACATTCCGCGGTCACGGCAAGCCATTCGGGCATAAACCCGAGCAGTGTGGAGTGAATCCAGTTGGTTAATATTGAAAAATCAAACATAATGGTATGAGGATTTCTTATCTTTCTTTTATGTGAAACGTTGGTTTATCGGTCCATATCAGGTACAATATAGTCAAGCGAACCACCGATGGTGATAAGGTCGGCTATCTTGCTTCCGCGTGTAAGATGATCAACAGCAGCGGCTGCGGTCAGCGACGGCGGAACGAGCTTCAGGCGATAAGGCGAAGTAGTACCGTCACTTTCAAGATACACACCGAATGTACCGCGGCAGCCTTCCACTGTACGGAACCAATGTCCTTTAGGCAGCTTGAGCACCTTGGGCACTTTCACGCAATACTCCCCTTCCGGGATATTGTCGATAAGCTGCTCTATGATGCGCGCGCTCTGAACGATTTCGTCAAGACGCACTTTGAAGCGTGCCATAGAGTCGCCTTCGGTACGAACAACCTCGTCAAATTCGAGCTCGCTATAAATGCTGTACGGATCGGTCTTACGTACGTCGCAAGCCCAGCCTGAACCACGGCCGGAAGGACCGGTAACGGACCAGCTGATAGCATCCTCACGTGAGAGGACACCGACGCCTTCCATACGGTTGCGGGCAATGACATTGCCTGTAAATACCTGATTGTACTCCTTGATATTCTTGGGAATAACGGCCAGAAGAGCCTTTACATCCTCAACGAAGTCAGGTGCGAGGTCCTGCATCACACCACCTATGCAATCATAGTTGAATGTCATGCGAGCTCCGCAAGTCTTCTCCATGATGTCAAGTATCTGCTCACGCACACGCAGTGTGTAGAACAGCATTGTGGTAGCACCGAGGTCCATGCAGAATGTACCGAGGAACAGACAGTGCGATGCTATACGCGACAGCTCGTCCATAAGCACACGGATCACCTGCGCACGGCGTGATATCTCAATGCCGGCAGCCTGTTCAATGGTCATGCAGAGGCCATGATGATACGGATGGGCTGAGAAGTAGTCCAGACGGTCCATGAAGTGGAGTGTCTGCGGATAGGTAAGCTTCTCACATATCTTTTCAACGCCACGATGGATATAGCCCATGTAGACGTCAATTTTCTTGATGGTTTCGCCGTCGACAGCGGTACGGAAACGAAGCACACCGTGAGTAGCCGGGTGCTGCGGGCCGATGTTGACCACAAAGTCATTTTCGGCAAATACGCGCTCTTCTTTCTTTACAATCTTACCGTCAGCTTCTTCAACCCAGGTATTTGTAAAGTCTGACTGACGCTCGCTTTCAGTAGTCACGGGGTTCAGTTCAGGCGATTCGTCGTAATCCTTGCGGAGCGGATAGCCCTTCCAGTCAATGCTGAGGAACAGGCGGCGCATGTCAGGATTACCTATAAATACTATACCGAAGAAGTCATAGACTTCACGTTCGAATATTCCGGCAATTGACCACAGATCGGCAATGCTGTGAAGCATGGGGTTCTCACGGCTTTCAGCTGTAACCTTGACCGAGATGTGTGTGTTATGTTCGGTTGAAGTAAGATAGTACATACAACCGTAGGCCTCGGGCCAGTCCATACCAACAATCGTCACGAGGAAGTCAAACTTCAGGTCAGCATCGTCACGCAAGGTTTTGGCTAAGGAATGCCACTTGGCATCGGGGATGTTCACCAGCAGGATGTCGCCCTCTTCAAAAGTTGCTTCGGGAAACTGTGCGGCTATTTTTTCCTGGATTAGTGCCATAATGTATGATTGGTTTCTTCTTATTTATCTATAAATATGGAGTGGTACATATACGCAAAGGCGTCCGGGATATCAGTCCTGAACACCTTCTATGGGATGCGATTTAAGAAATTCTTCCTGTTTCTCCTGACGGTTGACGCCACCGAAGAACTTCTCCACTTTCACTTTGCGTGACAGCTGCATGATAGAATATATCATAGCTTCAGGACGCGGCGGACATCCGGGAAGATATACATCGACGGGGATAATCTGGTCGCAACCCATCACCACATGATATGATTTCTTGAACGGACCTCCCGATACAGCGCATGCGCCACATGCTATAACGTATTTGGGTTCGGCAAGCTGGTCATAAAGACGACGGAGCACCGGAGCCATACGATGGACAATGGTACCTGCCACCATGATGAAGTCAGCCTGACGTGGTGACGAACGGGCCACTTCCCATCCGAAGCGGGCCATATCATAACGGGCTGCGCCGAGCGACACGAATTCAATACCGCAGCAACTTGTGGCGAATGTCAGAGGCCACAGCGAATTCGAACGGCCCCAGTTGATAAGCTTATCAAGCGAGCCTACGATTACATTTGTACCGGATTCCTGAAGCTGCTTTACCAGTCCTTCAATATATTCATTATCCTTCCATGCGTCATAAGGCATGCTTTTGGTGGTTACTTCCATTCAAGAGCTCCTTTCCGCCAGGCATACACAAGGCCCAGCACTAATATGATGAAGAAAATTGCGATGCTGATAAGTCCGGCGCCTCCAAGCTCCTTGACACGTACTGCCCAGGGGAAGAGGAACACACATTCCACATCAAACATCAAGAACAAGATTGCAAACAGGTAGTAACCCACTTTGAACTGGGCCATACTCTCGCCACGGGTGGGAATACCGCACTCGTAAGCCTCACCTTTCTGTGCATTAAACGACTTAGGCGAAATGAGCCCTGCGAGCCACAAAGCCAACCCTACCAGGCCAATACCCGTCAGAGCTGCAGCTACTGCAAGGGTTGAGGATTGAATCGCTAATGAAACCATACTATTAATCAAATATATTTACATATCATTAGAGCCACGACATCCGCCCGCCGCATGTAGGATGATAAACTCCTATCACACAGCACTAAACACAACGTTTGGGGATGTCATGCCGATTTTACACTGCAAATATACTCAAAAAATCATAATTATAGTTTCATTTACATAACTAATTTATAGGTGATTTTTCTTTTTTTTCGCTGTCACAGCCACCAACAGTTTATTTCACCGGGCCCGCATCAGCCGTAGGAGTGCTGTATCGGTTCGACTGCATGAACGAGCGTATGTCATGGGTCCGCCCATCCGCAGCGGCCGTATATGTGACAAACAGATCGCCCGAATCCTCCTCCACCGCCTTAAATCCGCTCAGGCTCCATGTGCCGGCATCAACCGTCCCGTCATAGGCGACAGAATAACCGCCCTGCTCATCGAAGCACAGCTTTGCATCCGGTATCACCACCCTGCCAAGCACTTCCGACCCGGCTGACAGCTCCATATCCGATACAACAACCTTAGCAGTAAAACGATCAGGATTGAACTCTATCATAAGCTGCGGCGCATACGTTACATACACATCCTCAATCCCGGCGGCCGCCTCCTCTTCTGATGGGAACACCTCGGTAGTGCCCCGACAAAGCATCCTCATCGGATAGGCCCTCACCTTATATATACCGTCGACAGTAAAACGGACACTGAACCCACGGCAATCCGAAGGGTCCAGCTCGCTGGATTCATAGAACACTACTTTAAGGTCAGTGAAACTGTGTGGTTCACTATCACCAAACTCCGGCACAAGCGATTCGGCTTCCATGACACGCTCCACTGTAGGAGTGCCCACGCTGAACTCCCACGGCACATCATTGAATACATAAGTTGCCGGCGAATCATTTTCGTCAAGGCGCAGGTCATAGATAGTCAGTGTAGCCGTCCTTGCCTCATCGTCAAAAAGCATGGAGTACTTCACGCCGTCAAGCGCCACTCCGGTAGCCCGTGCACCTGACGTCACTATATAGTTGAATGCCTCCGGAGTCTCGGCATACGTAAGTTTAGCCACCGGATTGTCGTCGCTGGAGCATCCGCTGCCGCCAATCATGGCCAACAGGGCTATAATAAAAGATGTCAGTTGAAGCTGTTTCATACACTTTCAACTGACATCAGAAGCTATTTGTTCAGTTTTTAACTGCCGAAATTCAAACGGAGCGTCACGCCGAACCGGCGCGGCTTACCTTTCTGGACAAACCGGTTGCCCATCGACTCGAAATAGAATACATCAAACTTAGTTCCGGTCAGATTCTCGGCCCATGCCTCGACAGTGATCCATGACAGGCGGGCAGCAGCGCTAAGATGCATCTGGGCATAGAATGGCTGCTTTACGGTGTTCTCCTCGTCCCAGTATATCCGGCCTACGCCACGAGCTCCGGCCGTGACCTCGATTGATCTGAGCGCCTGCCATACTATAGGCTGGGTATATGTGGCGGAAGCAAACATTGTGTTCATAGGAGCGTATGGAACATAATTCCGGCTATAGTCATGCTTGCCATCGTTGAATTCGCGGAAGCGGGCGTTGGTGTAGCCATAGCTCGCATTTATAAGCCAGCGGTCAGCCGGACGATACGACAACTGTACCTCCGCTCCGAAACTACGGCTGCGGCCTGCGTTTGTCGTGATTCGTCCAGTGGTATTCGCATCAGGGAACATAGTTATCTGCTGGTCGCGGCAATCGATATAAAACAGTGCCAGGTCAGTATTGACACGCCCGTCAGCACATGATATATGAGCACCGGCTTCAAAATTCCAGCTACGCTCAGGCTTGTAGCCCACTACATCTGACAAATCGGAATAGTCAGGTACCTGAGGCATACCAGGAACAGCAGGCATTCCCTCCAGCATCTTGCCCATCAGCTTGTTCTGAAGCACATCGGAGAACATCTGTGTATTGAATCCGCCTGATTTATACCCCTTACCGACAGAAAGGTACACATCGCTCTCTGATTTCATGGGCAAATCATACGACAGTGTGAACTTTGGAATAAGTTCAAGAAAATCATCAGACAGACGTCCCGTTTCGTCCAGCTCGAGCGGCACCTGCACCGGCGGCATCGGACGGTTTTTGAACCCGAGCTCATAGCCTGTTGATGTGTAGCTATGATAGCGCATGGCCGTCTTCTCATAATCCAATCGAAGTCCGGCAGACAGATTCCAACGTCCAAGCCGCAATGAACTCTGATGATACAGAGCCACGCCCCATACCGGCATACTGAAGTCATCATACAGAGGGAGCGAGGGATCGCGCCATGTCAAGGTAACAGGGATTTTATCGTTCTGATTGACATTATTCGTTATCAGACGGGCAATACCCTCATCCAGCAGAGTGACAGGAGCACGCATGGAAGTATGCTTATAGAAGCCGAACACCCCGGCAAGCCATGAATAATTGTGCTTCTCACCTCGGATCACCACATCCTGAGTCAAAGCCCATTCATGGCGTTTCTGTGAGAGCGTGAAGAGGTTGAGCGGAGTAAAGTCCTGGTCGAGCGTCATATCGTCATCCAGATACTGGAATGACGTGATGCTTGACACTGAAAACGACGGGCCCTCCCATCGTACGGTAAGTCCATCGGTAAGCAGATTGCGCCGATAAAAACATGTGTCGTTGTAGTTTACCACTCCGGAGCCGAGCAATTCATAAGGATAACCGCCCTGCCGCGACAGGCTGAATGACGCCGTATTGCTCAGAGTGAGGCGTTCAGTGGGGGTCCACACGGTTCGCCACCGCAGATTAAGGCTCTTGTCCGTGCCCACTTTACGGGAATTATAATAGTTTTTATAGAAACCGTCGGAAAAATTAAAGTTGCCGGAAAAGGCCATTGCAAGCTGAGGCGTATAGCGCGCATAGTGCGAAAGTGCAAGCTTAGCCTCCGGGCCCGAGCCCATTGTAGCCACAACCCTGTTGCCCTGATAACGCATAGGCGAAAGCGTATACACATTTATCTGTCCGGCCATGGTATTGCGCCCGTAAAGAGTACTCTGGGCGCCACGAAGCACCTCAATACGCTCGATATCAGTCAGGTCAAAATCGTAGGAATCCTTATTAAGAAACGGGACATTGTCGACGTTCAGCCCCACCACAGGCTGGGCAATACGGGCACCGAGTCCACGCACATATATGCTTGACGTCATGCGGCTGCCGTAATCGGGCAGATAAAAGTTAGGAGCTATCTCACTGACACGCTTCATAGCCGAAATATTCCACCGGCGTATCTCCGAAGGGTCAACCACCGTTACTGCAAGCGGCTGAAGAGTCAGGTTTTCATTCTGCTTGATAGCCGTAACTGTCACACCGTCAAGCCGCACGGTAGAATCGATCGGGACAGACTCGGCCCGGACTGTCCCGCAAAATAAGAGCGGCAATGCAAATGCCGCGACACTTAATCTCTTTATCATAGTCATATAGCGTGCAAATATACTACTTTGCCATGAATAGTGCAAGAAACTATAGCCAATAGCAATAAAACCCCTCAAAGGTCAGCCACATATGAAAAAAAAAGCGTAAATTTGCGCCCTAAGTATAATATAACAGTTATAAAATGGCTCAACAAGACGACGTATTCAAAAAAATAGTATCCCATGCCAAGGAGTATGGATTCGTGTTCCAGTCCAGTGAAATATATGACGGCCTTGCTGCCGTATATGATTACGGCCAGAACGGCGTGGAGCTCAAAAACAATATAAAGCGTTATTGGTGGGACGCCATGACACTGCTTCACGAAAACATCGTGGGCATTGACTCCGCCATATTCATGCACCCGACTATCTGGAAAGCTTCAGGACACGTGGATGCATTCAACGATCCCCTGATTGACAACCGCGACTCCAAGAAGCGCTATCGTGCCGATGTGCTTATCGAGGACGAGCTTGCCAAGATGGACGACAAGATTGAAAAAGAGGTGGCCAAGGCACGCAAGCGTTTCGGCGAATCATTTGACGAAGCCCTGTTCCGCCAGACCAACCCGCGTATCGCCGAGCATCAGGCAAAGCGCGACGCTCTTCACGAACGTTTCGCAAAGGCCATGAATGACAACGACCTCAACGAACTCCGTCAGATAATAATCGATCAGGAGATAGCATGCCCGGTTTCAGGCACACGCAACTGGACCGAGGTGCGTCAGTTCAACCTGATGTTCCGCACCGAAATGGGTTCGACCGCCGATGGCGCCATGACCGTCTACCTCCGTCCCGAAACAGCTCAGGGTATATTTGTCAACTATCTGAATGTACAGAAGACCGGACGTATGCGTCTGCCCTTCGGTATAGCCCAGATAGGCAAGGCATTCCGCAACGAGATTGTAGCCCGTCAGTTCATATTCCGCATGCGTGAGTTCGAACAGATGGAGATGCAGTTCTTTGTACGTCCCGGCGAGGAACTGAAATGGTTCGCACAGTGGAAAGAATGGCGTCTGCGCTGGCACAAGGCTCTTGGCCTCGGCGACCACAAATACCGCTATCATGATCATGACAAACTGGCCCACTATGCCAATGCCGCAACCGACATCGAATTTGAGATGCCGTTCGGATTCAAAGAAGTGGAAGGTGTTCACTCACGTACCAACTTTGACCTCAGCCAGCATGAAAAATTCTCAGGAAAGAATATCAAATACTTCGATCCCGAGCTCAATGAAAGCTACGTACCTTACGTAATCGAGACCTCGATCGGTGTTGACCGCATGTTCCTGTCGGTACTCTGCGCCAGCTACGACGAACAGGCTCTTGAAGGTGGCGACAAGCGCGTAGTGCTGCACCTGCCCCCGGCACTTGCACCTGTAAAATGCGCCGTAATGCCGCTTGTACGTAAGGATGGGCTACCCGAAAAAGCCCGTGAGATTGTCGATGACCTCAAATTTGACTTCTCAACCCACTATGACGAAAAGGATTCCATCGGCAAGCGCTACCGCCGTCAGGATGCCATAGGCACACCTTTCTGCATCACTGTTGACCATCAGACTCTGGAGGATAACACCGTGACACTGCGTGAGCGCGACTCAATGGAACAGACCCGTGTGGCCATAAGCGAACTGCATCAGCTTATCCACGGCCGCGTGAGCATAAACGCTCTTCTGCGCAAACTTGCATAACCCCTTATTTATATATATGAAAATAAAGACTCTAATCATCGCACTTACTTGTATGCTCGGCCTGAGTTCATGCAACTACAATTCACTTGTAGAGAAGAAACAGGACGTAGAGCAGACATGGGGCGAGGTTGAAAACCAATATCAGCGCAGAGCTGACCTGATACCTAATCTGGTCAACACTGTGAAAGGATATACAACACACGAGGCATCAACTCTGGAAAAGGTGACCGAAGCCCGCGCCAAAGCCACTTCGATAACCATCAATGCCGATAGCCTTACAGAAGAGAATCTGGCCCGCTTCCAGCAAGCCCAGTCAGAACTCAGCGGCGCGCTGAAATCTCTTCTTGCCGTTACCGAAGCATACCCCGACCTGAAAGCCAACGAAAACTTCCGCGACCTGCAGGTGCAGCTTGAAGGAACGGAAAACCGTGTCACCACGGCCCGCAGCCGATACACTGAAGCTGTAAAGAACTACAACACAGCCATTCAGAAGTTCCCCACAGTGATTTATGCCGGATGGTTCGGATTCACCGCCAAGCCTCAGTTCAAGGCCGAAGAGGGTGCATCAAAAGCTCCTGAGGTTGACTTTAATAATTAATTGACAAGATGAAACGACTCCCTATCATAGCATTATTCTTCGCAATAATAGCTATCACAGTGGCTTCATGCGCCAGCTCCACATCGTCATGGGACGAGTATATGGAATGGCAGAAGGAGAATACCACATGGTATAACACCCAGAAAGCCCTCAAGAACGCTGACGGCTCTGACTTCTACAAGCCCCTTAAACCCAACTGGTATCCGATGTCAGGAGTATTGATTCACTACTTCAATGATACCAATCTTACCGCCGGCAATCTTGTGCCGATGTTAACAAGCACGGTTAAAGTCAAATACAAAGGTGAGCTATACAATGCTGCTGCATTTGATTCAAGCTATGCTGAAGTTGACAGCACCCGTACGTTCACCATCAGCGATGGACTTATTGCCGGCTGGCAGATAGCCCTCACCCACATGCACGTGGGCGATTCCTGCCGTGTGATAATTCCATACGCTCAGGGTTACGGCACTGAAGGGTCCGGCACTATCGCGCCGTTTTCCACACTTTCATTTGACATAAAGCTTGTGGATATCACGGCTTATGAAATACGCCCGGAATAACATTTTCGAACTTTTATTTGTGCAATTCCGAACATTTATATAATTTAGCCGTTGAAAAAGTAAGAATCTGACAATGACACGTAACTTTACATATTGCTTTTATTGGTGGCGCCGGTTAAATACAGCAGGCTCCATGACGCGTGTTTATATCAATTCTTGCATGACTTCATCAATGTAAATTTCGGATAACACAAATCAATAACCATAAAGGCGCCTGCAGCAGCAGGCGCCT
>OFGJ01000447.1_pt1 | contig 32890 bp, 30 predicted proteins | sample 1521731 | NCBI WGS metagenome assembly OFGJ01 (sample SAMEA3504126, study PRJEB24116) | mouse gut metagenome | biome: mouse gut; feature: mouse-associated habitat; material: faeces | place: Denmark | collected 2011 | reverse complement strand
GCCTGTGCCGCAAGGCCGGCTACGAGGTCATCTTCCCCAAAAACATGACCGGCCTCTGCTGCGGCATGATATGGGAGAGCAAAGGCATGCCCGCCCAGGCCGAGGAGAAGATACGCGAGCTTGAGGCGGCGCTGGCCGAGGCGTCGGAAGGCGGCGCCATACCGGTACTGTGCGACCAGAGCCCGTGTCTGCACCGCATGCGCGAGCATATCCGCGGCATGAAGCTCTATGAGCCGGCCGAGTTTATTGAGCAGTATCTGGTGCCTTACCTGCGCTTTGAGCCCGACGATACGCCGGTGGCGGTGCATGTCACATGCTCGACCCGCCGCATGGGCCTGGCCGATACCATCATCGGGCTGGCCGGCCGCTGCTCGTCGTATGTGTTTGTGCCGGCGCTGGTGGGCTGCTGCGGCTTTGCCGGCGACAAGGGCTTCACCCTGCCCGAGCTCAATGCCTGGGGTCTGCGCAACCTGCGCAAGGCCATCGCCGACGGCGGCGCCCGCTACGGATACTCCAACTCGCGTACCTGCGAGATCGGCCTCACCGACCACTCCGGCATACCATACAAATCGATAGCGTACCTTGTCGACGCCCACACCAAACCACTCGACTCCAATGACTGACACAGCCACCGCACGCCCCCGGCGCCTGCTGGCGCTCGACATCATGCGAGGCATCACCATCGCCGGCATGATCATGGTCAACAACCCCGGCTCATGGGGGCATATCTACACTCCGCTGGGACACGCCGAGTGGCACGGACTCACGCCCACCGACCTGGTCTTCCCCTTCTTCATGTTTATCATGGGCGTGAGCACATACTTCTCGCTGCGGCGATATGACTTCCGTCCCTCGGGAGCCGCCGTATGGAAGATTGTGCGCCGCTCCGCGGTGATATTTCTCATCGGCCTGGCCATCGCCTGGCTGAGCCTGGCGCTGCGCGGCATATGCAGCGGGCGCGAGCTGATCGACTCGGTGTGCTGCTTCGACCGCATACGCATCCTGGGCGTGATGCCGCGCCTGGCCATCTGCTACTGCGTCGGCTCGCTGCTGGCGCTGGTGCTGCGCCTCCGCCTGCTGCCGTGGTTTATCGTGTCGCTGCTGGTGGCTTACACCGTGATGCTGCTGGCCGGCAACGGCTTTGACTTCTCGGAGAGCAACATCATATCGGTGGTCGACCGCGCCGTGCTGGGCGAGAGCCATATGTACCATACCTCGGCCGACGGTGTGCGGCTGGCGTTTGACCCCGAGGGGCTGCTCAGTACCCTGCCCTCCATCGCACACATGCTCATCGGCTTCATGTGCGGGCGCATGATAGTGCAGGTCAAGGACAATTACCGCCGCATCACCAATCTTTTCCTTATCGGCACGGTGCTCACCTTTGCCGGATTTCTCCTCTCTTACGGCCTGCCCATCAACAAGAAGATATGGTCGCCCACCTTTGTGCTCACCACCTGCGGCCTTGCCTCGTCGCTGCTCGGCCTGCTCATATGGGTCATAGATATCAAGGGATATCGCCGCTGGTGCCGCTTCTTTGAGGCGTTTGGCATCAATCCGCTCTTCATGTACTGCCTGGGCGCGGTGCTCACCATCATAATAGGCGCCGTGCGGGTGCCTTATGCGGCGGCCGAGGACGGTGTCACCACCGTCAAGGGCTGGATATACGAGGCGGTGATGATGCCGCTGGCCGGCGGCGACGCCACTCTGGCCTCGCTGATTTTCGCCCTGGCATTTGTGGGCTTCAACTGGATATTCGGCTACTGGCTGTATAAAAAGAAAATTTACATCAAGATATGAAAATGATAGCAGACTGCGGAAGCACCAAGATAGACTGGTGTGCCCTGGCGGACGACGGCACGGTAGGCGCCCGCTTCCACAGCCCCGGCATCAATGCCGTGATGCTCACCGAGGAGGAGATCCGCAAGCAATGCCCCTGGGCTGCCGACGGCCGCAAGGATGGCCGCAAACGCAATGTGGTGACATCGCTCGAGCTTGAGTCAGCCCGCATGGAGGTCATCAACCATCAGCTCCAGGCCCGCTACCGCGAGATTGAGAAGAACGAGACCCGCTGGGAAGAGATTGATGTCGAGGATGCCGATTATCTGATTGTGGCCTTCGGCTCAATCGCACGTATCTGTACCAAGGCCAAGGAACTGGCAGCCGAAAAGGGTATCAAGGTGGGCATCGTGCGCCCGATCACTCTCTGGCCCTTCCCCACAGAGGCCATCGCACGCGCCGCAAAAGGAAAGAAGGGTATCCTCTGCGTCGAGCTCAACGCCGGACAGATGATCGAGGATGTGCGCCTCGCCGTGCATGACTCACTCCCCGTAGAACACTTCGGACGCCTCGGCGGCATCATCCCCAGCCCCGATGAGGTGGTGAAGGCTCTTGAGGAGAAAATCGTGAAGTAAGCCCCCTACATCCCTAACATTCAATCCATAACTGAATCTAACGATGGAAATCCAAGATATAATCCGCCCGGAGAACAAGGTGTATTCCACTCCTGAACTTCTCGACAATGTGCACATGCACTATTGCCCGGGCTGCAGCCATGGTGTGATCCATAAGCTCCTGGCTGAGGTCATCGCCGAAATGGGCCTGACCGAAAAGACTGTCGGCATCTCTCCGGTGGGATGCGCCGTGTTTGCCTACAACTATATCGATGTTGACTGGGTAGAGGCCGCCCACGGTCGTGCTCCGGCTGTGGCAACTGCCATCTCGCGCCTCTGGCCCGAGGATGTGGTGTTCACTTACCAGGGTGACGGCGACATGTCGGCTATCGGCACCGCTGAGTCTATCCACGCCGCCAACCGTGGCGAGAATATCGTGATGGTATTCGTCAACAACGCCATCTATGGCATGACAGGCGGACAGATGGCCCCCACTACTCTCGTGGGCCAAAAGACTGCCACCACCCCCTACGGACGTCGCGTGGACCTCAACGGCCACCCGCTCGAAATCACCAACCTCATGGCTATCCTCGACGGCACATGCTATGTCACCCGTCAGTCAGTACATACTCCCGCCAATGTGCGCAAGACCAAAGCCGCTCTCAAGAAGGCATTCCAGAATGCACTCGACAAGAAGGGCACCTCTGTAGTGGAGGTCGTGGCCACCTGCAACTCCGGCTGGAAGATGAGCCCCGAAAAGGCCAACGAATGGATGGCCGAACACATGTTTGCCAAATATCCCCTCGGCGACCTTAAGAACGAATAATTCCCATACAGCAGATAACACTACTATGAAAGAAGAAATCATCATCGCCGGCTTCGGCGGACAGGGTGTGCTCTCGATGGGCAAGATCCTGGCTTACTCAGGATTGATGGACGACAAAGAGGTGACATGGATGCCTTCTTACGGCCCCGAACAGCGCGGTGGCACCGCCAACGTGACTGTGATTCTCTCTGACGAGAAAATCTCATCTCCTGTGCTCGATTCATTCGACAATGTAATCGCTCTCAACCAGCAGAGCCTCGACAAGTTCGCTCCGAAGGTGAAGCCCGGCGGCATACTTATCTATGACACCAACGGCATCCACAATCACCCCAAACGCGACGATATCACCATCTATCCCATCGACGCGATGGAGGCCACTCTCGAAATCGGCAACTCAAAGGCTTACAACATGGTTGTGATGGGTGCCCTTCTTGAGGCCATGAACTACAAACTCCCCATGGAGAATGTAATCAAAGGTCTGAAAAAATCGCTCCCCGAACGCCACCACAAGCTCATTCCGCTCAATGAGCAGGCCATCGAAAAGGGACGCACCCTCCTCAAAAAGTAATCAACCCCAATCAGAATACACAGATAGAGGGCATCCGGACGAATCCGAATGCCCTCTATCCTCTTTTACATAAAGAAGCTGCCCCACACCATTCCGTTGCCGTGTGTTTCCAGTCGCCGTGGAGTTGCAACCCACGGCTTAATTAACATCTTAAAATAAGACTTTTGGCAACTACTACGGATACCATTGCCGCAAGGTCATGGCGATTACGCCCCTCCCAATGCCGGTAAGTCAAGGCTCTTCCTGAAACGAAAGAACGGTAGTTACGGAAGAACGATGGCTAACGGGAGAACGAAGTGACGGGAGCACGGGGCTAACGGGAGGACTGTGGTTACGAGAGAACGTAAACCACGTTCTCCCGTTAGCCTCCGTTCTCCCGTCACATAGATGTATTTACGATGATGAGTGGATGTCATCTACATACGACACCATCCAACTTCATATGAAGAAAATTTGACTCCAAAATATATTACAACAAATTTAATATCAATAATTTATAAGTATTTTATAAATTATTAGTTGACACTAACGATGGATATAAATAAAAAATACCCTTTTGTGTTGTGTTTAGTAGTCTTCTTCAATCTATCTTTGCATTGATTTAATATATACAATATGGAAGAAAGATATACCAGAAACAGAATTTATATCAGCCTTGAAGAACAGAATAAGATTCGCGAGACACGGATTTTGCTCGCTGGGGCTGGCATAGGAAGTATAATTGCAGAATGTGCCTTGCGCTTCGGGTTTGAAGATATCATCCTCATTGATGGGGACAAGGTCGAACTCAGCAACCTTAACCGTCAAAACTATGAAAAACGGGATATCGGAAAATTCAAAGCTGAATGTCTTGCAAAAAGGCTCCAAAGAATCAATCCAAAAGCACAAATTCAATTTTACAATACCTACATTGACCAAAGTAATGTAAAAGGCTTGCTTGACGGTGTAAAAATAGCAATAAATGCCCTTGACTTCAAAAGCGACCTACCTTTTATATTCGATGAACTTTGTTCAAAGAAGAAAATCCCCGTATTACACCCCTATAATTTTGGTTGGGGAGGTTTCTTAACCATAATCAAGCCTGGCGGATATCAACTGACAGAGATTTCACAATCCTATAAAGGCTTTGAAATCAAGATGGCTGAATTCGTAGCCCGTTACTGCGCCTTTTTGGATATGCCAAATCTTTGGCTTGATAATGTTATAGAATCATATCTAAATGAACCAGAAGAACTCCCTCCTCCACAGTTGTCAGTAGCATCATGGATTGTTGCCGGATATTGCGTCAATGCTATGTTTGATTTGACAACAGAAAAGGAAATTAAATATTTCCCAAAGTTCTATTTCTCTTCATTACGCTACCAACCGACATGATTATGTCTATATAAGCTGATGATTCTGTGCGTAGGTCAGAGCCTCAACTATATTCTTTACATCCATCTTCTGAAAAATACTGCGTTTACAGGCTTTGATGGTATTGATAGACTTACATAAATTGTCAGCGATATCGTTCATCGTATACCCCTGCGCTGATAGGGACAAAACCTCGCGCTCGTTATCTGTAAGTATTATTTCTTTGCATTTCTCCCACTTGTGATCATACAGCGAGTATTGGTAGAACATACCGGAGTTGGGTTTCTTCATTATGACATTCCCCCGCTCGTTCCCAGCCGCTAGGGAGATTGTACATATCGCGAACCATATCCTACCATCCTTTGTCAGAATGAGTGGTGTCAGTTTGTGGTTGACAAGACGTTTTCGCCTCCCCCTCATTATGTGGAAATCGTAAGATATTGTATAGTCTTTCCTCTCGCCTATGGGAAGTGTATTGAAAAGTTTGAATCCCATATTGTTAATCTCAACAAGCATCTTCAAATCTTCCGGAGGTACATAGTCTATATAGAACCTGTATCCGTATTCTCTTATCTTATCCGACTCGCTACCGCATAGACGGGCGATATTATTAGAGACATACAGGAATCCCTTTTTGAAGTAGTCAATGATATATACACACTGGTATGTGCTACGCTCAAATGCTCGCGCAGCCTCTATTATGAGTCCGGCTTTCTCATAGTCCGACTCATTTATATTCTCTACCGAGTTATGCAATGAAAAAAAGTCTCCTATCTTTATATTGGAGTACATAGTGTTAGAGCAATTTACAGTACAAATTTAATAAAATCCAGCCATATAGGAAAACAGAACATTACACAAAAGGGTAATTTTCAAGGTAGATTTTTTAAAATACACTTTTGTGTTTCGTTCGGGAGATAGTATACACATATTTTTGCGAAAAAAATCAAAACTGCCTCAACTATGGAAAAAGTAATATGGTCATGCAACGATTACTCTATCTTAAGAGTAGATGCGAACCGACTTCATGACGTTGCTCAATTTGTAGTGACTCAAAACTATAACCACCATTCTCCAGAGTCAATCCCTGACACAGCGCAACAGGAAATTGATGAAATATATTTGGAAGAGCTTTCCTACTCCATAAACTCATCTTGTTTTATCGTTCGAAACAATGATGGCATAATAGTAGGCAGCATAAGGGTGTTCAGATGGGATAAGAAGACACCCACTCCCATGGAGAAAATTTTTCACATATCCCCATTGGAGAAGGTACAAGACACACCCCAAACCTCATTCTGGCACATCGGACGATTTGCCATTGATTCTAAATCTGGATTCTCCACCATCACATTATTCAAACAACTCATGATTCTTGCCGTGGCTCCTATCCTGCGTGAGGACGACAGCTATATGATAGCAGAGACAGACAGCCATCTTCTCAAAGTCATGAACGCCCTTGGAATTGAGACTCAAAAGATAGGAAATCCGCTCAATTATCTCGCATCCGAGACAATTCCGATATGCTCAAACAAAAAGGGATTAATCAAGTTCTACCAAAGGTGTTATCCTCTTATTGCCCCATCATAGACTACATCAGTCATACTACACAAAAGTGTATAAATAACCCTCGACTCAGAAAAATACCCTTTTGTGTAAGTATCAAATGACAATCCAATATTAATTTAGCATAAAATATTCCAGTCTCCGTGGGTTTGCAACCCACGGAGCGATAAACATATGAAGATAAGGATTTGGGTAACCCACACGGCTACCTTTGCCGCAAGGTCGGGGCGATGGCGCCCCTCCTCCCAGGGGGCTGACGCCTACTATGCCGACTGTATGACTCCTGGTAGGAAGCGAGATTTGGGGCAACCTATATCTTAGTTTTAAAATAATATATCTAAGTTCTTTTTTAGAAATTGGATTTTTTTAATTATTTTATTAAATTTGGACAAATATTTACTAACCAACTCACTACGATATGAAAAGAGAGATGACATTGGCGCTTTTGCTATGTGGAGCTACTGCTCTGGCAAATGCACAAAATTATTTTACTGAGGGTACGGTCTGGAGTGTGCACGTAAGAGGGGATATCCTCGATGATGACGGTAAACTTCTGGAATATGACGAGAAATTCTGGCTCGAGGGTGACCTCAAGGAATGGGGCTACGACGAGGGGCTGATTCTCTGGCAGCAACGCGAGGATGAGTCGCAACCACGTCATGCGCGCGGGCTGATCAAGACCGATGGCGACAAGGTATATTACCGCCCGCATCTCCAAAGAGATGAGTGGCTGCTGATGTACGACTTCGGCGTCACTGCCGAGGAGCCTATCGAGACTTTCGCCCCCGAGTACTACTGGCCAAACACCTACATCCACGACACTCCCGACTACTTCGAATGCCTCGGCAGATATGCTGCCCCGGATTATCCTGAACTCACAATCATCAAAGTGGGTGAATTTAAGGATAAGCAGGATTTTGAACCCTATGGCGAGGGGGAGATTCTGGTGGGTATCGGCAGTCTGAAGGGCCCCGTCTACAACCGCCAGTATGGCCAGTATCGCGGTGGCGAGAGCACTACCCTTACCAAGGTAGAGCACAACGGCACCATAATTTATGAGGCGACTCCGAAGTCGGAAGTTACCGACATCGCAGCTGACCCTGAAGCCGAGATGCCCCTCTACAACCTCTCAGGTCAGCCGATTGAATCACCCGCGCCCGGACAACCCTACGTCAGCGGCAACCAAGTCAGAATAAACCCGGCCCGATAATACCATTGGTTCCGACTGAAACCTTGATTATTTGTAGAGAAGAGAAAATTAAGGTAAATATTCGGAATTACCTTAATTTCTTACCACTTTCTTTAATAATCAAGCTGCTTTTTGAGCCGTTGATTCTTTTTAGCCTGGATACGTACTTAGATAAAATTAGGGCTGATTCCAAAATTGGAGTCAGCCCTATAATTTTATCGGATTAATTTGGGGTTATCGGATTAATTTGGAGGATGTGCCGTCGGTGTAGGTGATTATGTAGCAGCCTGAGGGGAGATCCGAGGGGTCTGAGGCCACGCGCACACCTGAGAGATTGTAGACGCCGCTGATGCTCTTCGGCTCGGCTACAGAGGGTGCGGAGGCGCCTGTGGATATCTTGGGCGCGTAGGTAGAGATCAGTACCTCTGAATCTATCAGATAACGCACCTTGACGGTGGATTCAAGGGCAGGTTTTGATGACTTCACGCGCCAGAGTCCGGTGGCCTCATCCTTCTCAGCCTCCTCATCATCGATGAAAATATCCACCATCGACACGCGGAGATCATCGCGTATCTCAGGCACCCACTCGCATCTCACCGCGCCCTCCTCGGAGGAACGCCAGAGAGTAAACATCTCCACCACCGGAGCATTGCAGACACGACTCGTATAATCGCCCGCAGTGCCGGCCGCACAATATATTTTCTCCCAATACATCGGCACTCCCTCGCCGGGCACATTCGAGCAGATGAAGGTGGCAGGATAATTGTTGTGGCTGCCATAGGCATTGCCCCACTTAAGATAGGGAGTGTTGATATATACTCTTGTGTTGTGGTGGAATGCGAACGCGCCGAAGATAAGTATCTCGTTTTTCTCAGACCGCGAAGGGATATAGATAGTATTGAGCAACGGACAATTATCAAATGAATATGTCTGCACATAGTCAACGGCCGAGAGCTGGATACGTTCCAGGGCCGTGCAGCCATCAAAGGCATGCTGGCGGATGCTGGTCTCAGCATATTCAGTGAAGTCATTGAGACTGACTTTGGCAAGATTCACACAGTTCTGGAAGCATGAGGGGGGTATAACCGCCACAGCCCCGGGCCACTTCACATCCGTCAGACCCGAGCCCTCAAACTGCCGGCCTAACGATGATGTGAAATCGGCACCCTCCATATTCTTCACCTTTTCGAAGGGGAACTCCTCAAGCGCCGTACAACCGAGGAAAGCCCCCATATTGACAGTCGTATTCACCGATGAGAGCTCCACCTTAGAGAGCTTCGGACAGAGTGCGAAGGCATAGCGTTCGATGGTGAGCGGCTTGGCAGCGGTGCCGGTGATGCGCACCTCTGTAAGCTCCGGACACAACAGGCACACCGCCGACGGACTAATCGCCACCGCATCGCCATTATATTTCAGGGTCTTTATTGCGGAGCCACTGAAGGCATAGTGGCCGATGTCACACTTGTCATGAATCGTGACTTCGGGTATGATGGTGTTGCAGAACGCACCCATACCTATTTCCCTACAACTTGCCGGCACCACAAATGAATCGAGCGCCAGACGCGGCGGTACGGCGGCAAGTATGCCATCGTTGGTGTAGATTATCCCGTCGACCGATTTATAATGCGAGCTCTTGCTGACATCAATCTCACGTATGCCATTGTTGCCGTAAGCCCAGTAGGGATTACCAAACCAACCATTCTCATTCATAATGATCAGCTTGATGCTCTTGTTGTCGGCAAAGGCGCAGCGGTCCATATAATAGACCTCATCGGGGAGAGTGTATTTGGTCTTCGGGCGCGCCGGAGGCATGCGGAAGAGACGCCATGAGGCCTCAGCGCCGAAACGATGCAGCAGCACACCATCCAGGTCCTTGAAATACTCATTGGCTGCATTGACATGAAACTCATTGATGCCAGTGCATCCTATGAACTCAGTCGAACCGATAGAGGAGATTGTCGACGGGATGTTGACACGTGTGATGCCCGGAAAATCCTTGAAGGCACGGTCGGCCTCAAACCAGTTCTCAGCCTCGTAGCGCGCGCCGATGGTATTGACCACATAACGCGTGTCGTCGATGGTGACACTTCCGGGAATTGTGATTTCACCTGTAGGCTGATACCCCTCCTTGACATCAATCAGAGAGGCATAGCCGGTGTATCACTCCCCATTCATCTGAAGCTCATAGATGTAATTGCCCACCCGCTTGATATTGGATGCATCGGGGTCATAGGCCATGGCACTCGCCAGTCCAGAGATTGCCACAACAAGTGTAAGCAGCAGTCTTTTCTTCATACGCATGTAAAATATTTGATGAGGCCACAAAATTACTTTTTTTTGCAACCTTGGGGTCTACATGCGCGGTCTACATTCAGTCTACATTTTCACAACACTCTGTAAATAAGTAGATTATTTTGCCTCCAACAAATGACTGCCGCCGACTCTTTTTCACTCAACAAAAGGCGGTGCTCAGGCATTACGGTAGCGGTGGCGCAGCAGCAGCTTAAGCGCCGAAGCGGGCAAAATGGCCGACAGGAGCGCCGCCACACGGTTGACAGGGCGCACGCGGCTATCGAACAGCGAGCCACGCCGCAGAGACTTTATGGTATGCATGCACTCAGCTATATGGCGCTCGCGCGCCGACGGGTCAAGCGTGGTGTCATTGAGCAGCAGCCCCAGCATATTGAAATTTGCAGAAAGGCGACGGTCGGCAGCCGCCGATGCTATCTGCGGATATGAAGTCTGCATGAATTGATGGAGTCGGCGCGTCACATCGAGCACCACCAGCCGGCGCTCATTGAAAGTGTGTATGATGCTGCCCGGGCGCTGACGATAGTAATAGACCGTGGCATCACACACCACATAGCGCCGCGCCCGCAATGCCAGACGGCAGAAAAGGTCAAGGTCCTCATATAATATGCCAGGCTCAAAAGCGATGTCGTCCCATATATGGCGGCGATAAAGTTTGGCTGACATTGAAGAGGTCACTCCCCGCTGATAAAGACTCGCTGCGGCAGCCTCCTCGCCGGTGAGCCTGCGGCATCCCATCCCGGCAGGGCGCACCGGATGAAGGTTGACCTCCTTACCCTCGTCAAACTCCACCATTCCACCCTCGACGATATCGGCATCCTCGCGGCGCATCACATCGAGCATCCGCTCAAGCGCATCGCAGGGGAGAAGGTCGTCGGAATCCACACATGCTATCACATCACCCTGCGCCACTGCCAGCGCGCGATTACGCGCCGCCGAGGGTCCGGCATTCAGCTGCGACATGACGCGCACCCGCCCGTCAGCCGCCGCATAGCGCTCAAGAATCGACAGTGTCGCATCCGTACTGCCGTCATCGACCGCTATCACCTCCAGGTCGGCGCAGGTCTGGGCAAGCACGGAGTCGAGTGTGGCCTCAATCCATGGCTCAACATTATAGCATGGCAGTATTACCGATATCATCAGTGTCTGAATTACCTATGAAGGGGTTATACTCTTTGCGAAATTATAAAATGAAGCAATGAGGGGTCAAATGTAAGGAATCGACCCTTTCTCAGGCGTCGCCAAGAAGTTTATAGAGTTCCCACATGGCGATTCCGGCCGAGGTACTCACATTGAGAGAGTGCTTCGTGCCGTGCATCGGTATCTCTATCGTCAGATCAGCCATGTCGGCAATCTGCTGGTTGACTCCATGCACCTCATTGCCCACCACCAGCAAGACGCCACGCCGCTGCCTCATCGCATCGCGCTGCAGAGGGAGCCGGCGCAGGTCGACCGAATTATGCGTCTGCTCAAGCACACAAACCATCCATCCATCGCGCTGCATTGCCTCAGCCTCAGCCAAGGCATCCTCCACATGCCGCCAGCTCACACTCTGCTCCGCACCGAGAGCCGTCTTCGAAATCTCGGCCGAAGGGGGAGTGGCCGATATGCCCGCCATGATGAACTCACCTATAAGAAAGGCATCGGCAGTGCGGAGCATGGCCCCGATATTCTGCGCCGAACGCACATTGTCGGCCATCACCGCTATCGGCAATTTGTGGAGGTCGTGGTACTCCTCAAGGGTGCAATTCGTGAGCTCGAGTATATTCTTTTTCTTCTTCTCCATCTCTGAAAACTGAGACCGAAGTTGCTTAAATTTTTTACGAAAAATATAAAATGAAGGAATTTTTTCCAGTCAAGCCGCAGCCTCGGCTACACCATATTATCAATTCATTTTATACGCATAAAAATGCAATTGATATTCCATATCCGAACGCACTGCTCAGCCACCAAAGCGCATCATAGCATTGCTAAATTCAGTGGAGTGGTATGGCGTGGTACCCCAGCGCTTCAAGAGAGCTCAAGCATACGGTTGATGGGGCGCAGCGCACGCTCGGCGACCGCCGGATCGACATGAATCTCTGGAGCCTCATTAAGCAGTGCGTCGCGCACCTTCTGCAGCGTGTTGAGCTTCATGAAATCGCACTCGTTGCACTGGCATTCGGCATCCTCGGCCGGAGCCGGAAGAAACACCTTCTCCGGGCACTTGTTGCGCATCTCGAAGAGTATGCCGCTCTCGGTGACCACGATAAACTCACGCGCATCATCGGCCGCAGCAAACTCAAGCAGCGCGGCTGTAGAGCCCACCTTGTCGGCAATCATCTGCAGCGGACGTCGGCACTCCGGATGGACCAGAATCTTCGCCCCCGGATGCTCGCGCTTCATCTCGAGAATCTTCTCTATCGAGAAACGGTCGTGGACATGGCATGCGCCATTCCAGAGCAGCATCTGGCGCCCTGTGACAGAATTTATATATTCCCCCAGATTATGGTCGGGGCCGAATATGATTTTCTCATCCTCCGGCAGCGACTCTATAATCTTGCGCGCATTGCCCGAGGTGACCACAATATCAGTATGAGCCTTCACTGCGGCCGACGTATTGACGTAGCTCACCACAGTGTGGTCAGGATGCTCAGCCACGAAAGCCGCGAACTCCTCAGGGTCGCAACTGTCGGCCAGCGAGCAGCCGGCAGCCATGTCAGGCACGAGCACCCGCTTGTCGGGGCAGAGAATCTTGGCGGTCTCACCCATGAAATGCACGCCACACATCACGATGATGTCGGCATCAGTCTGCGCCGCCTTGCGGGCAAGAGCCAGAGAGTCGCCGATGAAGTCGGCAATCTCCTGAATCTCCTCGCGCGTATAATAATGTGCCATTATCAGTGCGTTCTTCTCAGTCTTGAGCCGGAGTATCTCTTTTTTGAGTTCTGACATGGGTTTCTCCATAGTTATTATTTGATTTATAAATTTTAAAATTCAATTAATAAAAATATCAACAACAATATATGCTGTCAATAACTGACAATAACTTTCGGCCTAAAAATTTGGATATGTGGATATTGACATCGCATATCAGCTTTTTTGACAGGTTATTGACATGCCGTATCTCTCATTATCATTGAGATACGGAGTTTATTGACAACCTTGTTGAGATGGCAAAGATAGTCAATAAATTCGGATTTGAGGGCATAGGCATGTCTAAAAGATGTTGAAAAGGGTGTCGGTTATCGACAGGGTGGTCAATGACCCGGCGGGGAGTGGGGTGAGAATGAGGGGGATGTAAAAAATAGTGTATTTCCAAATTAAGGGCCTATATATTTGTTGACGCGTTTTTGACATGGTTATTGACCGGTTTTTCAAGGCTTTTTGACAAGTTATTGACAGGTTATTGACAAGCAGTTCCGGGATGTCGATAACCCGCGCGACAAGATGGCGGATGCATTAATATATAGGGAGGTGATACTTCTTCATAAAAAAGATAAGCTCTGAGGTGGGCTTCAATAAAAAAAAGGGTTATATTTGTAAAAAAAATGAGTAGAGATGAAATTTGACAGAATACTTCTTAAACTTTCAGGCGAATCCCTGATGGGAGAGCAGGGTTATGGCATCGACAGCAAGCGTCTGGCATCATATGCGGCTCAGATCAAGGATGCGGTTGAGCATGGTGTGGAGGTGGCCATCGTGATCGGTGGCGGCAACATCTTCCGCGGACTGAGCGGAGCCTCCAATGGTTTTGACCGTGTGAAGGGTGACCAGATGGGTATGCTCGCCACGGTGATAAATTCGCTGGCTCTGAGTTCGGCACTCGAGTCGATAGGTCAGCCGGCTGTGGTGCTTACGGCCGTGGGTATGTTCCCCATCGGTGAGCCCTATTCGAAGTGGAAGGCTATAGAGGCTCTGAAGCAGGGTAAGGTGGCCATCATCAGTGCCGGTACGGGCAACCCCTATTTCACCACCGACACCGGTTCGGCTTTGCGGGCCATCGAGACCGAGGCCGACGTGATGCTCAAAGGCACGCGTGTGGATGGTGTCTACACCGCCGACCCCGAGAAGGATCCTACCGCCACCAAGTTTGACACCATCACCTACGACGAGGTGCTTGGGCGCAATCTGAAGGTGATGGACCTCACCGCCACCGCCCTCTGCAAGGAGAACGGCATGCCCATCTATGTCTTCAATATGGACATCGAGGGTAATCTGGCAAAGATGCTCGCCGGCGAGAATGTGGGCACCTTCATCCACCCCTGACAAGCCCCTTGGCAGGAGTGCGGCTGAGGCTTGAATCAGACCGCGCATATCAGGATAAAGCGCCCATAGCGATGCTAAAGATATTGCAAGAAAATGGCCGGAATGGCCGACTTGCATACCGACCCTGAAGGCGTGATTAAATAATGCATAAAAATCAAAAAAAATACAAATATATGGAATTAAAGGAATATCTTCAGAATGCAGAGGATTCGATGCAGCTTGCAGTCGAATATCTCGACGACACACTCTCGCACATCCGCGCCGGAAAAGCATCGGCGCGTCTGCTTGATGCGATACGTGTGGACTACTACGGTTCGATGGCTCCGATCTCGAATGTGGCCAATGTGAGTGTGCCTGACGCGCGCACCATCGCCATCACTCCCTGGGAGAAATCGATGTTCAAGGAGATTGAGAAAGCCATCATCAATTCAGACCTCGGCATCATGCCCGAGAATAATGGTGAGGTGATACGTCTGTCGATTCCGCCGCTGACCGAGGATCGCCGCAAGGCTCTGGTGAAGCAGTGCAAGGCTGAGGCAGAGAATGCCAAGGTGTCGGTGCGCAATGCCCGCCGCGACACTATCGATGCGCTCAAGAAGGCTGTGAAGGCCGACGGCATGCCTGAGGATGTGCAGAAGGATGGCGAGGCATCGGTGCAGAAGCTCCATGACCGCTATATCAAGAAAATCGACGATGCCTTTGCCGAGAAGGAGAAGGAGATACTGACTGTCTGATCCATCATATCTTGACCGCGGGCTAATGATGTAATCACGCGGTGTCAGATTACAGGCAGGCTACTAATAACATTCCGAGGGGTATGCCCGACGACGCATTCAGACGTCGGGCATACCCCTCGGATTTATCTATGCGGAGATGAAGTGGGGGAGGAGGATGGTCAGTCGGTGAGCTGAGCCGGACATTCAAGTCCGGGGGCTTCATCGGCGGCCGATGCGGCGGCCGGACGCGAGATGATGCGGAAGCCGCTTATGGCTATCAGCAGGCTCATAAAGGGGCTCAGATAATTGAAGATGCAATAGGGAAGGTAGGAGAGTGTGGCCACTCCGAGCACCGCTGACTGGGTGACACCGCAGCTATTCCAGGGAATCAGCACCGAGGTGACCGACACAGAATCTTCGAGTGTGCGGCTGAGCAGGCGCCCTTCGAGGCCGAGACGGTGGTAGAGGTCGCGGTACATGTTGCCGCCGATGATTATCGAGAGGTATTGGTCGGCGGTGGCGGCGTTGAGGAACAGGCCGGAGGCGGCTGTGGCACCGACGGCGCTGATGCGGTTGCGCAGCACAGATGTGAAGGCTTCGGTGATGCGGCGCAGCAGTCCGGTGCCCATCATGATGCCTCCGAAGACCATGGCGCTGAGGATAAGCCATATTGTGGGGAGCATGCCGAGCATCCCGCCGGTGGCCACGAGTTCATCGAGGGCGGCGTCGCCGGTGGCCACGGCTGTGTCGGTGAGCAGGATGTGGGCCCCGGCAGCGAGTTGATGCAGCAGGTCGCCCCCGCCGATTTCAGCAATGATCTGGGGCTGGAATATGAAGATGCCTATGAGTCCGAGCAGCGACGATATACCGAGGGTGAAGAGTGTGTTGACGCGCAGCAGAATCAGAGTCACCGTGCAGGCCGGAATCACAAACAACCATGGGTTGAGGTTGAAGGTATCCGCCAGCGCCGCGGTCATGGAGGTGTGGGTCGAGGCAGCCGAGAGAGGCATGAGGATGCCGGCGATTGTAAACACCGCCAGCGCTATTATCAGCGAAGGGATGGTGGTGATGAGCATATAGCGGATATGCACGAATAGATTCACCTTGGATGATGATGCCGCCAGCACAGTCGTGTCGGAGAGTGGTGAGATTTTATCGCCGAAATACGCCCCTGAAATAATAGCTCCGGCGCTCCAGGCCGGCGAGAATCCGAGCAGTGTGCCGATGCCGATAAAGGCCACGCCGATAGTGGCGATTGTAGTCCAGGAGCTGCCGGTCAGCAGGGAGATGAGCGCACACACGCAGCAGGCTGTGAGCAGAAACAGCGGCGGATTGATATACTGCAGTCCGGCGCTGATAAGAATGGGCACTACTCCTGAGAGCATCCATGTGGCCGAGACGGTGCCGATGAGCAACAGTATAGGCACTGCCGGAAGAGTCTGCCGCGCGGCGGTGCGCAGTCCATCTGCCAACTCCTTGCGTGAGCAGCGTCGGCCCATGCCTATGGCCAGAGCCACGGCCGCGGCGCCGAGCAGCATTGCATAACTATAGTCGGCCACGAAACCGGAGCCTTTGACTATCAGAGCCGTCACCACACACACCAGGAGCGTGATGACAGGAAGGAGAGCCTGGATGACTGGAATTTTCTTCATCTGAATGATTTGTGGGTTCATGCCTTATGGTGCGCAGAGTGATGCATGTGCACCGGGATGGGCATGTCGGACCCTGGTTGATAAAAATAGGAAGTCTTGATAATTCTCCAGTAGATGACGCTGTTTAGAGCTTCTATATCTAAATAGCTTCAATGGTGAAATTTTCCGGCTGCTGACAGCCCCGAGGAAATCACTTCATGGGGCGGTAAACCGATATAAAAAATATATTGTTATGATAATAACGCATGGTGACACTATTTTATGATATTCCACTATGAACTGATTTAAACTTTTTACGAAAACTAAAAATCAGTTCAGTGGCTCACGATACATTTTGTGGGTCTGGCAGTAATAACGTGTTAATAATGTGCGTATTTTTAGTGCGAAACAACATTTTTTTAATAAATAGAACGTAATTTATGGATTTCTGTCTTGGTATATTGCGTCAGAATCCGGTGTTGGTGCTCTTTCTGACGGTAGGACTCGGCTTCTGGGTGGGTAAGTTCAAGTATAAGAATTTCTCGCTCGGACCCGTCACATCTGTATTGCTGATAGCCATCGGAGTGGGGCAGCTTGGCATCGAATTGTCGTCGCAGATCAAGACGGTGTTCTTCATGCTGTTCCTCTTCTCGGTGGGCTATAGTGTGGGTCCGCAGTTTTTCCGTTCGCTCAAGGGGATGGGTCTGAAGCAGGTGCTCTTTGCGGTGCTGATGAGCGCCACATGTTTTGGCGCGACCTTCCTGATGGCGAAGTGGATGGGATATAACAAGGGTGAGACTGTGGGTATGTTTTCGGGCTCGCAGACCTGCTCGTCGCTGCTGGCAGTGGGTGGCGATGCAATTGGCAACACCAATGTGGCTGCCGACCTCAAGCAGTCGATGATCGACATCATGCCGGTGTGTTATGCCGTGACCTATGTGTTCGGCACTCTGGGCACCGTCATCATGCTCGGCACGTTGGGCCCATGGTTTCTTGGTGGCCTCGACAAGGTGAAGGCTGAGGCCGCGCGGCTTGAGGCAGAGATGAATGAATCGTCGTGGAAGTCAGATCCGGTGAATATCAATGCACTGCGCACAGTGGCGTTTCGCGCCTTCGAGGTGCGTCAGCCATATTTTGCGGGTGGACATAAGGTGGAGACCATAGAGCATTATCTGCGCACACTCGGCAAGATACTTTATATAGACCGCATCCGCCGTCCTGACGGCAGCATAGAGGTGGCCACACCTGAGAGTGAGATACGTGTGGGCGACAAGGTGGTGGTGTGCGGACGCCGTGAGTTTCTGATGGAGAACAAGGGTTTTCTCGGTCCGGAGATCAACGATACCGAATTGCTGGAGTATCCGATGGAGCGCATTCCGGTGCTGGTGACCTCGAAACTCGTGGTGGGGAAGAGCCTCAAGGAGCTGCGCGACAGTCATTCGATGCATGGCATAATGATAGAGGAGGTGATTCAGGACCATGAGCCTACGCCGGTGACTGAGGATCTGGTGTTCCGTCGGGGCGATACACTCGTGCTCGTTGGGCGCAAGGAGAATCTGCGCAAGGTGAGCGAGAAGATAGGTGTGCTTGATGTGCCCACCACGCGCACCGACATCATGTTTCTGGGATTGGCCATATTTATCGGAGCATTTCTCGGTGCGATACCGTTGGTAATCGACGGGGTGCCGATCAGTTTCGGTGTGAGCGGCGGCAGCCTTATCGCCGGTCTGGTGTTCGGATGGCTCCGCACGCGCCGGCCGAAATACGGATATATTCCTGCTCCGGCCCTTTGGCTGATGAATAATCTCGGACTGAATACCTTTATCGCCGTCATAGGCATAGATGCCGCGCCGACGTTTGTAAGCGGTCTGCATCAGGTGGGCTGGGGGTTGCTTGGTGTGGGTGCGATAGCCACGTTGATTCCGCTTGTGGTGGGATTGGTGCTGGGCAAGTATGTATTCCGCTTCAATCCGGCCCTGACACTTGGTTGCTGTGCGGGCACACGCACATGTACAGCTGCCCTCGGTGCGGTGCAGGAGTCGATAGGGTCGAATCTGCCTACGCTCGGCTATACGGTGACCTATGCTGTGAGCAATGTCCTGCTCGTGATATGGGGCATAATCACCGTGGCGCTGATATAAGTTGGGCTGCGTTGATAAGTGATTAATGACATAAGTGATTATAAGTGATGCCGTGCATCGCAGCGCGTCGTGTAGGCGACGCCGACTGCGGTGCACGGCATTTATTGCGTATGATTGATTCAGCCTCTTACGCTGCGGGGCTCTCAGAGGATAGCCTCGCGTATAGATTGGGCGATATAGCGCACGTCATCGTCGCTGACCCAGGGTCCGGCCGGCAGACAGATGCCAACCTTGAATAGTGCCTCCGACACGCCGTTGACGTATGCCGGATTCTGTGCATACACGGGCTGGCGGTGCATCGGTTTCCAGAGCGGACGAGCCTCGATGCCACACTTGTCGAGAGCCACACGCAGCGCCTCGACATTGGCGTTGGGCTGGCAGTCGGTGACGGCGGTCTGTGCGGTATGGGTCACACCCGCAGCGCCACCCACAGCGCCTGTGATGACACTCTTATAGGAATTCTCCTCACCCTTGATGTGCAGGTCGGGGTCGAGAGTGGCGGTGCAGAGCCAGTAGTTGGCATCGAATGCCGGCGATGGAGCGCAGTGCATTGTGATACCCTTCACATCCTTGAGCAGCTCGCAGTAGAGGGCCTGCACATGCTTGTGATGCTCGATATGCTCATCGAGGATAGTCATCTGGCCGCGGCCAATGCCGGCGCAGATGTTCGACATGCGGTAGTTGTAGCCGATGGCCTCATGCTGATAGTAGGGATAGGACTCGCGGGCCTGTGTCGCAAACCAGAGCACACGTCGGGCCTCCTCTTCATCGGGGCATATCAGGGCGCCGCCGCCTGAGGTGGTGATCATCTTGTTGCCGTTGAACGACAGCACTCCATAGCGTCCGAATGTGCCGAGCACCTGTCCCTCATATCGTGAACCCAGACCTTCGGCAGCATCCTCGATGACCGGGATATCATACTTCTCGGCCACTTTCAGAATCTCATCTATCTTATAAGGCATGCCGTAGAGCGCCACCGGAATGATGGCCTTCGGCTTGCGGCCTGTCTTTTCGATACGGTCGGCGATGGCTTTGTCGAGGAGTTCGGGGTCGATGTTCCAGGTCTCGGGCTCGGAGTCGACAAACACCGGAGTCGCCCCTACATAAGTCACCGGGTGCGACGAAGCGCAGAAAGTGAACGACTGCACCATCACCTCATCGCCCGGGCCGACATCGCAGGCCACAAGAGCCAGATGCACCGCCGCCGTACCGGCCGAGAGGGCCACCACCTTTTTATGCAGCGGTTCGCGCCCGGGACGATTATTGCAGAAAGCCTCGAGATCGGCTTCAAATCCATTTACATTCGGACCCAACGGCACGACCCAGTTCTGGTCGAATGCCTCCTTGATGAAGTCCATTTCGCGGCCCGACATATGAGCCAGGCAAAGTAAAATTCTATCTCTCATCTTGCAAGTTGATTATAACCATATTCCGCGCTTGCAGACACGGATTGACAAATATAATCAAAAAAAATGAGATACTTCTACAGATACGCTTATTTTTCACATGGACGTCGGCTATGATACACCGCATGATGCTGTGCATGCTTATGGAAGTTGGGTAAGGGGCGCATTGCGGACCGCGGGGTTGAACTTGCCGGGCGGAGGGATACGAATCTTCCGCGGTATAGTATTGGTGGGTTACGCTATGATAAGTAATTTTTATAAATTTGATAAAAATGGCAGATAAAAGGTTGGCAAATCAAAAGTAGTGCTTATATTTGTGAATATTCATTATCGCGATGTTTTGATAATATCGGGGTAATGGAGACAAGTACTATCAATACAATACTTGCTTATGAAACATTTATTCTCACTTGTAATCACATCCTGCATGAGTCTGACGCCGGCGATAGCGTTGGCTCAGTCGGCAGCCGGAGTTCCGGCGGCGGTGACGGATGTGAAGGTGCGTTTCCCCGGTGGGGGGCACGATGGCTATGTAGAGTTCACTGCACCCGTAAAGGATGTGGCAGGCTCCGAACTGGGCACTCAGCTCACTTATAGCATCGAGGCTGATGGCGCTGAGATTGCTTCGGGGAATGCTTATCCCGGAGTCAGCTACAGCGTGGATGTGTCGGTCGACGACACAAAGGTATACACCTTCAATGTGACTGTGGCCAATGAGGCCGGTCGCAGCGAGGGTGTGACAGCGAAGGCCGGCGCGGGCTTCATGCCGGCCGCTACCCCCGAGCCGATGGCCACGAAGATGGCCGACGGCAGTGTCAGTGTGAGCTGGCCTGCGGTGTTCACCACCGCTTCCGGGGCCGACCTTTCGGGCGAGGAGATGACATATCGTGTGGAGCGTTATCCTGATGGTTATGTGCTGGCTGAGGCTACATCGGCCACGAGCGTTGTTGACAATAATTTCGACGGCGAGCTGCATGTATACCGTTATCTGGTAACAGCAATATGGAATTATTCACCTTCGGAGGAGGGTGAGTCTAACCCGGTGTCGGTAGGTGTGGCCTCGACGCCCTTCAAGAGTTCGTTTGACACGGCCGATGAGTTCAATCTCTTTACAGTGGTGGATGCTGACGGCGATATGCGCACATGGCAGTACTACAGTGGCGAGATCACCGCCAATGTGGGTGAGGATGCAGCGGCCGACGACTGGATTTTCACTCCTCCCATCAATCTGAGCGGCAGCGGGTTCCATCCGGTGTCGGTTGATCTAAAGGTGCGCGATGCCGACTATCCCGGTATCGTGGAGATACGCTACGGCTCAGCCCCGACCCCCGAGGCCATGACTGAAGTGGCTGTGGGTCCGGTGGATGTGGTGTCGACGGCCTATCAGACATTCGGCGGCACGGCCGTAGGCACAGCCGATGGCCCGGTGTATTTCGGCATACATAATATCACGAAGCCCGGCATGTGGTGGACCTACGCCACCAACCTCATCATCTCAGCCTCGGCCGAGGGGATGGTGCCGGCGGCAGTGTATGATCTGACGGCTACTCCCGACATCGATGGCGAGCTGCGCATGACGCTGCGCATGCGTATGCCTGAGAATGACCTCTCGGGGGATCCGCTGACCGAGATATCATACGTGGAGATATACCGCGACGAAGATAAGATACACACCATTGAGAATCCGCTTCCCGGCTCGGAGATAGAGTATACTGACGAGGATGGTCTCACAGAGGGTGAGCACAGCTATCTGGTGCGTGCCTATAATAAATATGGTGCCGGACTCGATGCCCGCATCAATGCCTATGCCGGCATTAATCTTCCGGCTACTCCCGGATTTGCCAAGGCTATGGAGACAGATGTCAATGGTGTGGTGAGAATCGAATGGACTCCGGTGACGACCTATATCGACGGCTCGCCGCTGAATCCTGATAATGTCACCTATAATATCTGGACCAATGTGACCGGTCAGGATATGAAGGTGGCAGCCGGACTGACCGGCACATCGACCACCTTCCGCATCATCGCCGAAGATGAGCCGCAGCTCTTCTTCCAGTTTGGTGTGACGGCTGAGACTGCCGGAGGTGAGAACTACGAGGGTATAATGACCGAGTATGTGCCGCTTGGCGAACCCGATCCGGCTCCCTACGAGGATTCATTCCCCGACATCCAGGCCTCATACACTTACGTGATGGGTGGCTCGGACTCGAAGACTTTCTGGGATAATGCTTCAGATTCTTACTTTGAGGAGGTGCAGTCGCAGGATGCCGACAATGGCATGCTCTATATGTTTGGCGATGCGATAGGTAGCCAGGGCTATCTGCAGCTGGGCAAGATCGATCTTGCAGGTGTCGACTCGCCGATGCTCACATTCTATGTCTACAACATGGTGGGTGAGATTCCGGATGATAATGAGATGGAGGTATTTGCAGCCTCAGGCAGCGACGACTATCAGAGTCTGGGGAGCTGGCGCCTGAGCGATTTCGGCACAGAGGACTGGCATCGTGTGGCAGTTCCGCTCGATGCATATGCCGGCAAGAGCGTGCGTCTGAAGCTTGTGGGCACTGTGCGCAGCTACCAGTATCTGCATCTTGACAACCTGCAGGTGCGTCAGCGCCGCAACTATGACCTGGCGCTGACCGAAGTGTCGGCTCCCGAGCGTGTCAAGAGCGGCAACACATGTCCGATCAGAGTGGCCTATGCCAACTACGGACTCAATGATGCCGGCGAATTCAGCATCGAGCTTCTGCGCGACGGTGAGGTAATCGACCGGGTTGCGATGCAGGGGCTGCCCTCTGACGCCCGCGGCGAATTGACATTCCCGGCGGTGCATTCGGCAGTGACTCCGGAGAGTGTGGTCTACAGTGTGCGCCTTGCGTATGCCCCCGACCAGGTGGCGGCCAACAATCAGGCGGCTGACTTCGAGGTGCTCACCATATATCCCGCATATCCCGCTATCGACGACCTGATGGCCACTTACAGCACCGACCCGAAGGAGGTGACTCTACAGTGGAGTCTGCCCAATCTTGAGGGTGCGCTGATTGATGATGTAATCGAGGGCTTCGATAATGCCTCGGCATGGTCAAGCAAGGTAGAGGGCTGGACATTTGTGGATGCAGACCACCAGTATATCTACGGCTTCGAACCCTGGGTTGAGTTGCCGGCCAATGCTCCGAAGGCAGGAAGCCGCCAGTCATGGTGGGTGATGGATGCGTCGTATGCTCCGCTGGTGAATCATTTCAGCGACCCGCAATTCTATGCCACACATTCAGGCGACCAGTGTCTGATTTCTATGGCAGTCACCAACGAAGAGCTCACAAGCCAGCGCAGCGACGACTGGGCCATCTCGCCCGAGTTGCCCGGCATTGACCAGACCATTTCATTCTGGGCGAAGGCCATGCTTGAGGATGCGCCTGAGACATTTGAGGTGCTCTATTCCACTACCGACAAGGAGCTTGATTCATTCAAATCGCTTCAGGTGGTGAAAGACACCGGATGGTACTGGACCCAGTACTTCTTCGACCTTCCGGAGGGAGCCCGCTACTTTGCGATACGAGCCATCTCGCGCGATGCGTATGTGCTGATGATTGATGATGTCAACTTCATCAGTGCCGGCGAGGGTTCGGAACTTGAGATAGAGGGCTACAACATCTATCGCAACAAGAAGCGTCTCAATGAGGCTCCGGTGAAGGATCGCCGCTATATCGATCATCTTGATGATGCGGCGGTGGTGCCGGTCTACAATGTGAGTGTAGTATATGCCGGACGTGGCGAGTCTGATCTCTCCAACTCAGTGAGCCCGGAGTATTCATCGGTGGCTGAGGTGATGGCCAATGCCCGCGTGGTGGCCGCTGCCGGACGCATTCTGGTGAGTGGCGCCGCAGGCGAGATGGTGGAGGTCTATTCGGCCGATGCTGCCAATATCTACAGAGCCGCAGGTGTCGACAATCATGAGATCAGCGTGGCTTCAGGTGTATACCTTGTGAAACTTGCAGGCTACACCTGGAAGGTGCTCGTGAAGTAACCGATATTCCAATCGCGGGGTTCAACGCCCCCTAATCCGCATATTCCGGCGGGAGAGCTCCACATGACGGAGCCTCCCGCCGGAATCATTGTCATAAAGCAATTTTTATTTTTTTATCATTTTATTTGCAGTTTTAATTTTTTATGCCTTATTTTGCAATTAAGAATAGCTGAGGTTAACTCATTAGATTTTTGTAAAGAGCTTATACCTTTTACTTTTTTCAGAGTTAAAAAACTTCGTCTACCTTGTAATATACGATTCAAATCGTAAGAGAGAAAAAGCATCTGTGTAAAGCTGATGCAATTATTAACAACTTCTTTAACCATAATTATATTATGAAGTCAATATTTACCAAAATAAAAGTAGTAGTAATTCTATTGGTTATTTTTATGTCTGCATGTTCAGATGATGCAATTTTGCAAAATGAACCAGAGTCAGTTTATAATAAAACATCACTTGAATTGGCGCTAGAAAGAGCAGATGCGTTTTTTAAACTAATAGGAGAAGATACTCGCACTTCCAGGAAAGTGGCGACAATTCATTCGGTAACACAACAGACGACACGTGGTAGTATAGATACTTTGTTATATCTTGTGAATTATGATGCAAATAAAGGGTATGCACTTTTGGGAGCAAACCTAGAAATAAATGATATTTATGCGATTGCTCCAGTAGGAAATCTAACTTATGAAGATTTTAACAACAATCAAATTCTGGGTGATTTTCTGAACTCAGCAATAGCTTATACTCTAACTCCCCCTACGATAGATGGTACTCTGGTTGGATGGAAGTATTGGGGTTACAAAATTGATGAATATACACCACCGATGCTTTCTTCATATGTAAGTAGTTGGACGCAGCTGGCGCCTTATAATGCATTTGTTCAGAGTGGAAGCTCTAATCAAATTCCAGTTGGTTGTGTGCCATTATCATTAGGTATGTTTCTTAGTTATTATGAGCAGCCAACAGGAATAGTCTATCTCAGCAATAATAAATATTTTAAATTTGACTGGGATGTAATGTTATATGATAGTAATACACAGAAAAAAGACGTAAAAGTGGCAGAAATGCTTAAATTCCTAGGAGAAAGCAATCTTTTGAATACTACTTATTCTGATAAAGGGAGCTCTACAATGGCAAAACGACTTATTCCAACGTTAACCCGTTTGGGATATAATAATGTGCTATTTAATAATAATAATTTAAAGAGCCGTTTTGATAGTATCGTTGCTTTTATGACAAAAGGAAAAACACTTATATCTGGAAGTAAAACATTAAAATATTCAACGGCTCCTCTAATATGCCTTGGAAGAAATTTGGAAGATACGACCATACAGCATGCGTGGATTATTGATGGAATTGTGACGCGGTCAAAATATCCAACAGATTCAAATGGATATCCGATTCATTCTACGTCTGAAGGAGTGCCGCTTATAAGTCAGAAATTACTCCCATTATGGCACTGTGTATGGGGGCAGGTTGACAAAAAAAATGATGGATGGTATGTATTTCTTAAAGACCAAAATAATTTGGATTCTGTACAATATAATCCATTTTCAAACAAACTAAATTCAGAAGGCCTTTGTCCTACTGATAATAAAATGTATAGGAGATACGGAGATTGGACAGTAACTGGAGGTTGTAAACCCCAATAATTACACGTAGCTGGTCAAATTTAAATACAGAAGTTGTTTAAACTTTTTTCAAGTGCAAGGTTAATTAAGATTTGGAGCAGATTTCGGCTCTCAAAGGGGGAGCAATGCGGGCATTGCGGCCGATGAAGAGGGCCGAAAGATGCCAAAATATTAATTAAGATTGCACTTGAATAAAAATATCCTTCATTTTATGTTTTTCGTAAAAATTTTAAACAACTTCACTGTAAGAGAGAAAAAGCATCTGTGTAAAGCTGATGCAATTATTCAATTCAGTTTATCCCCGAAATTATGCCGAGACTTAAAGCGACGACTTTGATATTTATGGCGATTAGCCTTATTGCTGCGAGTGGATGTGGGAGTACAAAGAGGATTAATCGTCTGTCAGAAATACAGCTTGAGCTTATTGAGCACTCCTCTTTAAGGAGTAATTTCATAATAGTAGCTCCCGACGTGCATATGAATTACGAGGAGTGTTTCAAGTATTTGGGATACTTTTGCGTGGGTGGATATTCTAAAATATGCCGATTCAGTTCTCCTGATTTGGATTTTGCTTGGTATGCAGGAGTTTGTGGTGCAACAATGATTGTAGATGTTCCGAGAGATGGGTTGCAACTCGATGTATCTTCGTCAGGACCTCCATCCGAGGTTAAATATATTAACGAAAGAGATACAGTAACGTATCAACCTAATGATTTTCATAATATAGGGTTGAGTGTTCAGTCTGATAACTCATTTAAATTTGATATTCCTGCAAATTTTGAGTCTTCTTGCATAAAATGGATTGTGTATTTTCAAGATCCGACACAGATTACATTTGTTCAGGCAGATTGTGAGTATGTCATACAACCTCATAATTAGAGAAGTAGTCGGTTGAAATTACATGCTACTTAACGCACGGATTTAAACTTGAAATACGTATATTATATGAAAAGGATAATTTCTTTTATGGCATTGGCATCAATGGTTATGATGTGTGGTGGTTGTGTGGCAGAACGTGGTGTCGTGGATAAAGGATATATGGAACTTTCTCTTCTTGAACATCTTGATGAGGAAGCCCGACATCGAGTGCTGATAGTTTCTAAGGATTCCATACCGACGCATGAAGAAATAGAACATTATTTTCAAGTCCATAGGGAATATATACATAATAAAATCCTGTGGAATCAACCACTGGAGGTTGGAAATGGTTTGGTGTGGCGTTTTACATCGCCTGAGTTAAATTTTGTATGGTATAGCGAGTGTCAATATGCGCCTGTATTACCGATAGCGCGCTCCGGATTAAACCTTTCGTTGGAGATTATAAATCTGAATAGACATCAAAATGAATATGGCAAGGTAGGAGGATTTAAACTCGTATCAATAAATTTGGTAAGGAATGGTGAGACTATGGAAATTCCACTCACTGATGCAGGTAAGTTTATAAAGTTTGATCCTAAGGAAAGTCCTCGGAGCTGCAGGTTGATTATTCCTGCTAATTATAAAGATAGTGAGATTGAGTGGACTTACAGGTTTGAGATTTTGGAATCTCCGGGGTTGTCAAATATATCAGAGATGGAGAATCAAAATATAATCTCCGAGTTGGAAGAAGAGCCAGAAGTCAGGGGATTGACATATAGTCTTACTTTCGTACAAGCATATCCAAATCCTGAACCTACTTGGGGTAGTTAGAGTCTATGAAGAATTAGCGAATATTTACTTTAGGTCTCCCAAGAACTTTTCGATGGGTTGTAGGGTGTATCTTTTTATCACTTGGAGGTTTCCCGATTACTCGCGTGAAACTAACAGCATTTGCAAGCATTATGAAGAATAGCATTAGAACGAGATTGGGTATAGTCATTTTGGTGCAGTTATTTTGTGGGATAGGTAGCGCCATGGCTATGAGTGGGATGAGTGGAGTCTCGCAGGTGGATTCTGTGCAGTCGGAGCGTGAGCTGGATGAGGTGGTGGTCACTGCCGCGAGCCAGTATACGGTGCCGGACGGCATGGGGTATTTGCCCGGTAAGAAGGCTAAGAAATTTGCGGATTCGGCTGCTTCGCTGCTGCATCTGATGGGGATTCCGTCGTTGAACACACAGTTGGGTTCGGAGAGTGTGACCACCAAGTCGGGCGAGAATGTGGCGATGTTTATCGATTATCTGCCGGCCGATGCTCAGGAACTCAGGGGTATTCTGCCGGCTGATGTGCTGCGGGTGGAGGTGCTCGATTTCCCGGCTGACCCGCGTTTTAACGGTGCGGCGCATGTGGTAAATTTCATAATGCGCCGATATGAGTATGGCGGATATGTGAAGGGTAGGGCCAAACAGGGATTTGTGGTGCCGTCGGGTGACTATGGACTCTTCAACCGCACTTCATATAAACGCATGACCTACAGCATCTCTGCAGGCTACAATTATTCGCATCCACGCAGCGGAGAGATGTGGGCCGAGGATAGCTATATCTTCCCCGACATGACTTTCCAGCGATTGTCGCAGACCGAAGAGCAGACCACCCACACGGAGTCAGCCTTCGCTTCGGCAAGAATAGCCTATCAGTCGAAGGCCACGAGTATTGTCAATACGCTCGGTTTCTCATTTAATCATACACCGTTAGACGGTGCGTTGTCGTCAGAGTCATTCTCCAACAATCTCTATCCCCCGGCGATGAGTCTGTCGGAGCGCTATGACCGTGGTGCATCCTACAACTGGTCGGGTAATTACGGGTTCGGTCTGCCTGGCAACTATTATATTCTTGTGGCTCCGACGCTGCAGCATTCGCACAATGTGGCCAACACCGGGTTTGAGGCCGATGAGAAATCTTATATGCAGAATATGAGGGAGAATACGAATGTGGCTGCTCTTCAGGTGTTTGCCAGAAAGGGATTCGGCAATCATGCCTTGGCGCTCAGACTTTACGACAATTATTACAGGTCTGACCTCGACTATACCGGCCAGAGTGTCTCTGCCCAATCCATATGGGAGAATCGCGCGGGTGTCACGCTGATGGGCAACAGCCGCATAAACCGTGTGGGGCTCTTTTACGGCGCGGGTGTGCAGTATGTGGCCTCCGACAAGATGGGCTACCGCTACAACTATCTCTCTCCGCTGGCCCAATTATCGCTCAACTGGAATATCTCGAATGTAGACAACATCAATTTCAATGGCAGCTATGAAGAGTGGAACCAGTCGATGGGCTACACCAACTCAAATCTGGTGCAGCTTAACCTCGTGGATGCCGTGAAGGGTAATGAGAAGCTGCGCAAAGAGCCGGTGATGAACCTCTCACTCTCTTATTCGCGCTATATCAGCCGCAATGTGTCGGGCTATATATTCAGCAACTTCCATTGGCGCGACAATACGGTGCGTGAGAATTATTATCCGTATCTGATAGATGGTGCGCCGGTGATGGTCAGGGAGTATGTCAATCACGGTCATTACACCAATCTTGAATATGGAGTCTCCGTCAGCTGGCGATTTCTTGGCAATTCATTCATGGTGAAGGGTGATTTGAAGGGAAATTATACAAAAAACAACGCCTTTATCCCTGTGGACGGCAATTTCTTCAGCGGCACGCTCGGCGTGGACTATATGCTCGACCACTGGCACTTCTCGGGACAGGTGATGTCGCCGGTGCATTCGATCATGGCCTCTTCGGAGGTGAAGGGGAGATGGTGGTATGCATTGATGGCAAGCTATGTATGGGGTAATCTCAATGCCTCGGTGACTCTGTGCAATCCGTTCTGCGGCTCATGGCAGGGTATGCGCACCATTGTCGACACGCCCAACTATAAGCGCAACGCGCTCGCTATCTCGGATGCCTACCACAGAAGTGTAGCCATAGGGCTGACCTACACCTTCGGCTATGGCAAGCGGGTGGAGCATGATGCGGAGTTTGATGATGCCACCACTTCAAATTCGGCCATCCTGCGTGAGTGAGCATCGACGAGGATTGGCCCGCTTCAGCTGCTTAATCGGGCCAATGAGGATGTCAATCAGGTCAGGGCGTATGCAATAATGCTGTGCTTTAAGCAGTTTAGATAGGTGAGGGGGAATGAGATTGGTGGATAACCCCAGATATTTAATGAGTCTATGAAGTTGAAAACCGGAGGATTCAGATTGGTGCGTCAGCGCGATTCGATGCAATGTGGAGTCGCGTCGCTGGCCATGATATGCCGTCATTATGGCATGGACTGCTCTCCGGCATGGCTTGAGCAACAGTGTTTCCCTACCAAAGAGGGGGTGTCGCTCAAGGCGATATCTGATGCGGCCAAGGGACTCGGATTCGAGACGATGGCCGCGCGCGTCACTCCGGCCCAGATGCTGCAGGCTCCGCTGCCGGCCATATTGCATTGGAATCAGAATCATTTTGTGGTGCTCTATAAAGTGAGCCGCGGAGGCAAGAGATTCCATATCGCAGATCCCGGCAAGGGGAAGTATATGTGCAATCTCGATGAGATGATGCGGCATTGGGCTGTCACCCGCAGCCAGGGTGAGGAGAAGGGTGTGGCCATGTTTTTCAATCCTACCGATGAGTTCGGCAAAATAAGCCGCAACCATCGGGAGCCCTCGGCCTCCACAAAATTCCTGTGGAGCTATATCAACCGCTATCGCCGGCATTTCGGCCAGATTCTGCTCGGGCTGCTTGTAGGGTGTCTGCTACAGCTGGTGTTGCCGTTTCTGACGCAGTCGATTGTGGATGTGGGTATTCACCATAGCGACATCCGCTTCATATGGCTTGTGCTGCTCGGCGAACTTATGATAGTGGTGGGGCGCACGCTCACCGACTTCATACGCCGGCGCCTGCTGCTGCACATATCGATGCGGGTCAACATCTCGCTAGTGAGCGACTTCTTTATAAAGCTCCTGAAGTTGCCGATGTCGTTTTTCGACACCAAACTGATGGGGGACCTGCTGCAGCGCATCTCCGACCACGGGCGTGTGCAGACGTTTCTGACGCAGCAGTTGCTGGGGGTGCTCTTCTCGGTGTTGAGCTTCTTTATTTTTGGAGTGGTGCTGTTTGTATATAACCGTCTGATTTTCGGAGTGTTCATCATCGGTAGTGTGGTCTATGCCTGCTGGATAGCGGCATTTCTGCGTCGCCGCAAGGTGATAGACTACTCTCTCTTCGAATGCCAGGCCCGCAATCAGAACCGCACCTATCAGTTCATAACCTCAATTCAGGAGATAAAGCTCCAGGATTGCGAGCGTCGCCGCCGCGAGGAGTGGGAGGACACACAGGCCGAGCTCTTCGCCGTCCAGATGAAATCGCTGCGCCTGCAGCAGACGCAGGAGGCCGGTTCGATATTTATCAATGAGGTCAAGAATATCGTCATCACGGTGCTGGCGGCCACGGCGGTGATCAATGGTGATATGTCGCTGGGTGCGATGCTGGCTGTGCAGTATATCATCGGTCAGCTGAACTCACCGGTAGAGCAGCTGCTGGCCTTCGTGTATTCGTGGCAGGATGTGCGCATATCGCTCGAGCGCATCAGCGAGGTGCATGGCGGCCGCAATGAGGAGCCCCTTTCGGGACGCCTCGAGACCTTTTGCGATGCCGCTCCCTGGCTTGAGCTGCGTGGGGTGGGCTTCCGCTATGACCCCCATGCGCTGCGGCATACGCTTGCCGATATCAATCTCGTCATACCGCATGGCAAGGTGACGGCCATCGTCGGAGCCTCCGGAAGTGGCAAGACCACACTGATGAAGCTACTTTTGGGCTATTATCAGCCGCAGGAGGGTGAGGTGTCGCTCTGCGGTCGGAGGCTGAATGACTACAGCATGCGCTGGTGGCGCCGGCAGTGCGGGGCTGTGATGCAGGATGGAGTGATATTCTCCGACACCATCGCCAGGAATATCGCGGTGGCTGACGGCGAGGTCGACCTCGAGCGCCTCGAGCAGGCGGCGAGGGTGGCTTGTATTCATGACTATATCATGAGTCTGCCCCTCAAATACAACACCATCATCGGCCCCGATGGCGTAGGACTCAGCCAGGGTCAGCGCCAGCGCATACTGATAGCGCGGGCCGTATACCGCGATCCGGCATTCATATTTCTTGATGAGGCCACCAACTCGCTTGATGCACGAAATGAGCGTGATATAGTGCAGAATCTGGCACCATTCTACAAAGGACGCACCGTAGTGGTCGTGGCTCACCGACTTTCGACTGTATGCGATGCCGACCATATTGTGGTGCTCGATGCCGGAAGAGTGGTTGAGACCGGCACCCATGCTGAACTCATAGCCCTGCGCGGAGCCTATTATAATCTTGTAAAAAACCAGCTTGAATTAGGTACATGATATGAATAAATCCACCCCCGACGCCGCCACCTCATCGAGTCAGGCCACCGCCTCCACCCCGGCGGAAGCCCCGCAGCACATCGAGTTGCGCGAGAAAGGGCTGACCCACAAGATAGGCGAGATCCCCTCCCGACTCGTCACAGGAGGCTACATAGCCAGCATCCTGATTCTGCTGTTGCTCGCCGCTGCACTTCTGCTTCTCGACTACCCCTACACCGGCGAAACCCTCCTGCAACACATCTGGCATTCGCTATAAGACCCGATGGCGGGGCTTGCCGGCCCTCGGCGTCAGATTGCCGCACTCTTACATATTGGCACTCTTACATATTATAGGAGTGCATGAATATTGAGAGAAACAAGATGTGTTGGGAAATACATGTGAAAAACGATAAAAATATCGGTGAAAATTTGGAAAGCGCCGGAAAAAGTATTAACTTTGCATCCGACTTGAGGCAGCGCCTTTATTAAGGGTCGACTTATCACCCTGCAAAAGCGAAACCTCTGAACAGTCGGAATAATAAAACATCAGAAACGATTCACCTGGAGAGGTGGGTGAGTGGCTGAAACCACCAGTTTGCTAAACTGACGTAGGAGC
>OFGJ01000372.1_pt1 | contig 38256 bp, 29 predicted proteins | sample 1521731 | NCBI WGS metagenome assembly OFGJ01 (sample SAMEA3504126, study PRJEB24116) | mouse gut metagenome | biome: mouse gut; feature: mouse-associated habitat; material: faeces | place: Denmark | collected 2011 | reverse complement strand
CCGTGTGATGTACGACTACCGAGATACCGACAACGAGCTGTTCTCTTGTGTCGCTCCAACACTCGCAGAGTGCAGACGCAAGCGTGATGAATGGCTCTACAAGAAACATAACACTCAAAAATAAAGCACTATGGACAATCAGATAGCAGCAACCATACTCCAACAAATCGGAGGAAAGCGGTTTGTGGTAATGACCGGAAGCCACGACTTTATCAATCTCGGCAACGGATTGAGAATGAGCCTTAGCCGTAACAAGACATCGGCTAATCGCCTTGAAATCATCTATGACGCAGGTGCAGACCTCTACAATATGCGGTTCTACCGCCAATCGTTCAGCCGAAAGACATTTGAGGTCAAAATCAAGGACATCAAGTCCTACGAAGGTGTCTATTGCGATATGCTTGAGGACATCTTTTCGGATGTGACCGGTATGCACCTTTATATGTAAAGATATTATTTGCCAAATCGTAATATGACAAGTGGCGCGACCCTGTGATAGAGTTGCGCCACTGATTTTGTTAAAAATTTCGGCCGCCACAGGCGGCGTTTGGGTTGGATTTATTATAATTGCTTCAGTAGTATTGATTTATACTACCTTTGTAAAAGCATACAACAAACAGTTTTTCAATAAAGTTTTTTCAGACAAGCGGATGGAACGCTATTTTTCGTTGTATCCGGACTACGAAAATAAAGCGATTAAGCATTATCAATGCAATCTCAGGCTGTCGGAAACACCGTATAACTCAACGCATAGAAAACGGATAGAAATAATTTCTATTTAGACAGTATAATCACCCTGAAAAATAGGCTAATACACTGATATGTCAAAATTTTAATGTATCTTTGCATTTGAAATCAAACGCTTATCCCAAAATGATAAAATCACTTTCAGAATACGCATAAAAACAGAATGAAAGTTTCATTGAATGTTCCAAACTATACTCCCGATACTGGAATGGTACTTAATTGGGAAAGTAACTTCAAAATTAAGGTTTCCGATATAAATGGGAGCATCTTAATTGAAGCTAATACTGATGGGTTAGTTTCCTTGGCAAATCACTTGTTAAATTTATCTCAATCATCGGTTCCGGCAGGAACTCATCTTCATCTCGATGAGAACAACTCTCTTGAAGAGGGCTCTTTAGATTTAATAATCGAAAAGATTTGATTACAAGACGTCAGTTTATAAGAGTGCATGTTGAATAGTGGCGATAATGACTGTAAACTTTTGAAATAATTTATCCAAATAATCTGAAAATAATATGATACTAATATTAGCGATGCGATCTTAGGCATTTCCGCCATGATTGGAGTGAAGATGAAAATAGAAAAACGCAAAAAATGGTGGATGCCATTTCTTATTGGAGGAATAGTATTCGTTTTGTTGATCTGTCTTTCTATTATCGCTTTCAATATGCTAACATTATCCTCGCCAGGATAAAATAATTGGATTCCAAGTATTTAATGAGGTTGTTACAGTCGTGTGGTACAATAAGAGTACAAAAGCGATGTTATTTATCGGTCTTTGGCGAAAAGGTGGTAAGAAATGGAACTGATAAAAAACGTACCGAATTTTGTAAAATAGTTGATAATGTGTTTTTACCAATTATTTAGATTATCTTTGCACCTGAACCAATAACCGATTCGTATGCCAAAAAGACTCACTCTCCCTGCTTTGCTTGTAAGCATCGCCCTTGCAGTTGTAACAACTGCGTGTGGCAATACAAGCACCACCAAAACCGATAAGATAGAAGGTGTGGAATGGAATGTTACCGTTAGAAAAGCGGTACAATTCTATGACACCCAGACTGGTGTTAGTACTGAAAATAAATATACTCTTGCAGACACTGCATCTATAAACCAACAGCTTCTTGGCATTAAGCCTGAAAATTTGGCCCTCGAATGGACTATACCCAGTGCTGACGGCTCGATTTGGCTTGTTGCATACGAAAATGGGCCGATTTTATCTGAAAAGGTAGCTGTAGCCGAAGCAAACACTATGCCGTCCTATAGCGGCAATATTCAGGTCGCATTCAAGTTTGCGGATGCTGACAAGTGGGCTACAATTACCCGTGAAAATATAGGTAGCAGATTGGCCGTATTTGTCAACAGTCAGCTAATGAACGCTCTGCAGGTCAATAACGAGATTACATCAGGCAATTGCTCGGTTACAATCCCCGGCGATATGATTAAACAATATCTACCGGGTATCGATTTGGAAAAAATAAAGCAATAAAAATTCAGTTTGCAAGGCCGCGTCCGAGATTATCGGCGTAGGAATCTGCCTAAATCCGCTGTGGTTGAGAAAATTTAGTTAACTTTGCGTATGGCAATTAATTAAAGGCTCAAAAATATAAAGATAAACAATAACATAGTATGGAGATTTGCTTTGGTGTGGCTCTAATCTTTTTAGGTTTATCCATTATGATTTGGACTTATCGGAGAGCAAATAAGGTAGAGAGTAAATTTTCAATTGTGTACTTTTTGATTATCTCTGGTTATGGTGCCGGAATTGGTTCTATCGCAATAGGAGCTAACATACTTTGTACTCTATAAAGAAAAATAGGTACTTCAATATAGAGTTTGAAATGCTCCATTCGTGGAGTATTTTTTATGTGAGGAAGCGACGGGGAATGTTGCGAGTTAAGGCGTTGCTGACGGTGTCGACAAGGTCGCGTCTGAGGTTACGGGGATTTCCATCTTCTCATACCTTTGCGTTGTGGCTGTTCAAGATCCTCCATGACAGCAGGGAAAGAAGAAGTGAGGCGGTCGAGTTCCTTGCAGCCTTTGGCAAATTCCTTGTTGGGCAAAAATAGTCGGGCGAACACCTTGACAAAATGGACTGTTATTGCTTTCCTATATTTTATCGCTGGTATAACAAACGATAATGTGCCTACGTTTTAATAATAACGAGCCTATGAGGATATCAAGAGTTTCGATGACAGTGGCATTTGTCATATTATTACTATGTGGTTGTTCGAAATCATATAAGGATGTTGTGTCGTATAGCGGGACCGGCTATACGGAGCAAAAGCATGAGGAAGAAAACTTTGCTCCCGATGAGGAAGGCGCGGTGCAAGAACCGGCATGGACTTATTTTGAAAGGTTGTCGTATCTGTTTGGTGCAGATTCAACATGTGTAGGAATGACCGATGACATGAATTTTCCGGAATGGTATTCAGGCTGTTTTGTGAATGACAGGGACAGACTTACCATAAATGTAGTCGGTGATACTGCCAAAATCCGTGACATTCTCGCTCAGCAACTCGGGGGAAATGAATTTGATTTGGGTATCGGAGTGTGTTCAATCAACGAGCAAATTAAGACAAGACGACTCTTAAGAGAGGCGATTGCAAAAAAATACAATGGTGATCTTACATCAGGTACCAATCCGGACGGTACAATCTCGATATGTATTCAAGGGAACAATGACTCAATTATTTCCAATTTTAAGAGAGATGTTTTCGATGCACCGATACTGCGATTCACACTTGCCTATACGATTGGACTAATAACAATATCCAACCCAGTGGATCATGATAGCCAAGAAGAAAGGCATAGCAAACGGTATCCCGCGTTCCAGTTTGACAATGGCGATGATTATGTAGTGGATGGCATGTACCGCATAGTTGATGATCAGGGCAGAATTGGATATGCCGATGAGAAGGGAAATACCGTCATCATTCCCCGGTTCAAGTGTGCATTCCCTTTTGAGAATGGCAAAGCGAAAGTTGCGGATACAGGAGAAAAAAGACAATATGATTCAGAACATTGGTACTGGGAAAGTAACGGCTGGTACTATATTGATAAGACCGGTAGGAAAATAGATTGAACATCTTATCGTTTTATTCCTCTGCGGTGTGGCGGTTAAAGATCCTTCGTGACGGTAGAAGGAAGAAGAAAACAAGCAACCACCGGGCGGAAACATAAGTGATTCCGACCCGGTGGCTGTCCAAATCTAAATACCAATCATGCATTCATAGGTCCGGTCAGTCACGGACCTGAATCTTATATGTAGCCGGCTTCACGCCTTTGGCTGTTGCAGTAAATTCTATTGTACCGCTGCTATGACCACTTCTGACGATAGCTGTTGCCGCTCCGCTGAACAAATCCATCTCCGGATTCTGGAATGGCAGCAGCGAAGTGGGATCGCCATTGGCCGTGGCCTCAAACTGTCCGGCACCCCTGACTTTGAAACGTACCCGACGGCTGTCATCAGGCACAATGTTGCCATCCTTATCAGCCACCTGAATAGTGATATAGGCCAGGTCATCGCCATCGGCCTTCAGACAGTCCGTATTGGCCTTTATCACTATATGATGGGGCTTACCGGCAGTACGTAGTATCCGCTCCGCCGCCACATGTCCGGCTTCGTCATAAGCCACCACTTTCAGTTCGCCCGGTTCATAGCGTGTGTCATTCCACATCAGGCGATAGCGCGTCTGCAATGTGGAGTCATTCTTCGCACGCACCCCCTGGCTCTTCCCGTTTATGAAAAGCTCAGCTTTAGGGAACGAGGTATATACGAATACCGGGGTCACCTCTCCTTCACGTCCGGCCCAGTTCCAGTGCGGCAATATGTGCATAGTGGTGTCCTGCTTGTTCCAGAGCGAACGGTAAAGATAATAGCGGTCCTTGGGAAGCGAGGCGAGGTCAATGATGCCGAACAGCGAGCTATGGCTCGGCCACGCATCAGTATCGTAAGGCGACGGCTCGCCAAGATAGTCGAATCCGGTCCATACGAACTGACCTAACACCCATGGCTGTTCATCCATATAGAAATCTATGTCAGGAGTATTGGACCAATCGCATGTCTCATTGTCATAGCTCGATGACTGATTGCCGGTATGAAGCACGGTATTATGCTCCTTGTCAAACGAAACAGGGAAATGATAGACGCCTCTTGACGAAACCGTCGATGCCGTTTCCGACCCTAAAATCAGCTTCTGAGGCAGCTGTGCATAAGCTTTTTCGTAATATTGTGGCTTATAGTTGAAACCCGGAATATCAAGTGAGGCGGCAAAACCATTGCCGAGCACGGCCCCTATCTGATCCATTCCGCATGTCACCGGGCGCGTAGGGTCAAGCTCATGCACCAGATCCTGAAGCATTGTCAGCTCCCCGACACCATCGGGACCCCATTGACTGGGTACTTCATTGCCCACCGACCACATTACAACGGAGGGGTTATTGCGGAAATGCTTCACCATGTTTGTCACATCCTTCCGGGCCCAATCGTTGAAGAATCGACCGTAGCCGTTAGGCGATTTCGGGCGGAAGCTCCAATCGTCAAACGGCTCTACCATCAGCATCATGCCGAGTTCGTCGCATAGCTCCACCAGCTCCGGAGCCGGCATGTTGTGCGAGGTCCGTATAGCATTGGCTCCCATATCCTTCAGCAACTCCACCTGATGACGCAGCGCCGATCGGTTGACGGCTGCACCAAGAGGCCCGAGGTCATGATGATTGCATACACCCTTGAACTTCATAGGTTTCCCATTCAGAAAGAAACCCTGTTCAGGAATGTACTCCAGCCGCCGGATACCGAAGCGTGTGGTATAAGTATCGACCTCTTCCCCTCCAACTATCACACTGCTCTTGGCCGTGTAAAGCGACGGCGAGTCCGGAGTCCATAATTCAGGAGCCGAGATAAGGAAGTTCTGGTTATGCGTCTGCCCGTGGGCAATGTATGGAGCGGTATTGCAGGCCACAACGTCACCCGAGGGAGATATAATCTCCGTGCGGATATCAATCTTCTCCCCCTTTGCGGCTCCGGCAATCTCCATTTGAAGCTTTACGGATGCCTTTTCGCCAGATACAAACGGCGTGGTGACGTAAGTACCCCATGTGGGGATATGTACACGGTCAGCATTGACAATATGCACATTTCTGTATAGTCCCGCGCCGGGATACCATCGTGAGGCACGCTCGAAATTCTCAAGCTCCACAACCATCTCATTGCTCCCGGGCCTGACTGCACGCGTCACATCTACATAGAACGAATTGTAGCCATATGGCCAATACGCCACCTCAGTACCATTGACCATTACATGGGCATTGCTCATGGCTCCATCGAACACGAGGGTTATATTACGGCCTGCTGTATCGGCAACTTCAAACGAGGTCCGATAGGTTCCTTTCCCGATAAATGGCAGACCGCCGGTACGACCGGTTTTCACCGTCTCCTCTCTTTCGCCATTCTGCTCAACCGCCACCGTCTGCAAGTCATTGTTACGGTCAAACGGGCCATAGATAGCCCAGTCATGCGGCACTCTCACCTTCTGCCATACGGTCCCGGCCTCAGGACGTCCTTTGGTGAATTCCCAACCGTCATTAAGAGTAGTGACGGTACGTCCGGCATAAAGATTGAAAGTAATGGCTCCCGAAAGAGCCATTACCAATAACTTATGGTGTCTATTCATAGTCATTATCTGGACTTAAATGCATCAAGTGCCACTGTGGGAGCATCATTGTCAAAACAGCCGAGATTGTAGCCGTCATTATATCCGTTGGGAGCCTGCGGTTCCCAATAGAAGATTCCTTCTACGTCAGTTGACATCATTTGTGATATAAGCTGCTTGCACAGCTCCCCCTGATCGTACGGCATCCCTATCTCACAGATCATCACAGGCTTGCCGTATTTCTGCTTAAGATGCTTTATATTCGCTATACAGTCATCGGCCACCTTTTGCCATCCGCCTGTTTCGCCCTGCTGTTCAGCCCAGTAGGGATATAATGACATACCTATCATGTCATATTTCCCACCGTTGCTTTTCAGGATATCGAACATTCGGTCATAAGCCCACTGATTATTACCACCATCAAGATGAACTATAACTTTTGCCTCAGGAAATACTGATTTTACGGCATCGTAACCGGTATTGTTCAGCTGTGTAAGCTGCACGGGGTTATCCACAGAGCCTACCGGCAGCATCATGCCGGGAGTGGTTTCATTTCCGATCTGCACCCATTCAGGTGTCACACCGGCAGCGGATAAAGCGGTAAGTGTCTCTGTGACGTGGGCAGCCATTGCTTTCTGCAAATCAGCAAACGACAGCTCCGTCCATGCCCGGGGCATTTCCTGATGACCGGGATCGGCCCATGTATCGGAAAAATGAAAGTCAATCATCGTACGGAGTCCCAGACACTCGGCCCTACGGGCCTTGAGCACGACATCGTCAATATTGTTCCATCCATCCTTGGGGTTGACCCATACGCGGAGCCGTATGGAGTTGACCCCGCAATAGTCGCGCAACAGCTGCATGCACTCCATTTGCTGACGGTCCTCGCCGGGTGTATAAAATTTGCGTCCTTCCGATTCCATCTGTGTGAGCCAGCTGACATCGGCTCCACGCGCAAAACCGGATTCTTTTTCTATCTGTGTCTGGCCTTCCTGACGCGGATTTGTCACAGGGCCATCCTCCGAGCATGAACCGCACATTACGGCTGCGGTAAATACTAAAGCGGATATGATTGTTGTCATTTTCATTGAGTTCTTTTATTTAAGAGAATATGAATATGTCTGTTTACCAAAATCTACTGTCAGAATATATGTTTCACCTATGGTCAGGGCATTATCGCCGTCAAAACCGGTTGTAGCATCCGAGTGTCCGAGCTTCAATTTTCCGTCACCGCCACCAAAGAACAGACTCCAGTCATTGTTGATCAGCACTTTCACACCCCAAGGTGTTTCTTTTTCCTTCACAAATTCAGCGGTGAAAACTTCCGGATTGTCGGACGACTGTACCATAGTATGCTCCGTCCAGTCATCATTCAGTCCGGTAAAGGTAACGGTATTAATCTTGGTAAGCAAGTAGGTAAGGCTCTTCATATTAAAATCCATAACATAAAGTCCCTCCTCAGGTGCTGGAATATTTCCATCGTTGGATGATTCGGCAAGTACCAATGTACCTGATAGCCCTGTGGACCCGTCGCCGCCCTTGTAGGCTGTTGACCAGTCAGGCTGAGGATATGCCCTGTAGCCCCATTCCGAATTGATCCAATGCGCACCGCCGTAGCAAAGATTTCCCTCGTCATAGAGTGATATATAGTCATCAAAACCATTCCAGTCCACCACTCCTGAGAAATACAGCAACGGTTCAACCTCCGGCTCCGGAGCCGCCTCTCCCGGACCGACGGTCCATTCCAGCGGATTGGATAGGTCAAGAACCAAAGTGGTTTCGCCGGCAGGCAAATCAACGGTTATAGCCGCACCGCTTTCTCCAAATGTGAGGTGAGCGGCATCGCCACCGAATGCTACACTCTGCATTACAGCCGGACCCATATCGGTAGTCTCACGATTATACAGACATCCATTACCCTTAATAGTTATCGACACTGTAGCTGCCGCCGACATTTTTATCGGGAGAGTCCATTGGTTTGACTTGATGCTATAAGTCATTTCTCCGTTGATATCGCCCGCTACGGTCAGATTGTCGATGTGCAGACCGCTCCACCAGCCCTCTACCGTGTTCAGTGTCGTGAAGTAACATCCGGCGGGGTCCGGGAACCAGAAATTCCAATGGTCATCGGCAGATGATGCGTGGAATGTCATTCCTGCCACACCGACATTACCCCACACTATATTATTTGCCTCACGGAACCACCAGTTGGTCCATCCATTGACACCCATGAAGCCCCGGTATATCCCGTTTTCCTCCGGCGATGCGAGTTTCATTGAAGTTTCATTCCAGTCCTTATCAAGTACGGTACCCAGAGTTAGATGAATTCTGTATGACTGCACCATGACCTTTATAACAGTTGAATATGCAGGTTCTATATTAGCGGCCAGGACAGAACGTATGCGAATGTACAAAGGAGCCTTTTCTTCGGCTGTGTAACCGAGGCGTCCTAACAGCGAGTTAAGCTCCTCGCAAAGAAATTGACGTGAACGCACCCCTTTCTCAACGCTTATGTCAATAGTTGAGCTGAATTGGTCATCCTTTGACAATTGGATTGTTTCTTCAGCTGCGTTAACGGGAGCCTGTAGCAGCGTGTCGGTCAAAGCAAGCTGACCGTCACCGCTCCAATAGAGCGTCATGGCAAGAGCCTGTGGATTATCTGCGCTCAGAATTATATCACCTGAAGCGCCCCCTAATGAGATATCGTCGGAAGGGAGAACGTACACCGGCTCCATGTCACTGTCACATGATGCGACCACCATGGCGGTGACACCGGCCAACAGTAATGTCCTGATTTTATTTGTGAGTTTCATGATCGTGTTATCAATATAATGGATTTGAAAGATTAGGATTAGCTGTCAGATCAGTATCCGGTATTGGATAGATATTATACTTGGCGTTGACAGCTCTGCCATCCAGCACTCCGCCTTTCCACTGCCAGATGTATGTATCGGTTGTGAACCTGTCATACCGTACAAGGTCGGTACGGCGTATTGATTCAAGATAGAGTTCACGTCCGCGTTCATCAAGAATGAAGTCAAGCGTAAGATCGGAATCAGCTATCTTACCACTTTCATCGCCATTGTATGCACGCAGACGGACACGGTTGACCAGATCAAGTGCCTCTGCTCTTGTTATGCCCGAGCCGCCTCTCAGCTGAGCTTCGGCAGCCATCAGATACACATCGGCCAGACGAATCAGCGGATAGTCCGTAGAACATCCTGTGGCAGCGGAGTTTGATGCCGCTTCACCTTCATCGGTCAGGTTTGTGAATTTTTCAAAGAAATAACCCTCCGACTGATTGTCGATAGCACCGGTAAAGTACTGTTCCTGTCCATCGGTATAGAACATTGCGCGTGAGTCGGCACTGCTGCTGATGTCGCCGAACTTGGCGGTTATCTCACCCCGGGCCCGGAACATTCCCCAGCCGTTTGTGAGGCCATATTTGGCCGGATCCTGTGAGCTGGAATTGCCGCATGATCCACACACTACGTATGTACCGCCGCCCCATGTCACGGATGTAGTCGCATCACAAACCATAGCAAACAGTATTTCGTGGCTACGCTTATGATTGTCGGCATTGAAGAGCTTCGCATAATCCGGTTCAAGATAAAATGACGGATTAGATATCACTTTATGACAAGCCGTGATGCACTCGGTATAGTACTTCGTATCGACCGTACCACGGTAGACAGCACTGTTGAGGTACAGGCGTGCAAGAAGCGCCCATGCTGTCGGCTTGCTTGCCCGTCCATATTCATTAGTATCAGGAAGCGCCTGCTCCGAGCCATCGGTCACAAGCTCTTTCAGCTCACTCTCAATGAAGTCAAATAATCCAATACCGTCATATGCCTCCGGAATGAAGCCGGTAACAGGTGTATTTTCATCAACTTTAGGCCCTTTGCGGAACAGATCGAGCACCATCCAGTAACTGAAAGCTCTCATGAATCGGGCCTCGGAGCGGAACATTCTGATATCATCCTGCTCAGCAGTTGTAAACCGGCTTATCTCACTATCCGAACAGTGACGCAGGAACTCATTGCAGAGCGATATGTTGAAAAACAGCCAGTAATAGGAATCCGATACCCATGAATCCTTAGGACTCCAGCTGATATATGTAAGGTCAACCAGATTATTGCCAGAGAGCCATGTATTGGCCACTTCATCAGTGGCTGCTTCCTGAAGATTAAAATATCCTCTGGAGAAGTCCTGTCCGTTAATCGTTGACAAATCACCATTGTCACCCCCTTGCCCCTGTCCGGCAAGCACATATGAGGCATATATCTTCGCAAGCACGGCTTTGTAGTTGCCGGCCTCCGAATAAACATCCTGAGATGTCGTTTCGGTCACAGGCATCTGTTCGAGATCATCGGTACAGCTGCTCAGCAACACTCCCAGTGCAGCCATGATGCCAAATAATATATTTATTCTTTTCATTTTTCCGATATTTTAGAAATTAAGACCTACTGTTACCGAGTAAGTGCGCGGACGTGGATAGACGGCCGTGTCGACACCATTTCCGGTTTCGGGATCCACGCCTTTGTATTTTGTTATGGTGAATACATTCTGCACCATCGCTGACACATGCATGTTCAGGCTTTTATAAATCTGGCCTAAGTCATAGGTAAGCTGCAGATTGTCCATCTTAAGGAACGACGCATTTTCAAGATAATAGTCGCTAAGATACTGACGGCGTGAGAAGCGTGTATCAAGGAAGCTCCGGTTCAGATTGTTAAGCTGATAGTCATTATAGCTCATGGTTTCCCATGCTCCTGTATTCATAGCCATACCATTGAATATATATCCGCCTATGTTGGCACGGAGCGATGTTGAGAGAGTCCACTTCTTATACCTGAGGGTTGTTGACAACCCGAGAAGCCAGTCGGGAGCCGGAGAATGACAGTGATAACGGTCATTAGTAGTTATTTCACCATCGCCATCCAGATCGGCATACAGTCCTTCGATAGGACGTCCGGTCTCCTGATCATACAGCTGCTTATAAAGGAAGAATGAATACGGGGCATAATCGGTGGAAAACACCTGCATCTGATATGCATCGATCCATGGACCCACTTCAGTGTCCGGGCTTGGAGCCCCGGGGGTGAGTGTCAGGTTCTTTATACGTACCCGCTGCCATGTGGCATTAGCTGTAGCGGACCATGACCAGTCCTTAGTGTCTATAAGATGAGCCGTCAATGAAAGTTCAAGACCTTTTGAATCCACGTTACCCACATTCTCAAGCATCAGCTTGTCAAAGTTGGTTCCAGCCGGTACAGGCACTGTCGCAAGCAGATTCTCCGTCTTTCGGGTATAATAATCCGCCGAGAATACAAACCGGTTCTCTAAGAGAGAGATATCTACACCGTAGTTCCAGGATTTGGTTGTCTCCCATTTCAGATCAGGATTATACGCTTCCGGACGATAGGTGTACACCGGATTGCCACCGAACATATACTGCGCTCCATCCAATCCGGGGGTATACACAGGTATATAACCATAGTTAGAGATACCGTCCTGCTGACCAGTCACACCGTAGGAAGCACGAAGCTTAAAATCGTTGACCCAGCCACGTAGAGGTTCAAAGAAATTCTCCTGTGACACACGCCATGCAAGAGCTACCGACGGGAAGGTACCCCAACGGTTGTCCTTTGAGAATCGCGATGAACCGTCACGGCGAACAGTGGCCGTCAGAAGATACCGGTTCATGAAGGTATAGTTCAGACGTCCGTAGTATGACAGGAGTGAATGACGCTGATCAGTAGCTGCCGATGTGGATTGCTGAACACCATCCACATTCAGAACTGCATAGAACGGAGTGGTGTACTTCCAATACTGATAGTCATAACCGAAAGTCACATCCAGATTTGAATTAATGGCATCGAAGTCGCGGTTATAATTGGCATATACTGTCAATAACCGGTTATAGTTCTTCTGCGGACCATACTTGTAGTCACGACCTCCGGTTGTGTAGTATGAAATAGCTTCTTTAGGAACGTAAATCTCACCCTCTCCCTTTGACCAATCGTAGCCTCCGGTAGCATGCAGACGAAGCCCTTTTACCCAACGGATGTTCCAGTCGACATCGACATTTCCTATCACACGGTATACATTTGAGGTAGAGTGATACTGATTCAGCTTACCAACAGCATTGGCTAACGCCCCCGTGACAGGAATACCATTGGCATCGACAGCTTCATTATAGCCTCCAAAAGCATCATTCCCTGAATAAACAGGTATGGTAGGATTCAGTGTAGCACCGCCCCATATCGCGTCAGTGTCAGCAAAACGGTTTCGTGAATATGTTCCCTTCAAGCTGAACTGGAAGCGGAGTTCATCATGGAAAAACGAAGGAGTCAGATTAAGATTTCCGGTAAATCGCTTTGCATTGTCAGTACGTAAGATACCATCCTGATAATATGCTCCGGCCGATACTCGGAACGGCAACCATGATGCCGCTCTACCTGATATGCTGAGGTTATTATCCGTACCGAATGCAGCCTGATAGATCTGGTCATTCCAGTTTGTACGGCTATTGCCCAGAAGTGATTTCTGACGGTCAGTACCCAATTCATTTACAATATTGATAAATTCATCAGTAGAGAGCATGTCGGAAGTCTTTGTCTTGGTGGATACGGAATTAGTGGTCTGGAACGACACCTTTATCCCATCGCCTTTACCTTTTTTGGTAGTTATGATTATCACACCATTGGATGCGCGCGAACCATATATGGCCGTTGATGAGGCATCCTTAAGCACGGTCATGCTTTCAATATCATTTGGATTGATCAGACTCAGGAAGTTACCACTGCCGCTCACGGAACCGCCAACTTCCATCGGTACACCGTCAAGTACTATAAGAGGATCATTTGAGGCATTGAGCGAAGCTCCACCACGCACGCGGATAGTAGAGCCGGATGTGGGAGAACCGCCACCACTCACTATCTGCACACCGGCAATCTTACCGTTTACAAGCTCCTCCGGTGAGGATATCATACCTTTGTTAAAATCCTTTTCGCTTACGGTGGATATAGAGCCCGTAAGGTCATCCTTCTTCCTGACTCCATAACCAATCACTACCACCTCATCCAGCACCTCTGTATTCGGCTTCATGATTATTTCCATCACACCCGAAGTAATATCAACCGTCACACTTTCGTAGCCTACATAGGACACCATCAACTGTTTCACGTTGTCCGGCACCTTTAGGGAAAAATGACCGTCTATATCGGTGGCGGCTCCAATGGCCTCCCCTACAACTTTGACCGATGCCCCTATCAGCGGTTCGCCGGTCTCGTCAATGACAGTACCCGTAACTGTCCGTTGGTTCTGTGCATAAGCCGAAACGGGTATAAAGAGGATTGACAGGATAAGTCCCAACAACCAACTCCTTATTTCGGAAGCACAAATCGCTTTGTCCATTAGAAATGTATTATTGTTTAAAGTAATTCAAGGTTATAAATATGAAAAAATGGTATTAGAGCCATTTCCGAACAAAAAACAAAACTCAATCTTTCTTTACCTTACAATCATACCCGCTTGAGGTAGTGCAAATATAGATCTCATGTTGTTTCGCCATGACATATTATCGGACAATTCATACAATATATCGGACATCAAGCCCGCTAACGATGTCATATTGGAGTATTTGTCCTATTTCTTATCTATAGCCTCATCGTCCGATTGGTACTGACTCGGTTTAACTCCGAACTGCGCCTGAAAACATTTGGCGAAATATGACGGAGTCTTGAATCCTACCATGTAGCTGATCTCCGAAACGGTGAACCGGTGCTGACTCAACAGCATGGCTGCCTTCTGCAGACGCACACGCCTGATATAGTCAAGCGGAGATATTCCCATATATTTTTTAATAAGCCGGTAGAGCTGTTTGGTCGCCATGCCGCTTTTCTCACACAGAAAGTTTACATTCAGATCCGGGTCAGATATATTTTCCTCTATGATCTTCGCAATTCTGGCAAGCATTTTCTCATTAGCTGATTCCGCCTCGATTGGTTTGGCTTCAGCCTCGGCAATTGTCTGTATGCGTACACGCTCCTTGATTTCTGAGACGGATTTAAGCAGCCGGCTTATCCGTCCAAGCAGAGCCGATGGCTCAAAAGGCTTGGTCATGAACACATCGATACCAAGCTTTATGCTTTCATTCTCAGTCTTATTGTCCGATTTGGCAGTCAGCATTATTATAGGCACATAAGAGAGGCGAGGATGCTGCTTCAACAGCTTTACCATCTCAAGCCCGCTCATTATCGGCATCATTTCATCCACGATTATCAGGTCCGGGATAAATGACGATGCTATCGCTATCCCCGAACGCCCGTTTTCGGCGGTAAGACATTTGTATTTATCCTTAAGAATATCCTTTATGAATCCGCCTATCTGGGTATTGTCCTCAACTATAAGAATCTTGGGGCGGCAGCTATCCTCAGATGTAGTATCCGGCCTGTTCTGCGGCAGCAGCTTGTCAGTGATAGGCAGAGTCACGGCAAACGATGTCCCCTGCCCCTCCTTGCTGTATAGACTGATGTTGCCATTCATCAGATCCAGATACTTCTTTATCAGATACAGCCCCAGACCGGTTCCCTCTTTGAGTTTGGATGTTGAGGGAGCGCGAAACATTCTTTGGAACACTAATGATTGATCGATATCAGATATGCCCACACCATCATCTGAGACGACAATCTCCACTACTTCTTCATGCTTGCTGATTCCAAACGATATTGTCGAGCCATCATCGGAATATTTGCATGCATTTGAGAGCAGATTGGTTATAACTGATTCAAATTTCACCGCATCAGCCTCAATCAGAATCTGTGAGGTGGAGGTGTGGAACACAAAATTCTTCTGCGGATTATTCTCCTTGAATACCTCAAATACCCCACGGCAAAAATCAACCACATCAAATATGGACAGAATCAGAAGATTCGCTTCCGTATCCTCAAGGTGCTGAAGCTCCAGAGTGCGGTGGATCATATTGTTCAGGCGCACAGCGTTATCATATATAGCCTCCAGACTCTTTTTGCTCTCGGCATCTTTAGCTTTTTCTTTCATCAGACTCACCGGACCTAAAATCATGGATAACGGAGTCTTGAAATCATGCGATATTGAGGAGAGGAATGACAGTTTACGCTCCACATTTTCCAATGCCGTCTGCCGCTCCTGCTCCTGAAGTGTACGTGAATTTCGCATACGCATATACCACACAATCCAGCATACTATACCGGCTGCAATCAGAATATATATTATTATCGCCCACCATGACAGCATCCATGGCGCTTTAACTGTCAAAGGAATCTCAATAGGCGACAATGGAGAACCTACAACTCTGACCAATACGCTGTAATCGCCCATTTTAAGATCAGTGAATGTTATGGAGTTGGCTCCCTCCGGCATAACTACCCATCCACCCAGAGTATCAGCGGGTGAATCTGCGAGCTTATACATATATCTATGTACCGATTCAGGCGAATAATCCAGCGAACTCACCACCAGCGTTATATTTCCACCGTAAGGGATGGTCATTCCGGAAGCCCCACCTTTTATATCGGACAGGTTCAGATTCCCTTCGCCCCGGTCGTTAAGAACCATCCGGATTGTCCGGTAATCAACCGTATTGCCGGTAATATTGCCGTCTACCTCAAGTATCTCGTCGGTACCGCCAAGATATACCTTATGGCTCACAGGATCCTCGTAAATGGCTGTATATGATTTCTGAGGTATTGGCAATAGGATCGCGTCCAATCTGTTTCCATCAACATACCATACATTGCTATGTGTAGAAATCCACATCCCTTGGCCTACCTTGCCAAGTGCCAGAATCGTTTCATCGCTATTTGTATGCGGGAATCTCACTATACGGTGCTCAGCCCCAGCGGAGGTGGAGAATACCACTGCACCCCCTTTGAAAGCACACCATATCCTACCCTGATTATCAGAACTGATATGCGTAGGATAACCACCGGTCAGTTCAAATATGTCATATTTGACAAACTTTTTCGATGACGGGGTAAATCGGGTCACCGAATTGTCACGGAAAAGCAGAATCCATATATCGCCTGCCCTATCCTTGACCATGTCGTTGACAAGATTATTAGCCAATCCTGCCGACGGGGAGTCAGCATTGATTGACAAGTCTGATACTATAGTCCTGTCAGGTCCACTGAGCCGCGCCTTATCAACGTATTGTAGCCCGTTAAGGAAACTCCCTATCCAGAAATGCGTGTCATCCTCCGTCAGGGTATAGACCCAATTGGAATTGTACGATCCATGATTGTCCACTATGTGAAAAGCATCAAAGTCTTCACTGCCACGGTTAAACCTGTTGATTCCACCATCGGTGGCAAACCACACGGTATGGTCAGCATCCTCGTGTATAGCACGCACTCGATTGTGTGACAATGAATTCTGCAGCTCGGAATGTCTGTACCAATGTGGGGTTGAGCCATCTGACAGTCTGATTACACCGTTTGTGCCTCCCAACCATAAGTTATCTTTTGTATCACGGTAAATTGAGTGGATCTCATTCCCCTCACCCGAATGAGCCAGTGCGCTTAATTTGATCATACGGATAGAATGGGAATTCGACGCGATAGAAAAGCCCCGTTCATGACCTGCCCATACATTATTTTGCGCATCGGCATATATACACCATATCTCGTTATCGGCCAAGGTAAGCTCCTGACGTGAATCATGCCGGTAATGCCTTATGACGTCACCGGATATCTCAAACACTCCATCGTCAGTACCCACAAGTATCTGACCTGAATCACCACGGTAAAGGCTCTTTATGTTATTATTGCCAGCCAATGCAATCCGCTCCCAATGTTCATTGGCCGGAGAATACTTGTAAAGTGAGCCTTCACCACCGATATATATACTCTCACAGTCATGCGACTCAAGAAGACAGTTGGCAAACAATGTGTTGAAGCGTCCGCCATCGGACGTCCGGACTTTCATTGACTTGAACACTTCTTCACGTGGGTCCCAGCGGGCCAATCCGTTATAGGTACCGGCATAAACGATACCCCGGCTGTCACGCAAAATCGAATAAACCGATTTATGCGGCAGGCCTTTTGAGTAATCCTTTATAGACCTGTCTCTGATATTGAACCGGCTTATCCCATCAAGTCCACCTACCCAGATATCATCATCCACCAATAGGAGAGCACGTATCTCCTTAGGAGTATCAATACCGCTCTCCTTAACCAGTCCGGAAGAGTAGTCATATATCAACAATCCATTATTACTTCCTATATAAAGGTTGTTATCCTTTTCGACAATCGAATAGACTTGAGTGCCGGAAAGTTCTGTTCGTCCTACTGGATGAGTCGTCACCCCATCATAAAAATAGAGTCCGCTATTGGTCCCGAGCCACATTATTCCACGGCTGTCCATAAACAGACAGAACACAGCAGTCTTCTTATCCCCCACCGTCACATTCTTCCATGACAGTTCCGGTTCCGGCAGATACGGGGCCGAACTTATCCGCTGAGATAAGGCAAAAACCAATATGATACAAAACACCCTTGACAGTACTTTAGCAACAACTGTGATTTTCATGATAACAAATGGTATTAAACAGTATCGCAAAGTTACTAATTTCAAGGAGAATAGAAAGTTTCTTGTATGGTTTATGCCGCAATATTCCGGACAATAGATGCAACAAATCGGACCAGAATCATACTGTCTGATATCTTGCAGATGCCACAATCAAAAATAACTCTCCGAATGGTAAAATTTAGTATCTTTGCGTCATAGACAATACCGTTTTTATTATGTCGAAGGAAGTACTGTATATACTGCTGCCTGATTTTGCAGAGCACGAAATGGTTTATCTCGCCCAGGCAATAGCATCCGATGAATATGCCCTGAAGGAGAATCCGAAATATGTAAATAAAGTGGTAGCACCATCCATGGAGCCGGTAAAATCGATAGGCGGATTCCATGTGATGCCCGACTATACTTTTGACACCATTCCGGCCGACTATGCCGCATTGGTGCTTATCGGAGGTTTCGGATGGGCTACACCTGTGGCCGATAAGGTAGCTTCTATCGTGTCAAAAGCCATTGACAGTGGAAAAATTGTAGGCGCGATATGCAATGCTGCATCATTCATGGCTAAACAAGGTTTCCTCAACTCTATAGCCCACACCGGCAATGGACAGGACCAACTGAGGCTCTGGGGCGGCGACAATTATACGAACTCCGCCATGTACAGACATCAGCAGGCGGTATCGGACCGGCGCATCGTCACCGCCAACGGATCGGCAACTCTCGAATTTGCCAAAGAAATTCTGCTGCTTCTTGAAAATGACACACCTGAACACATAGAAATGTTCTACCAATTCAACAAGCAAGGTTTCTGCGAACTCTTCAAATGACACACAGTGACATATAGCTCAAAAATAGATTGGTGGATACCGGCTGTGGTAATCTTTTCCGTAGCCTGCTGCTTCGTCGGGCCTATGTTTGACGGTGATTATATATCCGGTCTGATTTTGGGCATATGTGTGCTTGCAGTGGAGATATTTATATTCGCCGGAGTGAAATATCAGATCCGTGACGGACAGCTTGGGGTCCGCAACTTCTTTCAATGGACCTGGTACCCGATAGATAAGATTGCTGAAGTGAAGAAAACACGCGGCATACTCAGTGCGGCAGCGCTATCGTTTGACAGAATCTCAATCAAGTTTACCGACCGTTCTATTCTGAAAAGCTCCATGCCGCTTGAAATATCGCCCAAGGACCGCGACAGTTTCATAGCCACACTCAAGGAAATCAATCCTGACATAAAAGTCAAGAGTATATAGCTGTAAAATTGGTTATTATTTCAGCATTTTGTGTTAGCATAATACCGGAACCAGGTATTATTTTTGCACCGTAGATAATCAGACGATAATAATAACCAATTTAGCAATATGTCAATCAAAAAACTATCTCTTGCAGTGGCAGCCCTGTTGCTTGGCGCCTCTTTCAGCTTCGCTCAGTCAAAAGTATACATGACCCGTGAAATATCGCCTGAGGCGCTTGTACGTATTTACAAAGCGCTCGGACGGCCGGCCGACGGACACCGTGTGGCTGTAAAAATCAGCACCGGCGAAGCCGGCAACCCCAATTATCTCCAGCCTACGCTTATCCGTAATCTCGTTGACACGGTGCATGGTACCATCGTGGAATGCAATACCGCCTACAAGGGCAAGCGCAATACGTTCGAGGCACACTGGCAGACTGTGCATGAACATGGATTCGACTCCATAGCTCCGGTTGATCTGATGGACGAGGAGGGCCAGATGAAGATTCCCGTACGTGACCGCCGCCACATAAAATACGATATCGTAGGCAATCATCTCCCCCGTTATACCTATATGGTGAACCTCGCCCACTTCAAGGGGCATGCCATGGGCGGTTACGGCGGTGTGCTGAAAAACGCCAGCATAGGTGTGGCCTCGGCCGATGGAAAGACATACATCCATTCAGCCGGCAAGACTGACAAGACCGAAGAGATATGGCAGAACATTGCCGAACAGGATCTTTTTCTTGAATCAATGGCGGCTGCTGCACAGGCCGTGGACGATTATTTCGGCGACAACATAGTATATATCAATGTGATGAACAACATGTCAGTTGACTGCGACTGTGCCGCCCACCCCTCTGACGTGCTGCTGAAGGATTACGGTATTCTTGCTTCCACTGACCCTGTAGCTCTCGACAAGGCATGTGTGGACATAATATTCAACATGACAGCAAGCGAAGGCAATGACAATGCGCCACTGATAGAACGCATCAACAGCCGTCACGGCACACATACCATTGACCACGCGGCCTCAATAGGACTCGGATCACTTGAATATGAAATTATCGACATTGACAAATAAATCAGCAGCCACAATTCTGCTCACTATGGTTTCGGCCCTGTCAATCCACGGGGCTGAAATCGCCGACACCACTATGCGCAATCTTGGCGAGGTAGTGGTGACCGGCGTCAGTGCTCCGGTGGCCAGAAATCTCCAGCCCTATTCCGTGTCTGTCATAGGTCAGGAACGGCTGGAATCCACAGGGCAGACTCAAGTGTTGTCGGCAATATCAGGCATGGTTCCGAGCCTGTTTGTTTCGGAGCGCAGTATTTTCGGATTCGGGGTCAGCAACGGCGGTTCCGGACATATCAAACTGCGTGGCGTGGGAGGCGACCGCGCCAGTGCGGTGCTGATGATGGTCGACGGACAACCACAGTTTGCCGGAATATACTCGCATCATATTGCCGATTTCTATGACAAGGAATATGTGGAGCGTGTTGAGGTACTCCGTGGGCCGGGATCCGTGCTTTACGGTTCGAACGCTATGGCCGGAGCCATCAATGTAATTACAAAGAATCCAGATAAACGTGGAGTACGCACCACCATCTCATCGCAGTACGGTTCGTATAATACATGGCTTTCGTCGGCCACCAATACCATCCGATTCGGCAAATTCTCCTCACTCGCGTCCCTCTCCTACAACCGCACGGACGGAACGGTTGACAACTTCGATTTCCGACAGGCCGACGGTTATCTGAAATTAGGCTATGACTTCACCCGACAGTGGAAAGCGTCAGCAGACTACACGCTGATGCACTTCAAAGGCAATGACCCGATATATCCCCGGCTGTCCAATCCTGAATCGACAGAGATATACCGCCAGAGCATCACGCGCGGCGAAGCCTCGGTAAGCGTAGCGAACAGCTACTCCACCACAGGAGGTATGCTTCGGGCCTATTACAGCTATGGTAGCCACAATGTTGATGACCCTCGGCATTTCCATAGCCTTGATGATCGATTCGGCATAATGGCTTATCAGAACTTCGCCCCATGGCGCGGAGCATCTGCCACCGTAGGGTTTGACTTCGACCGCTATTCAGGGAAGATACCTACTTCCGGAGGCAACAATCATACCGAAGGTTCGATGACAACCATCAGCCGCAAGCGAATCACCGAGTATTCGCCCTATGTCACACTGTCGCAAAGCCTTGCCGGCGAACTGCTCAACCTCAACGGAGGTGTGAGAATGGCCAACAGTGATATGTTTGACACCCGATGGATACCTCAATTCGGCTTCGCACTTAATCCCGGACGCGGATATACCATAAAAGGCACTGCGGCCATGGGATACCGCAACCCATCGTTCCGAGAGCTGTATCTCTACCGGATGGCCAACCCTGAGCTGCAACCTGAACGGATGTGGAATTTCGAGCTATCGGCAGGCAAATATATATCGCGTTATTTCTCAGGCGACATTACCCTTTACTACAGCCGGGGGACGGATATGATACAGACCATGGATATGAAGAATGTCAACACCGGAAGCTTCATCAACAAGGGTATAGAGATCTCTGCCCGCAGCAATCCGCTGGACAATCTGTGGATATTCGCATCCTACAGCTACCTGCACACCACACTCCGCAATCTTGTGGGCGCCCCCACGCATCAGTACTATATCGGGGCGGAGCTTACCCTCTGGGATAAGCTCAAGGTATCGGCCGACCTGAAAGGCACGGGCCGACTGTATGTGGCCGATGATGTGAAGATGCAGAATTATGCACTTCTCAATCTGAAACTGACATACAAGATATGCAGCTACGTTGATCTGTTCACACGTCTGGAAAATATTACTGACGCCCGTTACACTATAAACCGCGGATATGCTATGCCCGGCTTTACAGCCATGGGTGGATTCAAGGTCAGTTTCTGACCCTGTCATCATAAGCAGCCAGGATTCTGTCATAGGCCATCAGGCTCGTGGCTTTCCTGAGCTGCTTTATTATTTTGCGTTCAGCCTCCGCAGGTGCGTATTCGCAATATGGACGTATTTTTGATATGATTTGCGAGTCGCCGCAGAGCGATGTCCTGAAATGTCGCAACATTGCCGCCAGCATAGTGAAGTAAGCATCAACCCTCTCCTCTGCCGGCATCTCCGTCCCACTTCGCCATTCGGAATACAGAGAAGGACGCGACAGCAGTCCACGCCCCACCATCACTCCTGCAAATCCACGGGCCATAACAGCATCAATCTGTTCAGGAGTAGTTATATCACCATTAAAGACTACCGGATGCCTCAGAGCTGAGGCCAGTTCGGAAAGCGCATCAGTGTGCAAAGTTCCTGAATACTGCTGGCCGGCAGTGCGCGGATGAACCGTCACGTGCCGCAGACGCATCTGATTTATCACCTCGGCAAGAGCAAGAGCTTCATCGGCCATATCAACACCAAGACGCATTTTCACAGACCACTGCACCTGCTCCATACTATCCATAAGTTCAGCTACAGCCTTCAGCTCCTCGACACGTCTGAGCATTCCGGCACCCCTGCCACGCTTCACCTGCGGCGGGAAAGGACAACCGAGATTCATATCAATCCTCTCACCCCCGGCGTCAACAAGAGTCTTTACAAGCAGGCTCCACTCAGCGGCATCCTTGAATATAATCTGCGGCGTAGCATCCACTCCCATCGCACGCCCCGATGTATAGTCGCGTATATCGCGCGCACGTACGCATCCCTTCTCAACTCTCAGAAACGGCGTGAAGTACTCAACCTCACCCTGCCCCGCTCCGAACATTCCGGAATGCGCCCTGCGCCACGCCGCCTCGGTAAATCCCTGCAACGGCGCCACCATCAGCCTGAATCCTTTAGAGTCAAACCTGTTATTCACCCTAAATCGCTCAGTTTATGGTCCAAATCAATCCTAATCACATGGAATTTATCGCCTACACGGCGTCCGAAACACCGTTTTTCCTGATCTATACGAAATTTCCATATACCAAGTTTCCACTCATCGGCAGAGAAAAAGCGTGTAGTTCTGCGATTCTTATTGAACGGCTTATATTTCAGTCCGTCGTCCACTTCAATCTGGGCCCATGTCTTACGTTCAAAATTCTCGAAACTTGATATAAAGATATCTACATTAATATTTGATATCAGATTCAAACCGTTTGACTGGCTGATACTATCAAAATTGAATCGCTCTGCAAAAGATTCTTTAATAAATTCAGCTATTGAGATTTCGCCTGACTTATAACGGAAATAACACAATTGACGCAGATTATGAGGATTACCTATCGTCTTCAATGAATCCGTCTGCACACAATGCACATCCACTGTGTCATTTTCATAATCCGAAGGCAGGAATGACAGGATACACGCATTTCTGGCATGTGCTTCGGCTATTCCTGAGCCGGTTATCCTGACATTAGTCCTGTCATCAGTACGCAAATAATCATAATCCGCTACATGCTGCTGGTCATCATCCCAGAACGGGCGGTTCTGTAGTCGCGCCAAATGCGATTTGAACTGCCTAAGGCGTTCTATTCTTCTTGCCTCCGGAGCAAATAACACTTCGTGGAAGGACTTATCCGGAGTTATCCTGACACTAAAGAAATCGCTTTTTTTCAGTAGCTCTATTTTATCATTACCGGATATGCCTTTCAATAATTCGGATATAGAAGTTATACCACGCTCAGAAAAATCCGAAAGATTGCTATATTGTCCTGTGCATGACAATTCGTTCAGAATAACTTCCATACATTTTTCAGCTTAGAATAGCATCCAGATCGGCATCGAACTGGTCAAACATTCCGGGTTCATAATTCTCTATACCACCATATGGGCTGAGCTTTATCTCCTGCGCTTCTGTCAATCCATTATTCTTTTTGAAATTGTAAACCGACACCTGCTCCGGAGTTATTGACTTTTGCTTCAATGACCTACGTATTCCATTAAAGAAATGGTCGCTATGACTTTCAATTATCACCTGAATCCCGGCATTGGCAACTCCGACAAAGAAATCAAGCACCTGGGCGGCAGGATGAAGATGTATTTCAGGATTCTCTATTATAACAGAGCTCCCGATCTGAGAGGCCAGACATACTATGAGTGTCTGAGTAACAAAATTCACTCCTGTTCCCACATTATACGGATGAATGCTCTTACCCTCAGGAGTAATGTAACGGACTTTATACTCTGACCCTAACGGTTCTACCGTCAGCTGATATCCGGTAAGTTGCTTCAGCCAATAGTTTAGTTGCCCCTCAAGAGTCCTGATTTCCTTATAATATATCAGTGAAGCATCCAACAGATCCTTACGACGCATATAATAGAAATCGATCAGATACTCTCCATTCGGTCCAAGCGGACTTGAATCAGGATCCGGATTGATTCTTGGTGCACCCAGATCTCCGGAACGGATGGCCGATAAGTGAAACAGATTCCGGATCAGTTTAATATCTTTTTCCGGTAATGTCCCGCCCTGCTCCACAACTGTGTTTATAAACGCCTCGTCCTTAGGTTTGAATTCCAACACTACTGAACCCGATTCATTTCCTAAACGGACATCATACTGCTTGGCATTAGTAATATAGTTTCTTGATTCGTTAAAGGAAATGGCTTTTATATGGGTTGAGGTCATATTTTTGGTCACTCCTGTGTTTTCAGAGATGTTATCAGCTCCTAACAATATTGCCTGTATAACTGACGATTTTCCTGATGAATTAGGTCCGGAAAAAAGATTCAGATTAGACAGACGGAATTCAGCCGAACCTACTGATTTGAAATTATTGACCTCCAGTGTTGTTATCATACGTATTTTATGTTAATGAGTTGAGGACTTCAGATATGGCATTATAGCGTTTTTCTACCTGCGAACGGCTATCAATCGAAACCGTTATTGAACTGATATAATCCCGATTGTTCAACAATCGGAAATAAACCTCACGGGCCTCCTCATCAGAACTGAAGTTATGCTGCGATATCAGATAACAGAAACTCTCTAAAAACGACATATTCAACGGACGCAACCGTCTCTGAGAACCATCGGTTGACAATCTGAAGCCACCTAACGGCAATATATACTCAGCAGCATTCACCATACTACTCACAAAGACATCTTCCAACTTCGTAAGCAACCGGTCCTGAGGGTCCAGACTATTCAGGAAACTCATGGTTTTCCCAAGGAAATCTTCGATGTTACTTCTATAGTCCAGCAAAGCCCCGCTGTCAACATCTCTGGAAATCTGTTGCTGCCACATGTAGAACGCAATAAACCTCAGCACAATCAGCCTGTCCTTCATGTGCTTAGGTGAAGCACCTCCCTCAGTAACGTATGTGAACACATCCATTTTCGACAACCGGTCAATCAAGCGGGTGGCATTGCCTTGATAAAGCGCATTGCGCATCTCCTGATTTGTGATACGTGTCCCTCCTCGATTGACACGGTCAAACAGGTCGAACATCACGCGGTCACTCGTAGGAGCTTTTATTACATTTATTGTCAGAGTACAATCCTCAATTTTATTCTGGTCAAGCGGGGACAGCTCCGAGAAATGCTTCCCTTTATAGTTTTTCAAAATTGATAACTTCCCAAGCGCAAATTCATTATTTATGAATTCAAACAAAGTAGTCAGGCGCTGTTTCCCATCAACTACAACATATACTCCATCATCCTGTTCCTTGACATAGAATACAGGAATGGGTATACCCATGATTATTGATTCGACCAGTTCACTTTTCTGCTTCAGATTCCAGACTTGCTCACGCTGAAACAATGGTGTCAGATTCAGCATTGACGGTTTCCTCTCAAATCGACGCTTAAGTTGGAAAACCGATGCCGTTTCCCTTGATATGTTCAGTATCGCATCAGGATATACTTCATTGATATTGTTAGTTTCTGGCATTAGCATCTGAAATCAGTGTAAAATATATATTTTCGTTAGCTGTATCTGCAAATATACGTAGAATATTCGATGAAAAAAATAACGAAAGTCGGCTAAAAGCCGGTTTGTGTTGGCAAAGCCGATTTTTTGAGTCAAATATACGTAGAATATTCGATAAAAAAATCAATCATCGCAATCCAATGATATATTCCTTATATCATTCGGTGGCGTCTGATTCTTTTTTCTCTTCTTTCTTCTCCTCCCGGCTCATCACCATCTGATAGTTATTGATCACAGCGCCTGTAACAAGATTCAACAACAGGAACACTGATATGACGAACCATATTATATGGAATGAGTTGATTATTACCGGCGGTGTTTTTATCACTCCAAGTTCATAGGCAGTGATATGATTATAGCGCAAATCGGTCCAGTCCTCACCGGTCACTTCACGAAACAGAGTGAACATAGCCTCGCCAAGTGTCCCGAACGGGTCAGGAGAATTGGACGGCGAATGCGGTGCAATCTCCATCAGCCGTTCATAGCGCTGCAATTCCTCACCCTTCAGCGTCGACGGGTCAGGCAGACGGAATAGTCCCACCCCGATAATAGAGAAGAGATATATGAAAATACCGAACAGCACAACATTGTAGAACATTGCCGAAGTTGACTTCAGCAGCACCGTGATTATAACCTTTATCTCCTTGGCGGCACGTAGCAGACGGAGCACACGCAGAACTCTGAGCACGCGCAGCGCCATCATGGCAGAACCTCCTTCGAAAAGGTCTTCCGGAATATACCCCACTATCACCAGCGACAGGTCAAATAGATTCCATCCGTCACTGAAAAAAGATTTTACTGAATCCGATGCGATAAACCGTAAAATAATCTCCATCGAGAAGATATACAGTATCACATTCTGGACCAGCATCAGGGCAGAGGATGAGGTATATGTCTCCACCCCGATAAGGAACGAATTTACCAGAATAATAAGAGTTATCCCTATTTCAAACCAGTGGTTGGTGGTTATCTCTTTTGCGACCCCTTTAAGCTGTCCTTTCCCGCCTATTGATACGGTACCGTCATTAAGTCCAAACATTCTAATAATACTTTTTTCTGTAAAGTGTGATAATTATCTGAATATTACGTTCTAAAAACAAATACCATCGTAACCTCAGCACCCACGGATGCCGGTCACGATGTTATCGCGGTGCAAAATTAATAACATTTTTTCTAACCGCGAACACTCACCCCCGCCAACTACTCAACACCCTGCACTATTCCCGAAGTCGATACCAGTCTCCAAACGCATCGTCATCCGAATGATTACATCGCGTTTTTATAGACTAAACACGCCATAGCATTGCAGAATAAACATTTTTTATCTATTTTTGGCACACCAATCACATCATCACATATTATATCATACCATGACCAGACTTTTGATGCAACGGATATCATCACTTTTACTACTGATAGCTCTATTCGCCATGAGTACAGATGCCTATGCCGCATCCGGCGATAAAATCAGACTTCATTTCAAGAACGGCAGCACTGTGGATATCGCACTCGTTGACCGCGAGGGCGATCCTATCATGGTACGTGTCGAACCAGAGCAGGAATGGGACAGCAGTCTGGGTGAACTGGTCCCGACAGGACGTACAATGGTAGATTTCGGCTCGAACCATTATTATAGTTTCGATGACTTAAACAAATACACTTTCGAAACACGAGCATCTTCAATAGAAAATGTGCCATCCATAAGCGACAAGCCCCATCTGACATTCCTGAATGAGTCAACTATAAAAGTAAGCAACGCGAGGCCCGGTTCAAGAATAAGGCTCATAAATACCGGCGGAATAACCTTGCTCAATCAAAAGGCTGATTCTTCGGGAGAATCGGTCATATCATTAGCCAATCTAACATCCGGTATGTACATTTTGATTACTGATAATTATTCCTTTAAATTTATCAAGAAATGAAACGCACATTACGAATCATAGCATCTGTTACCGCCATAATTATATTCGCACTACATATCGCAGCCGAAATATCGGGAGATAAGCGTATCACGGTCTTCTTGAAGAACAGCCCGGCCGAAGTGTACAATGCCGGAGAACTCGAATCAGTAGATTTTTCCTTCGTAGGAAATGACGATAAAGAGTATGACCATATTGTATCTCATGTATTCACCATGGGCTTTGACTCCGTAGCATCATATCCGGTGGAGCTTATTGACAGTATTGTATTCGGATCCGGCAATAACAGAGTGCCGAAAGAAACATCTGTTGAAATAACCGAAGCCAAACATGCTTATATTACAGGATACGAAGATGGCGTCATACACTATACCTTGCAGACTCCTGCAGCGCTCCTCCCATCCGTAAATGATCTGATATATTATGACAATATCAGCGAGATATTTCCGGCCGGACTGTGCGCAAAAGTTACCGGAGTAATGTCTCAGGATGAATCAATAGCTGTCGCTGTTACTGAAGTCGAGCCATCGGAACTATTTGATGAATACGTCGTATCAACAGAGTTTGCCGGCGAACCCCATCAGGTGTACATCGATTCGGAAGGAGATGAAGAGGATGCCGCACCTGAGCCTCAGTGCCGGGCCACAGTATGGGACGGCCAGCGCAAATACAATATGAAAGCCAACGTAGGGCTCTCCACTTCTTACGTTCGGTATGATATTCTTTCAGGTGATATCTTTGCAAAAATCACACTTACCGTCGATGGCGAATATAATCTGAATTGCCGACATAACGGCAACGTAGATGTGACATATTCATCTGGAAAGACAGTGGCTGTGCCTATTGCCATATCCGAAGTCAACAAGAAATGGTTCAATCCTACCATGGATATGAAGGTAAGTTTCAAAGTCAAGGCCACGTCATCTGATGTCAACCTCGACATAAAGCGTAAACATAAGGCATCCTTCTATTACATAGTAAGCAAGGGTGACACCATTCTCTATAAACCTGAGATGGCGGCCGACGGGGATTGTATAACAACATTCAACAACGACGCATATCTTGACGGCACGCTGTCGCTCACCGGCTCGTTCACTATCTCCATGCGGCCGTTCATGCGCAATAAGGGAACACGTGCGGTAATATCTACCGGGCCATCATTGAAAGGATCTATCGGAGCCGAGTCATTGAAAAAAATGTCGGCCGAATATGTGCGTGAGCTTTACGATAAATCTCAATTAAGCCTCAATACATCCATGTCAGTCAGCGGCTCTTCTACCGTATACAAAGGTAGCAAAGTAGTATCGACATCGAAGATGAAAGCCAACGGCCGTCTGTCATCCATGCTCTCAGAGGGTAAGTACAACATGCTACCTGCGTTTTATGACGTAAACAGCTCTGTTGACGCATCCGCGAAATCTATCAATCTCACATGCAAAAGCTCTACACGTCTTATACGCGACCTTAATGTCAGCTCTGAAGTATTCAATCCTTCTGACGGGCGTTCTATAGCTCAAGGGTCCGGACAAAAAACATTTATAAGCGGCACCGAGGCTGACAATGAATATACCTCTGACATAGACATGGGCTCCTATAGCGGAAATCCATACACATGCCATGCACGCCCTATAATAAACTACGGCGCATACGGAATCAAAGGGCCTGATACCGGCAACGAACAGTGCCTGAATGGCAGTGCCGCCCATCCACATGCCATTGACCTCGGCTTGCCGAGCGGTACGAAATGGGCTTGTTGCCATGTAGGGGCATCCTCTCCGGAGCAATATGGATCAGTATTCAAGCAGAAAGCTGACTTTCATGACTCCACATGGGATGCTTCCTGGAAGATCCCTACCCTTGCACAAGCCCGTGAACTTGCGGTAGAATGCCGATGGACACGTACCAGCCTCAACGGAGTTAAAGGCTGGATGGGAACCGGACCGAATGGCAACCGAATATTCATGCCGGCCTCTGGCTATGCGGGCTATCGGGCAAGCGACCGCTGGGACACCGGCGACTGCACATACATCTGGACTTCATCACGTAGTGGCAGCGAGGGAACTGTGCTAAAATTTCTCAATCCTGCCGGATTCGATGATTTTGAGATAATAGTCCCCTACAAAGTTACAAACACGCTGTACATATCTCCCGATAGTGACTCTCCAGCATATTACATGTCGCTCCGTCTGGTCACCCAATAGCTACGCTATTTCATTATAGCCGAGCTGCCGGATTCAATGCCCTGCACTTCATCGCCGCGCTTTACTTTCTTGCCAAACCCGAAAGTATAACTGGCCGTGAGTGATACAAACTGATGGCTGGCGGCACCATACTCTGTTGTGTATTGATCAAACCACCGGCTTGTGAGCGATGATGATGATGAGATCCAGTCACGGCGGAAGATATTGACTGCGGACGCTGACAGATTCCATCGGCCGTTGCTCCACCCTGCTTTCAGCTGATATGACGACCTGCCTTTTGACGAGGTAGCATCCAGACTATACAGCTGAAGCGATCTGCTTGCCGGGGAATAGAATGCCGACAGATAAAACTTATCAATATAGTAAGTAGCGGACAATGACAACGATACGTATCTGTTACGTTCGGCATATAGTCCGGTAAGCTGTTCAAAGTACACTTGTGGGGTTGCGCGCAATACCAACCGACGGTCAAGCAGACGGGCCGTCAGAGATGTGCCTACATATATTTCCTGACAGTCGCCATTGTTTTCAATAGTTCTGAGCATCATTCCATCAGGGCCGTCCGGAGTGAACACCGGTACAAAATGGTTGAAATATCTCCTCCAGCCCGCGAAAGCCGATATAGAGAATCTGTTGTCAGGCAGAAATGTATATTCCAATGCCGTATTACTCCAATGCACATTCTTAAGATGCGGATTACCGGTCTTATACAGCAGTTCATTTTCCTGTATTATGTCAGGTGTCTTATCGGCAGCCTTGGCCGGATCGACATTGTACTGGACGGACAGACTTATTGAATGCCGGCGGTTGAAAGCATATTGGCCATTTACGTTCAGTAGTGGTATACAGCTGTTGTTGGTCACCCCACTGATTCTATTCGCCTCTCCGGCAATTCCGGCTGAAAACCGTCCATAAAACTTGTTGCCCGCATATGTATAACCGATCATTCCTCCGTAGGCAAATTGATTGAATTCGGGTGAGGCCACGGTATTGCCCGTATATTTTACCTTATCATAATAATATAACCCGAGAAGATTAATGTCAAACGTATGACGCCGGCTTATGGTTTTATTCAATTGAAACTGCAGCTGACCGGTTATTGCATCCTCAACAGCATCTGTCACAATACTGCTTTCGTCAGATTTGTACATGCTGTTGGACTTTGTGCGCTGATAAAACACTGCCGGAACAGCATTAAACTTAAATCCATTGCCAATATTGAAATAATAATTGCCACGCCAACGCGGATATATATACGTGGAATTACTTGCTCCGGAGTAGCTGTCACCTCTGAATATACCATCAGAAAAAACAAGCCGGCCGCTGTTATCACTATGCGGTGTGTTTATCGAGGAAAAGGCAAAACTATTTGTTATTACCGATTTATCTGAGGTATATCTGGCCCGGAATGATACGCCTAACTGATTTTCAGTAAAACGGCTGTAGTCAAGTATATTGTCACGCATTATTTCTTGGATCGGGCCACCATCCTGCGGGAATCTGAACACCTGCCTCTGCTCACTGCCGGTATGATGACGGTCAGTGAACTTATCATTGACGCTTATATCGTATGTCATACGTTTATATGCGATTTTTGCATATCCGAGTCCGCTACCTGAACCCGCCATAACATTGCCTGTACCGGAAAACTTTGCATAACCGCCATATTCATAACTACGTAGGGTTATGTTAATAACATATTTGGCATGATTGAAGCGCGGATCAGTAGGGAACACGTAGTACTCCACTTTTTTAACATCCTCCGGACGGAGTGCATCTTTTTCCACCTGCGAAGCCTCTTCCATATCGATATATATAGCTACTTCCTCGCCGCCCGGAGTTGTCACCGAACCGGCTACCGGATTTACATTAATCTGCGGAATACCCATATAATTCAGCAGGTCAACAGCATTTTGGGCCGCACGTTTGCTCTGCTTATCCGGATAATAAGTTGTCAGTCCCGGCGATGTGCTCTGCATCTGTCCCTCAACTACAACTTCATTCAATTTCTTACCCTGAATACTGTCTGACAAATTGCCCTGCGCATAAGATAATAACGGCAATAATGAAATGATGACTGATAATGATGTTTTCATATCTATTGTTTTTATTCATGACACTGAAAATTGTCGATAGGTTACATCTATCCGCAATTTTTATCTGATGCAAAATCAGAGATAGCTATAACTACTAAATAAAACAATAGAACCACGTAATTCCAAAATTCTGACATTGCGTCCCTTAGCATGGTACTCGCTTTCAGCTCGGCCCACGCCAAAACAAGAATAAACATTTCAGGATCTCAGCATGGCTGCGTCTAACACATCGAAGATGTCCCTACCGGGAATGTGATCATGTCAGGGCCGTTCATGCATCAGTCGGAGCCATTTGCGATAGCCGAAGCAGGCCACCACGGAATAGACGGCATATAGCGTGGCGTAGAAATATATCCCTTTGTAGATATAAAGCCCTACGCATACTATGTCAACCAACACCCATGCTATCCACTGCTCCACATATTTCTTTGCCAGAAGCCACATAGCCACTATGCTGAGTGCGGTAGTGAATGAATCGCACAGCGGCACGGTACTGTTGGTAAAATTGGTAAGGATAAGGTATATGGCACACCACACTGCCGCAAATACGCCTGATGCTCCTGCCAATATACGGAAAGGAATGTGGGTAATAGGTACCGCGCTACCTGAATCGGTGTTTTTCTTATTCCGCCCGCCACGGGTCCACACCCAGTAGCCATATATGGCTATCAACAGATAGTAGATGTTGATGCCAAAATCAGCATACAATCCTTTGCTGAAATATATCCACATTGATATAGCCGGCATGATAAGCGATGCGAGCCATAGCTTCGAATTGGCATGATACTCCCACCACAGGTAGAGCAGACCGATGACGAAACCGGCTATTTCAAGAATTGTACCCATATCAGAATTTTATATTGACTGAGGCCATCACATTTGTAGTGGCCTGTGCCGCAAAACCGGCATAGCTGTATATCACCTTCTTTCCGGCATCGTCCACATAATATTCGGTGCCGGCATAACCGTTGTTGCAATACTTGGCATTTAACAGATTGTAGACAGCCACTCCTACCGACAGTTCCTTCACTGAAGGGATATTGCGGAATGTATAGTTAAGCCTCAGGTCGCTCACAAAATATGAATCGAGCTTAGCCTCGGCGGTGCGGGCGTTGTCCATATACTGGTCCGACACATAGCGCGATGTCAGAGAGGCGTCAAATGCACCTACATGAAAATTGAACGCATTGTGCATCACCACATCAGGCGAGAAGGCGATAGGCGTATCGGCAAATTCACGTGTTATGGGATTCTTCCATCCATCCTCGTAGATATACTGCACAAAATCCTTGATGCGGTTGCGCGACAGCGTGGCGTTGATCTGCCAGTCAAACCATCGGCACGGTTTAAGCGTGCCCTGCAACTCAATGCCCATACGGTATGACTTGGGGACATTGACACTGATGGCATTTCCGGTGTCGGACAGCTGCCCGGTGGCTATCAGCTGGTCCTTGTAATCCATGTAGTAGAGATTGGCCCCGAGCGAGAACAGCGGATGTGTGAATGTGTAGCCCGCTTCATAGTCAAACAGACGTTCAGCCGTAGGATAATGGGCGGCATCGCAGTCAGTGAAGTTGTCACGCACAGGTTCCTTATGGGCCACGCTCCATGACACGTAGGCTCTGTGCTGACGGTTCTGATACGTCAGCCCCGCCTTGGGATTGAAGAAATTGTAGCGGCGGAATATGTCAAGCGCTCCGGGAGCTTCAGTGTTCCAGTCATAGTTGTCGCTTATGCCACGGATGGAATAGCGTATATGCCTGAATTGCAAGTCGGCGTAGGCTGACAGACCGCGGCATATCTCATAATCGCCACGCGCGTAAACGTTGCTGTCAAATTTTCGTCCTACATTGCGGTAGTACTCCTGTAGCGGATTTATAGGACCGACATAATTGCGCACGAAATCAATCTGTCCGAAATGGTTGCCGCGGTGCCAGTTGGCAGCTCCGCCTATAGTGGCGTTGAAGCGGCTGCCGGTATAATTGAACGTCAGCATCCCGCCTCCGAAATCATTGTCATTGTTCTTAAGTCTTACAAGGTCAGACTTCTCAACCAACTGGCCGGCGCCGTTGACAAATGGCTGCAGCCCATACTCCACAAGTGTGCGGTCCGTCTTATACTGCTTGTAATAGCCGTCGCCTTTCGTATAATGGAATGTAATGTTGAATCGCCATCTATCCGACAGATTCCTGAATCCGAGGAGCTGAATGTGATGCTGTACGAAATAATCATACTGATCGGGATAGAATGCCGTAGAGCCATCATCGGCCGTGTACTTGCCGCACGGATTATACCGGCGTCCATACTTGGCCATCTCCTCTTTCGAGGCATAGTCCCATGCCATATATGTCTGTTCCTTTCCGCCGAAAGCGAGCAGACGGACCAGTGTGCCGCTTGACTGATAGGAAAGCTGTCCGAGATAGCTCCACAGTTTTGAATATGCACGGTCGATATATCCGTCAGAACCCATGTGACTCAGGCGCATGTCCAGACTCCATTTGTCGTCAAACAGGCCGGACTGCACCTTTACTGTCTGCTTATTGGCATTGTATGACCCATAAGAAGCTGAAATCTCTGCCGCAGGATCCATTGAAGGCGCATCCGTTATCATATTGATTGATGCCCCGAACGCACCGGCTCCGTTGGTCGATGTTCCGGCACCGCGCTGCACCTGAATGTCACGCAGCGATGAAGCCAGGTCAGGCATATTCACCCAATAGACATTGTGGCTCTCCGAGTCATTAATAGGCACACCGTTGGCCGTGATATTGATGCGCGAGGCATCAGTGCCGCGCACACGTATTCCTGAATAGCCTATCCCTCCGCCGGCATCGCCGGTGGTGACAATCGAAGGCAGTGATTCAAGCAGAAATGGGATATCGCGTCCGTCATTGATGCGCGCCAACTCTTTGGCTGTAATATCGGAGAACGCCACCGGAGTTCGCTTGTTGGCCCTGTTGGCAACAACCTCGACATTGCGGAGCTTCACCGTCATTGAGTCGGGAACTGTGTTGGAAACTTCTGCCGCACTGACGGCAGGATTACATACATACGCACACGCGTATACGGCTACAGCAAGCCGGATTGAAGATATCTTGTCCATATCAATTTCTCTACGCCGGTACTAACCGGATCAGATTCAAAGGGTGTACTCTCAGCTTCCGGGCCGTGGCCTCGGATGCACCCCTAATTATTTCGGATCTTATTTTATCACTCTAAAATCCGCCGCAAAGTTACAAATAAATTCAGCTGCGCCACCATATTCATGTTGATAATTCCTTATACATTTCATATTGCCGCGATGCTTCGTTGATATTATACCTCTTCAGAAATTCAACCAAAGAACTGCACGTCGATTCTATATTAAGCACTTTGACCGCATCGGCGCGGTTCTCCGCAAGAAACCTGTTAAGCAACATCGAGCCTATACCTTTACGACGCATTTCCTCACGGACGGCTATCCGTGTGAGATCGCCATACCGTGCATCGAACAGGGTGTAGCCCACCAACATATCATTATGGTATGCTCCGAATGCCTTAAAATCTGTTGAGGCCCTGAGTATCGATTCACGGCTATTCTGCCACGATGGAGTGAAATCGCAGAACATGTCATCCGCCAGTATGTCGTCCGACGGGACAAGCGGTTTTATATTTACACCTTCAACATTGATACCGGCACTTATCACCTCTGTGCAGGTCTGCCTGTGGCATAGGAATGTACGGCCAACTGCAAACCCTTGCTTCCTGTAGGCTTTGATTGCAGCCTCATTGTCGCAAAGCACCTCCAGCAAATACCTCTCCACCCCGGCAGCTACCAATTCCGGAATAGCACGGCTAAACATAAGTCCGGACAGACCGCGCCCACGATAATCAGGCATGGCAGCCGTGGCGATGTCATAGACTGTTGATTTTCCGGCAAAATAATCCTTGCCGCTCAACGCAAAGGCCACTATCGAGCCTCGGTCAAACACTCCATAGGAATACTCCGGACTGTACCCTCGCCTGCGGAGCATTGACTTGATTTCATCACGGCTGAACGACACCGCATAATCAGCAAATGCCGCCTCAAATATATCTGTTATCTTATCGATATCTATCCCTTCAAGGGTTCTGACTGTCGGTTGCATCATAACAATGCTAAGATAATATTATTTCTTAATTGACACAAATGGTTATCTTTGCATATACTATAACAACGTCATTCTCTCAACCATGAAATACCGATTTTGCGGACGGAGCGGACTTCAGCTCCCTGAAATATCACTCGGACTATGGCACAACTTCGGCCAGTCAGCTGACTTCGCCACATCCGAGCATATCATAACACACGCATTCGACTGCGGCGTGACGCATTTTGACCTTGCCAACAACTACGGACCGCCTCCCGGTAGCGCCGAGCTGACATTCGGCAAAATCATGTCGCGCAACCTCCATACTCACCGCGATGAAATAATAGTATCTTCAAAAGCGGGCCATCTGATGTGGAACGGACCTTACGGCGACGGCGGCTCCCGCAAGTATATCATGGCAAGTATCAACCAGAGCCTGCGCCGTACAGGACTTGAGTATTTCGACATATTTTACAGCCACCGCTACTGCCCCGAGACACCTCTGGAGGAAACCATCCAGGCGCTTATTGATATAGTCAAGCAAGGGAAAGCCCTTTATATAGGGCTTTCGAAATACCCGGCCGACAAAGCTGCCGAGGCTTGCCGCATGATGTCGGAGCAACATGTGCGCTGCCTGATATATCAGGACCGCTACAATATGATATGCCGCAAACCTGAAGATGCGCATATTGACATGCTTAAAAAGTGCGGACTTGGTTTTATAGCATTCTCACCTCTTGCGCAGGGTCTGCTCACTGACCGCTATCTGCATGGCATACCGGCTGATTCAAGAGTGCATCGTGAGGGCGCATTCCTGCATGAATCGGACATTACTGACCAGTGGATTGCAAAAGCTACCCGGTTAAATGACATCGCTGCCGGACGCGGTCAATCGCTGGCACAGATGTCAATATCATGGCTCCTCGCAAAACGCTACCTTACATCCGTGATAACCGGAGTAAGTTCAACCCATCAGCTTGACAACAGCCTCAAAGCCATTGACGCTCCCCCATTCACAGCCGATGAACTGACCGCCATTGACGCCATCCTTCAATAGACTATCCGAAGAGAGCTAACTGTTTTCAAAAAATCAGAGAAAGGCCGCTACTTTACGTATGCGGTTAATGCGTTCCATGAATGAAGGATCTGACTTGGCGACCTGTTTATTATAGTCTGACTGGATTTTAAGCCATATATCTGCATCAATACCCAATGCAGCCTCAAGAAGAAGGGCATATTCAGTAGTTACCGCACGTTTGCCATTGAGAACGGCATTTAGTACTGATGCCGGTATGCCTATCTCTGCCGCAAGGGCCTTTTGAGATATACCACGGTATTCAATCTCATCCTTTATCATCTCTCCGGGATGAATCGGTTGACTCGGAAAAAGATTATTCGCTATCATTTCAGGAGCTATACCTTTCAATGTAATACCCATGATTTTTACTTATAATGATTTGACAATTCTACAATATTACATACAGTCAGCACCGGCTCTTCATCATAAGTAATTATAATATGCCGACTTATAAATAATGGTACAAAAATAGAAGTCTTATACATAAGAAGCAAATTTGCTAATTATAAAGAAGAATAAAGGGGGAGAAACCTGTTGCAGGCCTCTCCCCTCTTCGCTGTCATGAACTATTTATCCTATCATTATTCGGTCAGCTCGGCAGGCAGTACCGGCATAGCCCCCTGCTGAGTACATACGAAAGCTGATGTCGCTACAGCTTTCTGATGCGCCTCCTGCACACTCTTACCTTTGAGTATGCTCGCTATGAA
>OFGJ01000360.1_pt1 | contig 39421 bp, 39 predicted proteins | sample 1521731 | NCBI WGS metagenome assembly OFGJ01 (sample SAMEA3504126, study PRJEB24116) | mouse gut metagenome | biome: mouse gut; feature: mouse-associated habitat; material: faeces | place: Denmark | collected 2011 | reverse complement strand
GGTTTTATATTTCCCAATACATATCTTTCCAACTCGCTGTCATTGTAACCGTGTAATTTGTCATTTTCAGTATATGTTTTCCTATAGCCGTTATCCAAATAAACAAAATCGTAAATTGATTTTTCTTTCAAATCAAAAATTACTTCCTCATTTTTCAAAACCGCAACTTTTTTGCTGTCTTTGGTAAAAAAGTATTTTGACGGATTTTGATTGCCGTTGCCGTAATAAGTATATCCCAATGTGAATGTTTCAAATAAATTATAATTGTCATTCAAATCAACTTGAATATGAGCATCTTTACCTTCGCTTGTAAGCAGACCTACTACTTCCACTTTAATATCCTGTGTCAAATACAAATCGTCATATTTTCCGTCGGATGAGTTGTCTTTTATAACAGTTGCTCCGCTTATTCGCAAATTGCTTGTGTGAATTCCGCCAGCATTTTCAGTTGCATGATTACCTGTTATTATAGTATTTTTTATTGATGTAATATCTGCGAATGTACAAATACCACCACCATATTTTGCAGTATTACCCTTAATTTCGCTATTACTAATGCTCATTAGAGCAATATTATCACTGTTATAAATTCCACCGCCGGATTCTGCACTGCTATTATTTTCAAACAAACAACTATCTATTGTACAAGACGAATTTGTATTATTAAAAATTGCACCTCCATAATTGTTTGCAACATTGCCTACAAAATTGCAGTTTGTAATCGTTGTAATTCCGCTGGAGCAAATGCCTGCACCGCTCATCTCACTTTCATTTTTATAAAAAACACAATCGTTTATTGTAACTTTTGTATTTTCATGAAAGACGTTCAATGCTCCGCCATTTAATTTTGATGTGTTATTGCTGAAAACAACATTGTTCATTTCAAAATTTATACTGTATGCAGCCATAATAGCACCTGCTTCAGTTGAAGACTTGTTGCCTATTATAATTGAATTGCTAATAGATGTATTGTTCGTACAATGAAATGCTGCACCGCTAGTTTTTGTAGCACAGTTATTCATAAATAAACCGCCATTCACGATAAGTTCTCCTGCAGCACAAATCGCACCGCCGGCTGGAGCATAAATATTATCAATTATCATACCACCATTAAATGTCAATTTTGCATTAGATTGAATATAAATACCACCGCCTGTATCCATACATGCTCCACCTGTGATTTTACCAAAAGGCAAAGCTCTTAAAGCATTTATTTGAGTTGCTAATGGTTTGTCTTTATTTTCCTCGTAAGTATTAAACATTAACTCACTGTCGTATTTACTATCTATGATTGTCAAAGTACCTCCATTTAAAACTGTAAAAATAGACCCATAGCTCATTTTTGTAGTTTGTTTTTTATCAAGCGTATGTCCGTTTAAATCAAATATAATTGTTGCGCCATGTGGCACTGTTATAGAGCCACTGCCATTATAAAAGCCCTTACCTACACCAAAAAAATAAGTATCTTCATGTGCAACCCAATCACTGTCAAGCAATACTTTTATTTCTTTGTTATTACCATCAAAGCTTTTTTGTATGGCACCACTCCATAAAGCAGCTTTTTCATCTGTTGTACCTGTTAAAATAACATCAGGTGTATAGCCAACATCGGTAGCTTTTTCACTATCTACTATCTCTCCACTGCTTTGTGTTTTTAAAGTTTCGGTTTGTAAAGCAATGTTTGTAGATGCAAACAAACACCCTACAACTAAAAGACAAGAAATTACTAATACAAAAAATATTATTCCAACTTTTTTAATAATCTTTGCCATAATAAAACCTCCGTTTTTATCTTACATAGAATAAGTATATCTATGTACAAAATCGCGGTTTTTCGGAAAAGTTTTTTAAAGTTTTTGTAGCTTTTTTGTAAAGCTATTACAAAATGTTTAATTAAATGTTGACAAAAGTTTACTTTTGACCCTATAATATACATATAATATGTACATAGATATACTTATTCCATGTACTCAAACTTTACATTATAAGCAAAATTTCAACCCCGATAGTCCCGATTTTTGATAGGATTATTGCAGTGAACACCACTTTTTGTTTGCTTTAAACTTTACATAAAAAGTAACACCCTCAAACTTTTGGTTTGTGAGTGCTTTCGGTTTTTATCGAGCTTGTATTTTACCTTTATTTTAAGAAAGTTTGTGGCTGAATTTGCATGTTTATATTGCTTTTAAAATGATAGTTTGCTTGTTAAGTTATTTATACTCCTAACAGTGAAATAACTTTTAGTGTACTTATTTTATCTGTTTAATTTAACTAAAATAATAGCTTGTAGCATTAAAAAAGCTGACTTGTTTGTCGGCTTTCTTTCTATCTTGTTTTTAAGTACTCTATAAAGTCATAAAACTCCATTTGTTTTAGCTCCTGCATATTGCTTAGTTGTTTTCCCAACCTTATATGCAAATATTTTTCAAACTCAGGCAGTATCTTATTTTCCATTATTTCCGTTCTTCTTAATCTTTCGGATATCCTTTCCAATACTTCTCTTCCTATGCTCTTTATCTTTACTCCCTCTATTTCTCCTATGCTTTCCGCTTTATTCCCGTTGTTTACTATTATTACTATATATTTGTTTTTTCGCTCAAACTTACTGTTTGCTACTATATACTTTGTAAAATATATTTCCTTTCCTGTATACTCCTTTTTGCTTATTATCCGCATTTCACTTTCTCTTTTCGGATAATCTACATGTATACACTCTATCTCCCCTATTTCCGATTTCTCTATCCTCTTTGGCATCGCCCTTTTGATATGTATGTACTTCCCTTCCAGCATTGTCAGTAGCTCGATATAATATCTTTCGTTTTTATGATTCTCTTTTCCTATTATTTTGATTATATCTTTTTCGCTCCCACACATTGCTTGATACATACTGTATCTCTTACACTTCGATGCCTCGATATCCATTTCCTCACCTTACGCTGTCTTCTCTTTTTATCTCTCTTCTGAATATTCGCACATCAATTTATCTGCTACCAATGCTATAAACTCCCCATTTGTTGGTTTGTCACTTGGATTGTACACTTTAAAGCCAAACAGTTTATTTATATAATCGATATGTCCTCTTGTCCATGCTACGTCTATCGCATGCCTTATTGCACGTTCTACCTTACTTGGCGATGACGCAAATTCCTCTGCTACATTTGGGTATAACTGCTTGGTTATGTTATTGATTAATGTTGGCTCTTGCATTACTCTTTTTATTGCACATCTTAAATATTGATATCCTTTTATATGTGCAGGTATTCCTATTGATAAAAATATTCTGGATATTCTTTCATCCAATACATACCCTGTTTCACTTATTCTTCCCTCCCCGTGTAACTTATGCTTGTCCGGTTTGGTCATTAGCTGCCATATACTTTGACTGTTATACTTTTCCAATATTACTTTTCTTATTACTGAATACTCTAATGGTTTGAAAAAATAGTATGTTACTCCTTTTTCCAATGCTGCTGTCAAATACGGCTCCGTCAATATGTTTGACATTATGAATATCTTTGGTTTTACTGCCATTCTGCTGCTGTTTATACTGTCCATTAACAAATATCCATCCATTTTAGGCAACATTAATTCCGTTAATATTATATCCACGTTAGTATTTTCTAGTTTAGCTAAACAATCTACTCCGTCGTGCGCAACTGCCACTACTTCTATTTCCTCGCAACTTAAAAACTTCTCTGCCAGCTCGCAATTAGCTTTATCGTAGTCGACAACCATAAGTCTTAATTTTTTCATAAAACTCTCCTTTGATTTTGTATTCAATAATATTAAATAATACGGGTAAAAATACATAAAATAATACATAACCCTATTAAATCGCTATGCTTTATAGCAATTTAATAGCTATATATTACAACAAATAATTTGATAAATCAAGTAATCTCGACAATATAATAATTGCATTTAAATATACTCATACACAATTCGACAAATACGAAATTCTTTGTATATTGTTCGATATTTTGTGCTGTTATTCTAACGATATTCCTTTGCTTTTCAACATTTTTCGCTATTGATTAACCGTATTTCTACTTTATTTGCATAATCTTGATTCTGCCTAATTAAGTCATTTATTTTCTATTTGTCAGATTATGTCGGCTGTATATATCTTACCCTATTTTTACTTTAGTTGATTTAATTTATTTTTGTTTAGTTTTTTACTCAGTCTTATTTTGCTTTTGTTATTTTTTTCGACATTTTTTTGCATCTTATGTAATATTTTACCCATTTGCTTTATTATAGCACAACTGCATTTGCAAAATAAGCCTTTTTAAAAACATAGTTGCTTAAACTGTTGTCCCATCACTTTATAGGGTGCGAAAAATGTCTGTTTTGTTACACTTGATAAAAAATATTTTGTAAATTTTGTGTAAAATGATAATTATTTTTTGCCATAACTAAATTAGATATTTATATTATGAAAATATTAACAAATTAGATATCGAAGGTATAAAATTACTAGTTTCGTTAAATCCTACGCTTTCATAGTTCATAAATACTGTTTCTTTTTCAGTAACTATCTTTCCTCGTGATTTAAATGTATATATCATATCGTCATCAACTTCAACCTCTTCATAATATAATAATGTTTGATTTGATATACTTTGCTCTTGATTGTAATATAAATTCATATCTGCTTTTTTATAGTTTTTATTGACAACTATGGTAAAATGATAAGTTTCAAATGTTTCATAATTGTCCCCCGTAATAATGAAATACAGCACATGGTTATATACACCATCAATACCTTTTGTTACTCTCCAATCAATACTGCTACTTAAGTCAATAAAATCGGTATAAGTATTTAGCTCGGACACAGTTGACTCTATTCTTATTTCATTATCAATAAAATATTGGTCTGTGCTACCACTATCTTGTTTGAATAAGAAAAGTCCTCCAATAATAGCAACTACCAAAACTACAGCTACGCAAGAACTAACCATTGCCAATTTAAATGGTCTTTTTGTGCTTTTTCTCTTTGCATTAATCAAACGTTCATTTTGAATTTTCAAAGATTTTAGCAACTGTTCGTCGCGATTTTTTGCTAATGATTCATTAACAATATGCTGAAGTTTTTTATACCTCTTCATTTTTTGCCCCTCAATTTATTTTTATTGCCAAAGCCTCGTCAATATTTGTTTTATATGAAATATTAAAGTAACCTTTTGGTGCCTCTATCATTCCCGATGCTATTGTCAGATATTTATCATTCCTTTGTGCACCATTTGTAAGCGTATATGTGATATCTTTATATCCAAAAGCAGTCATAGCATGGTTATACTTACTTAATGTATAACGAATACTATTACTATTATCTCCGTTAGTTAATGTTATAATATTAAATCCAGACAAAAACAACACAATCGGCTCCCCATTATCAATATAACTTTTTACAAGATTATAATCTAATTTACCGGAAGAAATACAATAACTGTAAGTCAGTATGTAGCTACCGTTTCTTTTTATATATTTTTCAAACCCGCTTTTAAATTGACTTACTGAGGTACCTGCCAAATTACTATTAGTCCCCATATCATAATATAAGTCATTTATCAATTTATTAGTCTCCGCACTTTCGCCTTTGTAAATGTAATATCCCATTAGTTCATTTCCAGGAGTATAATTAGGTATTAGGTTAGGACAAAATCTATCCCAATATTGTATCAAATTGGCTCCTGCAACCGGCACACATTCATTTGAAAGGCTATCTAAACCTGTAAGAAATGGATTCCTTTTGGCTAAATCTTTAGCATCTTCGGATTTAGATGTAAAGCTTATGGTTTCGTTATCATAAGTAAAGTCGTCATAACCGCCATACAATGCCATTTCCTTTAATTCTTTCAAGCTTTCGCTATCAATAAGCATATCATTTTTTGCTAAATAATAATTTTGATTATCATAATATAAGTATGTCATGTTTGTTACATAAACTCTAATAGCTTGTCCGCTTATTGTATACGGGTTAACGGCATCAAAAAATACTTCTGCCATTTCAAATTCCCCTGTGTAGTTGATAACTATAGCATAACCATGCTCGTTATTTACAGTAAAATCGTATATATAACCCAATTTATTTAAGTTTAAATCATACAATAATTCTTTTTCCGCAACTAAATCTATATCTGTACCGTAATTATCTTTTGCAAGACCGTCTATGTTTTTCAAAAAAACTTGGTCGTACTCGTTACCATCCAACTCCATTGCATAGGCAACAGGAATATTAGTTAAAAATAAATAAATACTTGTTAATGCTACAATGATTGCTACAATAATAAAACTCAGTTTTATTAATTTCGATTTTTTATTTATCATTTTTTACCTCTCTACTTATAAGGGAGCTAAATTTTGCTTTTTGTTACATCGATATACAAATTTTTAATCTTTTTTATAGCTCTAGCATGTTTTTGTCTAACCGTGCCGTATTTTACATTTAATATCTCCGAAATTTCCAAAGCACTGTAATTATCTATGTACAACATTTTGATAATTTTTTGAGTTAATTCGTCTAATTGACTTATGTAAACGTCCAATTCGCCATACATAGATTCTTCAAGATTTGGAGTATCTGCCACAAAGCTTTCGTCTATTTCGCTGAACTTACGTTCGACTTTCAAAAGCTTAAGTGCGATATGGTCGCAACATTTATATATCCATGCCGTAGGATATGTTACATACGGTTTATTTTGCATGCGTATTAAATAATGAAAAAATTCTTGAGCTACATCATGTGCGATTATAGCTCCGCCATCATATTTATGTGTGATAAAACTTATTATTCTGCTGTAGTAAAAATTGTATATTGCCTCCAATGAATCATTGCTGTTATTCAACTTTTTTAAATGATAATTAAACTCAATACGATTCATGGCGACTCATACTTTCTCCGTAAAAAATAAAATTAGATAAATAATATAAAAAAATTGTTGTAAAAATTTTTAGAAAAATAATATCTTGCAATTAGTATATCATTTAAAAACACTAGTGTCAAACAAACAATTTATATTGATGTTCCTACAAGATTATAAAAGGCGGCTATGCTAATGCATAGTCGCCTTTATGCAACAAAATTACTATATTAATCCTCTTTAATATATTTTTTTATTTCGTCCACAATCTCTTGAATGGTGTTTACGTGCAACACTTGCTCGTAGTCAACCATAACGTCAAACTCGTCTTCCAATGAAGTTATAAGTTCTGCTTTATCGATAGAGTCAAACTTTAAGTCTTCATTTAAACGTGTTTCCATTGTTATTTTGCTCTCGTCCACATCCATTTGATTTACCAAAATATTTTTTACTACATCTATAATCATAAATAACCTCCAAATTATTCAATAAATGTTTCCATTGCTATAAATTCGTAATGTGTATCCTTGCTGTATACAGTCGTTTGTGTATCCGCAAAAATATCAAAATACGCAAACTCTCCGTCCTCTCCGCCATGCTTAAACTGAGCTTCGTGCTTTGTCCATTCCTTATAAAACTCGTCAATATTTAAAGCATCTTTTTTTAGCATATTATTTGCTATAGACTCATAATGACGGGACTTTTTATACTCGATATCCACACCTACTTCGCTTTCGGATATGGCAATAACTATATCTTTGTATGTATGCGAAATGGAAATAAACAAGTTTTCGTCCACAACATACGGTTTCCCATCCCCGTAATAAGAAATATAAACATCCCTGCCCAAAAGATACTTTAAACACTTTTCGGCAAGTGGTTTGCTGTTTCCGTTGTAGTTCCTGTATGTAAAAATAATCATAAATCAATTATAGCAACAATTTTTAACAAAATCAAGTTTAAATAACAAATTATAAAGTTATTATGCTGTTTTATCGCTTAATTTCGGTTACTTAAGTAGTTATATCGTCTCAAACGGTCAATACGGATTCTGTCAATCGCCTCGTAAGTAACCCTTGGACGCCAATTTCCGCTAGCTTTGCCAGGGATATTCATACGTGTATCCTCGCCCCAACCAGCTAAGTCTTGGAAAGGTATTATAACAATATCCGCAACGCTAAGCAACATAGTACGTATACACGCCCATACTAGTCTACTGTTTTCGCCCCCCTCAAGTTCACAATGCAAACCCAAATAATCATAAAGCTTTGCCCTTGCATCCTCACCAAGGCTTGCAAGCCAACCGTAAATTGTAGTATTATCGTGCGTACCTGTATAGGCTATGCAATTTCTCTCGTAGTTATGCGGCATGTGTGGGCTTACTTCGCTGTCAAAAGCAAATTGCAAAACCCTCATACCAGGGAAACCCGTCCTTTCCCTAAGTTCGTTTACTCCGTCATCAATGATACCCAAATCTTCAGCAATTATATCCGCTTTAGGGAACTTATGCCTTATAATAGCAAACAACTCCCTACCGATACCCTTACACCATTTGCCATTTATTGCATTAGGAGCACCATATTCGACTGCCCAATACCTGTCAAATGCTCTAAAGTGGTCTATCCTCAATTTGTCATACAGCTTGAACATTCTTTCAATCCTGCTGCAAAACCAAAAGTAGTTGTCTTTTTTCATTTCGTCATAGTTGTACAAAGGATTGCCCCAAAGCTGTCCTTCCGCACAAAAATAATCAGGTGGCACTCCCGCAACTTTATTTGGTTTAAAATCACTGTCCAAATCAAAGTAATTAGGATTGGCCCAAACGTCCACGCTATCGTAAGACACATAAATCGGCATATCCCCGATAATTCCAATACCCAAATCGTTAATTTGTTTTTTACGTGTTTTCCATTGCTCGGCAAAAAGGTATTGCTCACAAATATAATAGTCAACCTCTTGGGAGTGTTCTTTCATAAATTCGCCTAGTGCACTGTGGTCACGCTTTTTATACTTATCCTCCCACTCAAACCATGGCTTGCCGTTATGATAATCTTTAAGTGCCATAAAAATAGCATAATCCATAAGCCAATCGCGCTCTTCATTGGTATATGTATACAAAACATCTGTGTTTGATTGCAAAATATGTTGATACGCCATTTGTACTGCTTTGCGTTTTTGACCATAACAAAACTCGTAATCAACAACATACGGCGAGCCGTAATATTTTAAGCTATCGCACTCCTCATACGTCAAATACCCGCTATCCCTTAACATTATCGGGTCAATGTACAAATAATTACCTGCAAATGCGGAAACACCCGAATAAGGCGATTCTCCCAAACCGATAGTAGTCATAGGTAAAACTTGCCACCATTTACAATCGCCAAGTTTTAAGAACTCCGCAAATTTAACAGTCTCATTACCAAAACCGCCAATACCGAACTCGCTTGGCAATGAGCTGATGTTTAGCAAAACACCGCTTCCTCTCATACTTTCTCCTTAGACATTTATTTTAGTGTATTTAAAAGTTATTTTGTTAAGCATTATTCTATCAATTAACTTTAATTTGTTCCCCTATCAATTACACATAAATTCAAACAAATGTTTCATTATTTTTTATTATAAACCATATCTATTAAAAAATCAATACCCAATTTTAATTTTATTTGGGCAAATACTATCATTTTGCGGAATATATTTGATTGTATAGACAATAATTTAAAAGAAATATAAAACTACCAATAAAATTACAATAATTAATAGTTATAATAAATACATACTTTCATTTAAAATAAAAATTCAGGAGATTGATATGAGCAAAATGATTACAGTAGACGGAAATGAGGCGTGTGCCAAAATTGCATATTATATGAGCGAACTTGCGACTGTTTATCCAATTACGCCATCCTCACCAATGGCAGAAACTTGCGAAGTAATGCGTGCAAAAGGTGTAAAAAATTTTTTGGGGAGCACACTTGACATATCCGAACTTCAATCGGAGGGAGGGGCAAGCGGTGCTATGCACGGCAGTTTGTCCGCAGGTACGCTTACAACAACATTTACTGCATCTCAAGGTTTGCTGCTTATGATACCAAACATGTACAAAATTGCGGGAGAAATGTTGCCTTGCGTTATGCATGTTACGGCGAGAGCGATTGCAACACACGCTTTAAGTATATTCGGCGACCACTCTGACATTTATGCGGTTAGACAAACGGGCTTTGCTATGCTTGCCTCCTCTAATGTTCAGGAATGTATGGATTTGGCAGTGGTGGCACACCTTGCAACCCTCGAGTCGGGATTACCGTTTGTTCATTTTTTCGACGGTTTTCGAACATCTCACGAAATACAAAAAATACACAATATCGAATACTGCGACTTGGATAAAATAATCAATCTGGATAGTGTACAACATTTTCGCGACAAGGCATTGTCCCCAAACAATCCTACTGCGAAAGGCACCACGCAAAACCCCGATTGCTATTTTCAAAATTTGGAAGCCCGTAATATTTTTTATGATAAACTGCCTGCTATAGTAAGCGAATGTATGGACAAATTATACTCGATAACAGGCAGAAAATATAATTTAGCAGACTATTTCGGGTCAAAAAAACCTACAAAAATCGTGGTTATTATGTGTAGCGGCGGCGAAACAGTGCTTGAGACAATAGACTATTTGAACAACATTGGCGAAAATGTAGGGCTAATAAAAATAAGACTTTACCGTCCGTTCCCACATAAGGAGTTTATATCTATAATACCCGATTGCTGCAAATATATTACTGTGCTTGACAGAACAAAAGAATTCAGCGGAGTTGGCGAGCCATTATATCAAGATGTGATTTCCTCACTGCAACTTGCGGGAAAATCGGACATAAAAGTATTTGGCGGAAGATACGGGATAAGTTCTAAGGAATTTACTCCGTCAATGGTTAAAGCCGTATATGACAATATGAGTGAGAGTGGCAAAAACTTTTTTACCGTAGGCATCGATGATGATGTGACAAACTCTTCTCTAACAATAAGCGACTATATAGACACCACCCCTAAAGATTGCATAAGCTGTAAGTTTTACGGTTTAGGCTCGGATGGTACAGTTGGTGCAAATAAAAACAGTATCAAAATAATAGGCGACAATACGGATAAATTTGCACAGGCATATTTTGCTTATGACAGCAAAAAATCCGGCGGACTTACTACTTCGCATTTGAGGTTTGGCGATAGCCCTATCAAAAGCTGTTATTTGATTGAAAAAGCTGACTTTGTAGCTTGTCACAATTCAAGTTTTTTAGGCATTTACGATATGGTGCAAAGCCTTAAAAAAGGCGGAAAATTTTTGCTTAACACAAGTTTTGACAAAGAAAAACTATCTGAGGCTTTGCCTTGTGAAATTAAACAATATTTAGCACAAAACAAAATCGATTTTTATATTATCGATGCAAATAAACTTGCCAAAGAACTTGGTTTGGGTGGCAGGATAAATACAATTATGCAAGCTTGCTTTTTTAAGCTTTCAAGCATTATAGAATATGAAAATGCTTATAAATATATGGTTGATTACACTACAAAGACTTTTGCATTAAAAGGCGAAAAAGTGGTGCAAATGAATGTCGATGCAATAACAAAAGCTACCGACTTTTTGGAAAAGGTAGACATCCCTAGTGAATGGGAAGATATTAACTGCGAAAACAAAGTAGTAAGTAGCGGAAATGCTTATTTTGATGCTTTTTCAGTGCCTGTCCTTAAAGGCAAAGGAGATAGCTTAAAAGTAAGTGCTTTCTCACCCGACGGAAATGTGCCGACTGCCACTACACAATTTGAAAAACGTGGTATTTCAGACAAAGTATCGTCGTGGATTAAGGAAAATTGCATACAATGCAATCAATGTGCTTTTGTATGCCCTCACGCTTGCATAAGACCTATTTTGCTTGAGGATAAGCAAAATATCCCCGACGCTTTTGAGACGATTGACGCAATACAGCCAAAGGGGCAATATTTCAGACTGCAAATCAGCCCTCGTGACTGCACGGGGTGCGGGAGCTGCATAAACACTTGCCCTGCACCAAAAAAAGCTTTGGAATATAAGCCGTTGGAGTCGGAGAAAGTATTGCAAAAAGATAATTGGGAATTTGCCAAAAATCACGAAAACTCAAAAGAGGTAATCAATAAAAAGCAGGTCAAAGGAGTTGGCTTTGCAAGGCAACTATTTGAATTTTCGGGTGCATGCTCGGGTTGTGGAGAAACACCTTATGTCAAACTTGCAACTTCCCTTTTCGGCGACAAAATGATAATTGCAAATGCTACGGGTTGTTCATCGATATACGGTGGCTCGGCACCTACTTGCCCATTTGCAAAAACAAATGACGGCAAAGGCCCAGCTTGGGCAAACAGCTTATTTGAGGATAACGCCGAATTTGGTTACGGCATAAGCTTAGGCGCAAATTTAAGACGTAAAAAGCTTAAAAAGATTGCAAAAAAACTTATTGAAAATCGCTATGAAAACGAATATTTGACAAATTGGCTAAATACATTTGACGATAAAAAGCTAACAGAAGAGCACAGCAAAATACTATATGACAACATACAAAAAATGGCGGATGAGTGTTGCAGCGAGGAAAATAAAAGTTTGCTTTTGCAAATGGCAAAAGATAAGGATGCAATAACCAAAAAATCAATTTGGATAATTGGTGGCGATGGTTGGGCTTACGATATCGGCTTCGGAGGTTTGGATCATGTACTCGCCAGCGGCGAGGATATTAACATCCTCGTTTTCGATACGGAAGTATACTCCAATACGGGAGGCCAGGCTTCCAAGGCAACTCCTGTCGGTTCCACCGCCAAATTCGCCTCAGGAGGCAAAACCAAAAAGAAAAAAGACCTGGCTTCCATGGCTATGACCTATGGCGATGTCTATGTGGCCCAGATCGCTATGGGAGCGGATTACCTTCAGACAATAAAAGCCATTACCGAAGCGGAGGCTTATCCCGGCCCTTCCCTCATTATTGCCTATTCCCCCTGCATCAGCCATGGCATCCGCTCCGGCATGGGAAGCGCCCAGCATGAAGAAGCCAAAGCGGTGTCCGCCGGTTACTGGCATCTTTTCCGCTTCGATCCTTCCCTGAAAGAGCAGGGAAAGAACCCTTTCCAGCTGGACAGCAGACAGCCTTCCATGGATTATGAAGAATTCCTGTCCGGCGAAAACCGCTATAATGTCCTTCAAAGGATGCATCCTGAAGCCGCCAAAACATTATTCGCCCAGGCAGCGGAATGCGCGGAAAAAAGATTTCAATATTTCAATAAACTTATCGACCTGTACGGGGAAAATCTGTTATAATGGTCTATGTGCCGGCACGCATGGGAGCAACAAAACTTATGCGGACCGGCGCAACATCAGAAAAAAGAAAAGAGGTATCTATGTATGAAAGCAACAAAACTAAAAGAGGGCATTTACTGGGTTGGTGCTGTTGACTGGAACATCCGTAATTTCCATGGTTATAGCACGGAACAGGGAACCTCTTACGGAGCTTACCTGATCGTAGACGAAAAAGTTACTTTGATCGATACGGTAAAGGCACCCTTTGCGGAAGAAATGATTTCCCGCATCAGCGATATCCTTCCACCAGAAAATATTGATATTATCATATCAAACCATGTGGAAATGGATCATTCCGGCGCTTTACCCGCCATTAGGAAGCACTGCCCCAACGCGTCCATTTATACGAGCAGCCCGGCGGGTGCAAAAGGACTTGCCGCTCATTATGGCGACTATGGATATCTGTCTGTAAAAACCGGCGATTCCCTTTCGATCGGAAAGAGAACCCTTTCTTTTGTATCCACGCCTATGCTCCACTGGCCGGATAACATGGTGACATACTGCCCAGAAGAAAAAATTCTCTTTTCCAACGATGCTTTTGGACAGCATTATGCTTCTACCGGACACTTCGACGACGAAGTGGATCTCCCTATTCTTTTGGAAGAAGCCAAAAAATATTATGGCAATATTCTCATGTGCTTTGGCCGGCAAATACAAAACACGGGAAATGTTCTGGCCGGCATGGATATCGATATGATTGCTCCCAGCCACGGCATTATATGGCGCAGCCATATCGAAGATATTCTCAAAGCCTACCATTCCTGGAGCGCTAACGAACCCTCCACAGGAGCGGTCGTTGTCTACGACAGTATGTGGAATTCCACGGAAAAAATAGCAAAAACAATCTGCGAAGCCTTTGCGGATAAAGATATACCGGCAAAACTCTATGATTTGAAGACCAATCATATTTCCAATATTGTGCCGGAAATATTGACCAGCAAATATATTGCGGTGGGTTCCCCCACGCTGAATAACCAAATGATGCCTTCCGTTGCCGCATTCCTTTCTTATCTGAAAGGGCTTTCTCCTAAGAACCGGGAAGCTTTCGCCTTCGGTTCCTACGGCTGGAGCGGGCAAAGCATTGAATTAGTTGAGAAAGAACTGGAAGCCTGCGGATTCCATATATGTATGGACAGAACACGCATCAATTATATTCCATCACAGGAATCTTTACGCGAAATATATAATAACGTTCAGGAAATGTCAAAATAAAAAATATTTCGAAAAAGGAGTGATAGAAACATGGCTTGGAAAAAAACGGGCTCCCACAGCCGGAAAATCAGAAAAAGCCTTAATAGACGGATATTGAAAAGCACCACCTTCAATATCCTGATTCTTGTTATTGTATGCTGCGTATTCATGGCGCTGGCCATGCAATCGCTGGCCAACAACATTCTGCTGGATAGTCTGCAGCCCATGACCCGCCAATCGGCCAAAACCGTAGAAGCTAATATCCACATGCTGGCAGACCGGATGATGACCCTTGCAAACGACCCCCGGATGAACTTATCCATTAATGCCGAAACACAGGAAGTCTCTTCCGACGCAGCGGCGGTTCGGGAAAGCCAGAATTCAATCCTGCTGGAAGCCGCTGAAACTTATGAGCTATATACGATTGCCCTGTATGATTTGGAGGGGCAGCTGATACAGGAAATCGGCGATTCGCCGGAAGAACTGGATCATGACTTTTTTGCGCTCCTCCGGGAAACGGACAATTTAACCACCTGTTCTTCCACTCTTTTTCAGGGGAAGCCAGGCATTACCATGGGTATGCCCGTAAAAAGAAACGAAGAAACCATTCTCTACCTTGTAGGGATTTACAAATACGACACCCTCAGCGATGTCATCAGCAATATTAACATAGGAAAACATGGAACAGCCTACATAACTAACCGGGAAGGGCTGATTGTCGGCCATCCCGACCAGTCTTTGATCACGTCGGGCTATACGATGACCCAGCTCAACGGCGATAACGAAGAAACCTTTAGCCGTGTCACTACCGGTGAAACCGGGGCGATTGAATTTCCCGTAAATGGCGAAACTATGCTGGTAGCCTTTTCTCCTGTCCGCGGTACTCAATGGTCTCTGGTCATTCAGATTCCAAAATCGGACTACAGCCATTTTATTAATACGGCAATGCTGTTGGCGGTATTAGCTACTCTGGCAGTATTAGTGATTTCGATCCTTCTGGTTCTCCGCCTTTCCAGATCCATTTCCCGTCCGGTGAAAAACGTCACCGAGCGAATCATTACCCTATCGGACGGTGACCTCCACACGGAAGTAGCCTCCGTCCGGTCCGGAGATGAACTGGAAGTGCTGACCAGAACCTTAGGGGATACCATAGAGAGCGTCAACTGCTATATATCGGATATTCAGCAAGTATTGACTCATGTCGCGGACGGCAACCTCTCCGTGGAACCCCAGGTAGATTATAAAGGAGATTTTTCCCTTATCCGGGCAAGTTTGGGTACCATTCTTCAATCCATGAACGAAACAATTTCCGGATTCCGCTCAGCGGCCACCCGGCTTGCCGACATGTCCGAGGAATTGAATGCGCAGTCCGGCCAGCTGCACCAGGCTTCCATGGAACAGAACCAATCCACCGAGGCCTTGGTTCATGAAGTATCCAATGTGAAAGAACGGCTGGCCAGCGTTACGGAAAGCACCGGCCAGACCCGTGCCAAATCAGAAGAAATAGCCCAACGCGTCCAGGAAGCAAATGCGAGAATGACCTCTCTTTCCGATGCAATGGATAATATCAGCTCCAATGCCCAGGAAATTACGAAAATTGCCAAGGCGATTGAAGATATTGCTTTCCAGACCAGCATTTTAGCCCTCAACGCTTCCGTAGAAGCGGCCCGGGCCGGCGAAGCCGGAAAAGGATTCGCTGTCGTGGCTGAGGAAGTCCAGCAGCTTGCTGCCAAAACCTCCGCCGCCGCACAAAGCGCTACGGAAATGGTAAGCAATACGAGGACAATTATCCACACCGGCGTGGCATTGACTGCGGACACTGCAGAAGCTCTCCGCGATATTTCCTCTGTTTCCGACCAGATCAGTTCCATTTCCGATAAATTAGTGGCAGCGGTACGGGACCAGGAAAGCGCGCTTAGCAGCATGGAAGAACGGATCGAAACCATTTCCTCCATCGCCGACCAGAATCTGCAAAATGCGGAAGGAACGGAACAGTCCAGCGGATCCTTGGCAAAAGAAGCCGAAATCCTTCAGACCCATGTGGAAAAATTTATTTTAAAGGAGGGACGCGACAGATGAAACGGATAAAGATATGCATCCTCTCTTTTCTGCTCATGGCCGCTTTTTTAACAGGCTGCGGAGATCAGACGGGCCTCCAGGATGGTTATTATACGGCCCAGGCCGCCGATTTCAGCCACGGATGGAAAGAATATATCACCATCATGGTAAAAGGAGGAAGCATTGTCTCCGTAGAATACAATGCGGAAAATCCCAGCGGTTTTATCAAAAGCTGGGACAATGCTTACATGCAGACAATGCTCCATTCCAACGGCACCTATCCCAATGAATATACCCGCTATTATGCCAGCCAGCTTCTGGAAGACCAGGGAGCCGACAGCATAGATGCCATCAACGGAGCTTCTTCCTCCCATGCTTCCTTCCAAATATTAGCTGCGGCCGTATTGGAACAGGCCCGCCAGGGAGACTCCAGCATTATAGTCGTTGATACATCCCATTAGATGCGAGTCAGCTTATGTAAAATCGGGCAGGGAAAATTTCTTCCCTGCCCGATTTGCTTTGCCTCATTCTTTGCTGCCTTCGTATATTAATAAGCCTTTCCCCAATAAACCATCTTTTTCGCCGGTTTTCCACAGTATACGCATGTGTCCGACAAACATTCCTGTTCGTAGGGCATGCAGCGGCTCGTTACGCTCATATCCTCCTTGATCTTCTCCTCGCATTCCTGCTCTCCGCACCACATCGCTTTCACAAATCCCGATTTTTCCGCAAACAATTTTACGAATTCGTCCTTTGCCTTCGCCACATAAATATGGGATTCCAGATGCGTCTTTGCTTTTCGGAAAAGATTCGACTGAATATCTTCCAATATCTCCGCTACCGCATGTTCCAGTTCATCCAGCGCCGCTTCCACTTTTTCTCCATTATCCCGGCGGCAGATCACGCATTTCCCTGCTTCAATATCTTTTGGCCCGATCTCTACGCGGATCGGAATTCCCCTCATTTCCTGTTCGGAGAACTTCCAGCCCGGACTCTTATCGGAATCGTCCACCTTCACGCGGAAATTACTGAGCCTGTCTTTTAATTCATAAGCCTTCTCCAGCACCCCTTCCTTTTTCTGCTGGATCGGAATAATCATTACCTGCGTAGGAGCCACTTTCGGCGGCAGCACCAGGCCGGAATTATCCCCATGCACCATAATAATCGCGCCGATGATTCTCGTAGACATTCCCCAGGAGGTTTGATGCACATATTTCAGCTTATTGTCTTTATCCGTAAACTGGATGTCGAACGCCTTTGCAAAACCATCCCCGAAATTATGGCTCGTTCCTGACTGCAGCGCCTTGCCGTCATGCATCAAAGCCTCTATCGTATAGGTCGCTTCAGCCCCTGCAAATTTCTCTTTCTCCGTCTTGCGTCCTTTTACCACCGGGATCGCCAGCACTTTTTCACAGAATTCCGCATAGATATCCAGCATCTGCTCCGTTCTTTCCTGCGCTTCTTCCGCCGTCGCATGGGCCGTATGCCCCTCTTGCCATAAGAATTCCCTGGAACGGAGGAACGGCCTCGTTTCCTTTTCCCACCGGACTACGCTGCACCATTGGTTATAAACCCTCGGCAGATCCCGGTAAGACTGGATGTCCCCTTTATAAAAATCGCAGAACAATGTTTCGGAAGTGGGCCTTACGCACATCCTCTCCTGTAATGGGTTCAAGCCGCCGTGCGTCACCCAGGCCACCTCAGGGGCAAACCCCTCCACATGGTCTTTTTCTTTTTGCAGCAATCCTTCCGGTATAAACATCGGCATATATACATTTTCCACGCCGGCCGCTTTAAACATATCGTCCAGCTGCCTCTGGATCAATTCCCATATCGCATATCCTGCCGGTTTGATTACCATGCATCCTTTTACGTTAGAATAATCGATCAGTTCCGCCTTCTTCACCACATCCGTATACCATTGGGCAAAGTCCTCGTCCATCGATGTAATTGCTTCTACTAACTTCTTATCAGCCATTTTTTCTCTCCTTTTCTCTATCTTAAGCCCCCGCCGCATGCTGTTCTTTTAAAAGAGTAAAAAATTCCTCCTCCGGCATCGGTTTGGCATAATAATATCCCTGCACCTGGTCGCACCCTATATTTTCCAACAGGTCAATCTGTTCCTTTGTCTCAACGCCTTCCGCCAGAAGTCCGAGCTCCAGCTTGTCCGCCATCAGAACCACTTGTTCCAGTATCAGTTTCCCTTTGTTGGACACCATCATATTTTCCATGAACTTCTTGTCCAGTTTTATCACATCAAACGGAGTTTCCAGCAAAATATTCAGGGAAGAATAACCGCTCCCAAAGTCATCCATCAGCAGCGTAAAACCGGCTTCTTTTAACAGAAGCGCCTTCATGGAAATCTGCTGGTCGTCTGCCGATTCCGTGATTTCCAATTCCAACAGCTCTTTGGAAATATGGTTATCGTCTATCATTTCGGAAAGCATCCGTATACATTCGTTATCCTGCAGGTGGACTCTTGATACATTAACGGAAACCGGGCAGGATCTGATTCCCGCTTCCTCACATCTCCTGATAAACCGGCAGGCCTCTCCCCATATATAATAATCCACTTCTTTGATAAAACCGTTCTCTTCAATAATCGGAATAAACTGATTGGGATAGATCATACCCCTCTCAGGATGACGCCACCTCACCAAAGCCTCCGCTCCGATAATCTCATTCTTCGCAATGCTGTACTTTGGCTGGAGATACATCATAAACTGTCTCTCCGCAATGGCGGACTGCATATTTTCCTCTATAAATTTCCTGTTATACAAAGATACTTTAAACTGTTCTTTATAAAATACAACGTTTGTCAGAATATTATTTTTAGCGGCTTTCCGCGCCATGGCAGACCGGTCTTCCATTTGCCGCAGCTCCATCGTTTTATCTTCCACAGTGTATATGCCATAAGATAATTGAAGCTTTACATTTTTAAAATTGGTGATCCTCTCATCCAAATGCTTTACCAGTTCCGTCAGTTCTTCCTCATTGCCATACTCCGTCACGATCATAAACACATCGCTGCGCAGATTGATAAAAAACTGTTCCTCGTGGCAATATTCCCCCAGCCGCTTTATAATAAAGTTTAAGATCTCGTCTCCAAACTTTTCCCCATACAGATCGTTAATCAGTTTAAACTTGCGGATATCGAACTGGATAAATGCAATATTTTTTGACGAAGAAAAAATAAGGTTATACACATTCCTTCTAAAATGACGGACAGCGCTGATATTTTTGATCATGCTCTGCATCTCGTCCATTCTCGCGATGTCTTCCAGTTCAATGCTGCTCTCTACCGCATTTTTAAAATATTCCTCCAGCATCTTTTCCAATATCTCAATGCTTACATTAAGAGCCCTTGGGCATCGCTTTAAAATCAACCCCTCCTGGCGGATCACTGCCATCTCTTCCGGCTTCGAAATATCGTTTCCGAGGATGTCCCTGCAGTTGGTCGCTCCATCCATTCTTTCCGTAAAAAGTTTTATAAATTCATCCGTCTTCTTATTTCCATATATCTCCAATTCCCTGTCCTGGGAATCATAAAAACCGAGGGCGATTCCCAATACCATCAAGGACGCCGTGATACAGCCGCAGACCCCTCCCTGGCGCATTCCTCCTCCAAAACATGTACTCAATTTGAGCGCCATCTTCAGATCCATCCCAAACTCCTCCGCAAACGCCCCGAATAACGCCTGCGAACAATGATACTGCTGGTGCAGCAGCTGTTCCGCCTTTTCCCGATGTGTCATACAATCCCCCATTCTTTTCCGGCAACGCCAAAACCCATTTCCTGATTTCGATTTGCGTTCCTATATAACTTGAAAAATACCTATGCTGTTATTTTAACAAATTCAGCGGAGATTGTGAAGCAAAGAATATCTTATTAACCGGAATTTGGTCATAATTCCAATATTTTCTTAAAAATTAGTCCCATTCCACCCCCATTTTTCAACTTCTTCATATTTAATGTAGATCCTGTTTTGTTTTATTTTCAACTCCTTTTCATATATCCCGCTTATAATCTCTGTCATTTTTCCGGCGGTAATATCCTTGATTTCCCCGAATACTTTCACCTCTATAAACGCCGTCGGCAGTTTTTCATCGCCCCGGAAATACAGATCGCAGTTATCCGCTATTTCTATCATCAGCCAGTCCTCCGTCTTTCCCGGAATTATGGATATATTTTCCCCCAGCTTCTTCCTGATCGTTTCCTTCTGTTCTTTTGTCATGGCAATATTCACCTTCGAACTAATAAATGGCATATTTGTTCCTCCTCAACTTAATATTCATTATATATTTACTATTTTTTCTATATTCATTTTATCACAATCTTTTTTCTTTCCATGCTTTCAGCACATATGGCGCTTTTTATGGCACTATTTGCCATAACCTCATTTCCGTCCGGTTTTTGCTTAGTTTGAAAATTTCCCATTTTCAAGCTCTGCCTTCCCTTGCAAGCGCTTCCCCCATTCCAAGCATCAGAAAAATAAAAGGAGTACTCAATATCTGCTGAAAACTTACAATATTATGTATTGTATACGCAAACGCACTTAAACCAAATATATACAAATATTTTCTTCTGCCGTCCAACGCCTTTTCCGCAAGGCGCACATACCGAAAAACCGCGCTGCAAAATATACCTCCATAACAAAGAAGCCCGAACATGCCCTGGTTCACTAAGACCGTCAGCCATTCGTTGTGGGCGTTCGTCAATCTGGCCCCATCAAACTGTTTGATTACCGACTTGGCCAGATCCGGCAGTGTATATAAATACATAGCAAAGCAATCCGGCCCTACCCCTGTCAGCTTCCTCCATCCGTGCATATTCCTGTAAATCTCCATACCGGCGGACCATGTCGCCCCTCTCGCGCTGCCCCATTGCTCGCTGAATACCAACACTGGCAGTCTGCCCATAAACCGGATGCCGCCTTCAATCCTCGTATTCAGCACCAGCAGAAAAATATACACGCCAATTACGACCACCGCTCCCAATAAAATGATCTGCCGTACAACCCGGAAGCTCTTCATATCCGCTTTTTTTCTCTTGCTCATCAGACAAAACAGCAGGTAAACGATGCAAAGCGGAACCAGCAAGAATAAAGTGATTCTCGAAAGGGTGATCCAATCACTCCATGTGCCGCTATAATAATCAAAGGCGTCCGGCCGCCATATCCTCCACAGCCTCAATCCCTGACAAACGGCGCAAAATAAAATGGCCAGCTCCAGAAAACGCTTCATCCGCCCTGCATTTCTAAAAGAAAGGCAAAATACAAAAATATACAGCCCGGCAAATACAAGAAACGCGCTATTGCTCCCCTGGCTGACCCCGGTCGCAATCCCCACCAGAGTATATAAAAATCCGCACAAACGCTGCCACATTTCCTCCCCGAACCAGTAAAGAATAAATCCCACTGGGAAAAGCACCGACCAAAAACCACAATACCAGTTAATATTCCCCAGCGTAGACAAAAAACTGCTGTTTGCCCCCTGTATCTCCACCGGAAAGATCGAAAAACGGTTCAACAGTCCAAGAGAAAAAACTACCGCCGCTGCCGCCATAAACGCCAGCAGCAATTTTTCTTCATATTCCCAAAAATGAGCCACCAAAAAATAAGACAACACAAAAGCAAGCTGTGTCACGAGCCCCATATTCCAACCTTTTTCCCCCCAGAGAGCCATCTCCTTAAACTCAGAACATATGTATGAAATCACTACGCTGACTCCATAAGCCGCTACCGCCCAGTCCGTTGCCGACAAACGGATTCCACTAAATATCCTGCCGGCTCCCCCTTCTTTCCCAATATTTTCTTTTACCCTGAACGAAACACATGCCAAAACAAGCGGAAGAATCAAAGAAAAACCGCCGATCGTCATCACCTTATAAAAATTAAATTTTTCCTTCCCCACATCCGTATATCCGTCTTTCAAATAAAAAGGATACAAACAGAAAACAATAAACAAATATGCCGTCAGAAGCAAGGGAAGCGCTTCTTCGCAAAACCCACGGAAAGAAAATCCTTCCTCATTTTCCTCTATATCCTCCGATATTCCATCCGGCCCTGCGTCTTCCGTTTCCCTGTCATATTCCTCTTTTTTCCGTACTTCCGTCATTCCCGTCCACTCCTGTCCTGTCTTTCATAAAACGATAGATTTCATAAACCGTAATTAGCGCCAACGGCCCTTTTATTATGCCGGATACCCCGAACAATTTTACTCCCGCATACACGGAAAATAAAATTGCCACCGGAAAGATCCCCATTCTTTCCCCGATCAGCTTCGGTTCCAGGAATTCTCTCATCAGGGCGCAAACTACATATAGAATAACACATATTACCGCCTTTGCATAATATCCGTTTAAAATCTGCCAAAAAGCAAGAGGCATCAGAACCAGTCCCGTTCCGATAAACGGCAGCATATCCATAAATCCCGTAAACAAACCGATCACGATACCGTCTTCAAATCCTCCCAGAAATAAAGCAACCGCGCATAGCAGACTGATAATCAGCAAAATAATAAACTGCGCCTTTATAAAAGTGCCGATATGAAAAAATACCCTTTTTCCTATCTTTATCATATCCCTCAATTCCTTTTTCCCGCGTACCTTTTTCATGATCTCGTTATAATCTTTTGCCAGCAGCACGGCCGCAATGATCATGATTGCAAGAAAACTGACAAGCCCCGCAATATTCTTTACATAGCCTACCGACTCATTCATAATCTTCGGCACTACCTGCACCTGGAAATTTTCAATAAATACATCCACTCTTTCCATAATAAAGTTTTCAATCTTCGCCCCGTCCATGCCGAACTTTTTTTCCATTCCATCGCAGCAGCTTCCGACAAATATAAAAAACTTCTCTTCAAACAAATCGATCTGCGCAAACAAATCCCCCAGTTTCTGTATCATAAAAATGACCAGGCACCATATCCCCATTCCCGCCGTCACACAGAAAAGCAGCAAAATGCTGGCGGCTAATATCCCCTTTTTTATATGATATTTATTCTGCACTTTTTCCAGCATGGGATGCAGAAGCGCAACAAAGGCAAAGGCAAAAAGAAAAGGGGAGGCCAACGGGCTTAAAAACCGGAACCCTATGTATACCCCTGTAATTATCGCAGCAAATGTTGCATATTCTTTTAACTTTGCAGCCGTTTTTCCTTCCATAACCATCCCGTCCTTATACCTTCTTTCCATACTTTAGTATAAGTCATTTTCGGGAAATTATTGCTTCCATGCCTTTCTGTTTCTTAGGTATTAACTGGCAAAAACGGTAAAAAAACAGCCTCCGAAGGCATAATATCGAACCTCATTTTCTTTCCCGTGCCGGGATGGCCAAACTCCAGCCCATAAGCGCACAAGGCCGTATTTCTTACCCGTTCTCTGCGGCTATATTCTTTGGACCTTTCACTTCCATACTTCACATCCCCCAACAGCGGCATCCCTGCATTCGCCATCTGCACTCTGATTTGATGATGCCGCCCTGTCTTCAGCCATATACGAACCAGCGCAGTTTCCGGTTCCCCTTCCTCCGCCTTCCTTTTCTTTAGGATTTCATAAGAAAGTTCCGCATATTTTCCATTTCCTTCCCCTGTGACTTTCGAAATATTTGTTTTCCCATCCCTTTCCAAGTAATCTGCCAACGTATTTTTTCCCTCCGGCGCTTCCGCTCCATCGAGTAAAACCACGGCATAATATTGCTTGTTCATCGCCTGTTCCCTGCTCTGCCTATTGAGATCCGCCGCCGCCTTTTTTGTTCTGGCAAAAACCAGGACGCCCTCCACCGGCTGATCCAAGCGATGCACAGCCGTCATATAAGGCGCCCTGAAATATTTTTTTAGTTCCGTTTCCATATCCGGTTCCCCCAGACGAGCCGTCTGGACTGCGATCCCGGCTCTTTTACGGCATACGACAATTTCTTTATCTTCATATAAAATATCTTTGCTTCTGATTCTCATCCCCGCCTATCCCTTTCCTCCAGCTTTGCCTCAATATAACGGTTCAGCCCTTTTACCGAATCAATTCCGTATTCCCGGGCAACCTCTTCAAAATATTCCTTCATATTTTTCTTTGCAATCACCCTATGGGATGGTTCCTCGCTTCCGCACCCCACTCTTGCATCCGTCCATGGCTTTTCATTGTGAGTAATGGCTTCCAACGCTTTTCCGCCATATTGTCCAAAACTATCAATCACCAGATCGGCGGCCATCCGTTCCTCTTCCGACAACCCGCCCTCTTTCCCTGCAAACGGTATCAGTCTTGCATCTTCGATCGGATTATACTTAAAATCGCGGAAAAGAAAATATACTTTCTCATATACCGGCCCATGCTGCCATGCACAGCAGTCCTCCGGAAAAAACTCCCGGTCAAAAAGCGCCATATAAATTCCTTGGATATAATAAAGAAGCTTCTGTAAAGCCAAAGGCGTTACTTCCTGCTTCTTCTCCAGTATATAAGCTATGCCGGCCTGCATCTTACCGGATATTTTACAGCAGCTCCCGTAATACTGTTCTTCTCTTTCCCTGATATTGGCGTCTATGAGACCCGGTATATGCATCTTTTCCCCGCATTCTTTGCATATAGCTTCTGTCAGCACAAATTCATATTCCCTATCCCGGATCGTCTCTTTATATATTCCCTTTTGAATCTCATATTCCGTATTTTTTCTGCATCCTATGCAAAAATCCACTTTTCTTTTCTCTGCCACGACCAGCCCTCCCGTTCCATGCCCTGTTCTCTATTTAAAAGCATAAGTCACCGGACGGATCTGTTTATGAAAAGAAACTACAATAACAAACCGGCTGTCCAATCGATTAAACTTGATATATAAAGAAACTTTCTCCTCTTCCGTTCCAAATCTCTGCCATAATTTTACGTCTTTTCCGAATATATATAATATTTCCTGCTCAAATCCCATATGCTTATTCTTTACGGCTTCACAAAAATCATCCGCCGTAAGATTCATTAAAATATCTTTGCTTCCCGTTTCGCCGATGACGTAGTCCTTATACAGATCCAGATTTGCCTGTCGTTTCCTGCTTACGTCTATCCTATATCTACCAGCTCTTACTGACGCTTTCACCCCCGCAATATATTTTTCTATTTCTTCATAGCTTTTGTGCAACCGATCTTCTCCCTATACTTTAAACCGGTATCCAACTCCCCATATCGTTTCGATATATTGTGGTTTGGCGGTATCAAATTCTATTTTCTCGCGTATTTTCTTAATATGAACCGTTACCGTAGCGATATCCCCGATGGAATCCATATCCCAAATTTCCCTGAACAGCTCTTCCTTTGTAAATACATGATTCGGATTTTCTGCCAGAAAAGTCAGCAAGTCAAACTCTTTTGTGGTAAATGTCTTTTCTTCCCCATCCACATATACCCGCCGGGCAGTCTTATCGATTCGTATCCCCCGTATTTCCACAATATCATTCGTTTTCTGCGTAGAACCGACCAGCCTGTCATATCTCGCCATATGAGCCTTTACCCTGGCAACAAGTTCGCTGGGACTGAAAGGCTTTGTCATATAATCGTCCGCCCCTAATCCCAAGCCTCTGATCTTATCGATATCGTCTTTTTTAGCCGATACCATAAGAATCGGAATATTTTTCTCTTCCCTTATTTTTTTACATACTTCAAAACCGTCCATTCCCGGAAGCATCAGATCGAGAATAATCAAATCGAAGTCTTCCTTCAAAGCTTTTTGCAGACCTTCATCACCCGTATGCTCGATCTCCACTTCAAAATCGCTTAATTCCAGGTAATCCTTTTCCAGATCCGCAATCGCTTCCTCATCTTCAATAATCAATATCCTGCTCATATCCACCAGCCCTTTCTGACTTTAATATTTATTATACCTTCTCATTCCCCTTTATTCCGCAACCTCCCGATATTTCCTGAAAACGAAGTGAAGACATGTGCCTTCTCCTTCCTTACTGGTAGCCCATATATAACCCCCGTGGTCTTCCACGATCTTCTTTACAATGGACAACCCGATCCCGCTTCCGCCTTTTGAAGAATTGCGGGAGGCGTCCGTCCGGTAAAAGCGTTCGAATATATTGGGCAAATCTCTGGCGGCAATTCCCTTTCCGTTATCTTCTATTTCCACCCGGATAGAATCCACCTCATCCAATATCCGAATATCAATCACTCCTTTTTCCCGTTCCAGATATTTCACGCTGTTCCCTATAATGTTATTAATCACCCTTTTTAGCTGCTCCGGATCCGCTATAATCATAGCATCCGGTGAAACCAGGTTGGAATAATTCAACTCAATATTTTTTGATTCCAGATCCAGTCCGACTTCTTCCACACAGTCCCCAAAATAATCCGCCACGTTCAGACGATGGAAATGATAGGGAATTCTGTTGGAATCGATGCCCGAATAAATCGTCAGTTCGTTGATCAGACGATCCATATCGTTCGCCTTATTATATATGGTTTTAATGTACTTATCCATTTTTTCCGGCGTATCGGCCACGCCGTCCATAATCCCTTCCACATACCCTTTGATCGCCGTGATCGGTGTTTTCAAATCGTGGGAAATATTGCTGATCAATTCCCGGTTCTGCTTTTCATGCTCAAACTTTTCGTCTGTAGATTCTTTTAAACGGAGGCGCATATCTTCATAATTTTTATAAAGTTCCCCGATTTCCCCCTTGCTGTCTGTATTCAACATATATTCCAAATTGCCGTCGGCAATATTTTTCATCGCCGTATTCAATTCATTGACCGGCAGGAATACTCCCCTTTGAATCCATTGCGTCAGCATAAGACTTGTAAAAACCAAGATAACTATGATCGCGATCACCATATCGATCAGCAGCTGTTTGGAAATCAGGGAATTGATTCTCATAATGATAAAAAAGCTTCCTTCTTCTCCATCCGAAAATCTGAAGTCGAGCTGCTTCACAAGCTTTGACATGCTGTTATAATAATAACCCGAATCCCCGCCCGCATTGCCATAACCATATCCCGGCAAAAGGTCGAAAATCTTGCTTGCCGCAGCTTCATTCCCCGTATAATAAATATCATTCCCTTTTCTTACAAGGATGTAGGAAGCCTTATCCTTTATTTCACCGTTTAGCCCGGATAAATACTCTATGTCTTCCATCAATGTCTCGTCTTCATCGATCTGCCTTTCTACTTCCCTGAAAATCTCCTCCGATATCTTTTCAAAAGCCTGTTCCGGTTCCGACACCATCGTATAATCCATATTGACCAGACCGAATTCTCTCTGCGCGTTCATCAGATACCCGCCAATGCTCATAAACGCTATCATGGTCAGCATAAGCGGAAGCAGCACAATCGTAAGAAATGTAATCAACAGCCTTGTTTTAAATTTCATCCGCTTTTCCTCTATAACCCTTATTAACCTGCCAGCATACATCAGCATGCTTCCTTATGACCTGCGCATGCCTTAACATGCTTCATTATACCACATGTTGTACCTTTAGATTATAAAAAGAACAAAAGAAACTTATTAAAACTTTGTAAAATGCTATTGACATCGACTTTTTTTTTGTTATAATAAAATCGATAATGATTACTGATTTTGTATAGGAGGGTTATTATGGCCTTGAAATACAGCCGCCAACGGGAAGTCATCAAAGATTTTCTCTGTACAAGAAAAGATCATCCTACGGCCGATGTTGTATATATGAATGTCAGGCAGAAATATCCGAATATCAGTCTCGGAACCGTATACCGTAACCTCACCCTGCTTTCCGAAATAGGGGAGATCAGGCGGCTTCGCGTAGGCGACGGTGTAGATCATTTTGATGCCGATACATCTTTGCACCATCATTTTATTTGTTCGCACTGCGGACGTATAATTGACCTAAAAATGGAAAACATTGATTATATCCAGGAAACCGCAGAAAAAGATTTTAATGGACGCATCGATAGTTATTCCGCTTACTTTTTCGGTTTATGTGAGAGTTGCTGCAATTTATTGCAGTCATAATAAAGTTTAATAAGAAAAGGAGATTTAAATTATGAAATTTGTATGTCAGGTATGTGGATACGTTCACGAAGGAGATTCTGCACCGGAAAAATGTCCCGTTTGCAATGCACCGGCTGATAAATTCACACAGCAGGGCGAAGACAAAACATGGGCTGCTGAACACGTAGTAGGCGTAGCTCAGGGCGTAAGCGAAGACATCGTTGCTGACTTAAGAGCAAACTTTAACGGCGAATGCTCCGAAGTTGGTATGTATCTTGCAATGGCAAGAGTAGCACACAGAGAAGGCTATCCTGAAATCGGCCTTTACTGGGAGAAAGCTGCTTGGGAAGAGGCAGAACATGCTGCAAAATTTGCTGAGTTGTTGGGCGAAGTAGTAACCGATTCCACAAAGAAAAACCTTGAAATGAGAGTAGAAGCAGAAAACGGCGCTACCGCTGGCAAATTCGATCTCGCAAAACGTGCAAAAGCAGCTAATCTGGATGCAATCCATGACACCGTTCATGAGATGGCTAGAGACGAGGCTCGTCATGGAAAAGCATTTGAGGGTCTGTTAAAGAGATACTTCGGTTAATCAGAAATGCCGTAAATTCAACATTTTTGAGGATTTAGGGGTATGTTAGAGCAATCTGACATACCCTTATTTTTGTGCAAGCGGTTGTGTCTGGGTGTGGGTTTAAAACAGAGAATTGTTTGTAAAATTCTCAAACATATCAATGACTATTTTATTTCCTGTCAAAATAGTATATAATATTTATAAACAAGAGAAAGCAGAGGAAAATGGCATATTGAACTTTGAATGGGATGAGGATAAAAATCAACTAAATTTAAAGAAACACGGAATTGATTTTGAGATAGCAATGTTAGTTTTTAATGATTTGCAACGAATTGAAATATATGATATGGAACACAGCATTAATGAAGACCGTTACAATACTATCGGAATGGTAAATGATATTCTGTTTGTCGTTTATACAGAACGGAAAGAAAATATACGTCTAATATCGGCAAGGCTTGCCACCAAAACAGAAAGGAGCATTTATTATGATACGGACAGTTACTTTGGATAGAAACCAAAAACCCACAAAGGAACAAATTAAACAAATAGAGGAAGCGGCAAAGAAGAAAATTGTATTTGATGAAGATTCACCCGAACTTACTCCTGCAATGGAAAAAGCGTTTCGTTTAGCTGCAAAAAATCGCAATACACAAAAAAAAGCAAATATTTCTTAATTTTTTACGAATATCAAAAACGATAGGCAACAACATTGTAACAAATGCCGCTGCCTATCGTTTTATCTCTTTTTTGCATTTTCTGCTATTCTTGATAAAATGAGGAATGAAAAACAATGAAACCAATAAAGTCAGCCAATTCACCAATTACATATTTTATAAGCAGAACCGGACAGACCGAATGGATACTCTTTATCCATGCGGCTTTCGTCAATCACAATATGTTCAAAGCGCAGTTTGAATATTTTGAGAATAAATATGACATTCTGGCTATTGACATCATTGGCCACGGGCAGTCAACCGATACTCAAAAAGGCGATACAATAGATAAGATGTCAAAGTGGATCTTTGACATCTTAAAAACTGAAAATATTGATCAAATACATATTGTCGGCATTTCATTGGGTGCAGTTTTAGCACAGGATTTTGCGAATCGTTATCCATGCGCAGTAAGTTCATTGGCTTGTTTTGGAGGATATGACATTAATAATTTTGATGCAAAAATGAAAAATGACAATAATGCAAAACAGAAACTAATGATGTTGAAAGCACTCTTTTCAGTTAAATGGTTTGCCAAAGCAAACAAGAAAATTTCTGCATATACTTCACAGGCTCAAAATGAATTTTTTGCTATGAATATACTCTTTCCTAAAAAATCATTTATGTTCCTGGCAACGCTCCATCATATGATAAACAAGTATAAAACCGAGCGAAGAAATTATCCTTTGTTGATTGGATGCGGAAAATTTGATATTCCAATGGAATTAGAGGCAATAAAAGCATGGAAAAACAATGAACCCGATTGTACGGTAGTCTTTTTTGAAAATGCGGGGCACTGTGTTAATATGGATGTGCCGCAGGAATTTAATAAAACAATGGAAGAATTTTGGAAAGGCGCAAGTCCCATTTTTTTTCATTAGCTTTCTCCAGAAATATCGATTATCCTTTTTACTTGATTATTTCTAACATAATCGCAATGTCCTCGGTTGCCATTGTTACTTTTGACTTCTCGATTAAGATATTGCCTCCTGTCATTATATACGACGGCATTACCCGAATACCCTTATAATAGATTTCGCTGTTCCGCAATTTATAGGTGGAAACGGCAGGAATCACATTTTTCTTTGTTGACTTTTTCGTAATCATGTTAAAAGCTTTCTTTGCAACATCACCCATGAGCATAATAACCTTTATATCAGGGAATAAGGAAAGTTCTGCTTCCAAATAAGGCAAACTGTTTTCCATACTGCTTTTATCAATGGCATAATCTGTCTTTGGGGTTTTTACGGCATTTGTAATATAGATACCCTTTTTTAGTATGTCCTGTATGGAAACAACCTCTGCCCCCGCACCTTGCAAAAGAGGAATCGTTGTTTTCAGATAATCGGCGTCAGAGCTTCCATAAAAATCCTGCAAAGGGTCGGAGGGAACGACTTCATTTATCATAACCGCCCGGATCGTAAGCGGATCAATATCAATATTATTTAAATATATACCGTTTGCCATGCCTACTTTCATTTCGATTTCTTTTTTAATATTCATATCTTTATTCTCCTTTATGATGGTTTCTTGCGGCTTATCGCCTCCATATCCTGATTATATTACATAAATCCTGACAACTTCATGTCAAGGTTTCTGAATCATCAATCGACATGCCGGAACTGCATTTCAAATCTTGACGCAATCTCTTGGAAATGCTACAATAATCAAAGCTTAACCGATAATTTGGTTAAGAAATTTTATAACTTTATAAGGAGGACTTGGAAATGAAAAAATATTTTTGTAATCCCTGTGGCTACACATATGATCCGGAAAAAGGCGATCCCGAACATGGCATTGCACCCGGTACCGCTTTTGAAGATATTCCCGATAGCTGGGTATGCCCTGTCTGCGGCATTGACAAAAGTATGTTCCAGCCTTGCATAGATAACTATAACTAAAAGCAAATTATCTGCAAACAAAAACTGCTGCCTTTTCAAACATCGGACAGCAGTTTTTTTATTTTCTATCGCCTGATTATCCTCTATTTCTCCACCGTTACAAATCCGTAAGTTGCTCTTCCGTTTTCCCATACCCCCAGGACTTCATACACATAATTGCCATCGGCGCCTTCTATCACCATTTGTCCTTCTTTTTCCGATACCGTTACCTTTTCTCCTTCCGGCGTTTCCTGTCCCTTCCCTAACAATGAGGAATCATAACGAACCACTTCTACCTCCAAAGGTTCCTCCGAAAAGAGAAGCGTCAGATCCAGCGGCTCCGATACCGTAATATCCGCTAACAGCTCTCCCCAGTCCAATACCGGAACGCTGTCCGCCACGACTGCATTGCTCAGCCCGTCCTTATCCATATAAACCCATTCATATCCGCCTCTTTCTATCGCTACAGTGACATCCGCCATGGATGTTACATAGTTCACTTGCAGCACAGGCGGTTCCGCCGGATCGGGCTCCGTATAAAGTTCATCCACGATCTCCTGATACTGATCCGCATCCGAAGGATTTCCCTCCGATTCCACTTTAATTTTTGTCACTCCCGGATACTGCCCCGGATAAGATTCTGCCATGATTCCGTTTCCATAGATCTTAACAATATTTCCCCTCTTCAGATCACGGAGGGAAATTTTATTTCCATTGATATCCTGTACCTCGTATGCTTCCTCCGGTGCCGTTACCACGAAAACTCCTCCCTGTTCGCTGGCGAAAATATATCCGTCTTCCCCATAAGGCACATACATCGCCGTAATCGCCTCTCCTTCTTCCTCTTTGCCTTTTCCTGCTCCCATTCCATAAATGACCGCTGCCACTATTCCGATTACAACAGCGCACCCTATTATGATCCACATAAATTTTTTATTTTTCATTATAATACCCTTTCCTCTTCCATTTGATATCCTTATTATAATTATTATAACTGATTATCCATAAAATCATTCAATCCCCAGCAATACCTGCTTTTAAATTATGCCGCACAAATAGTATCAACAACATCCTACTGCATTTCTTTTCTCACCCTTATAAAAAGCTTCAATATTCTTATACGTTTCCTCCACGACCCTGTTTCTCGCCTCTATGCTCGCCCACGCCAGATGAGGAGTAATAATCAGCTTATTGCTGTCCATCACCTTGCTTAAAGGGTTCGTATCCTTCATAGGCTCCGTCCCTGTTACATCCAGCCCTGCTCCCGCGATCATATCTTCCGTCAATGCGGTATACAATGCCCCGTCATCCACTACCGGCCCTCTCGCTACATTAATTAATATCGACGTTTTTTTCATTTTCTTTAGAGCATCCAAATCGATCAGATTCCTTGTCCTGTCGCTCAATGGGCAATGGAGGGAAAGAAAATCCGATTCTTTTAATAAAGTATCCAAATCCACTCTTTCGTACTCTTTACATGTACTCTTTCCGGAAGCTGAGTAAAAGATAACTTTGCATCCAAACGCCTCCGCAATCTTCGCCACCCTTCTTCCGATATTGCCCATTCCCACGATTCCCCATACTTTTCCTTCCAGTTCCGTAAAGGGAATATCGAAATTGGAAAATCTGCTCTGGGAAGCGTACTCCCCGGACTTTACATAATGGTCATAATGATGCAGTTTTTCCAGCACATAAAAGCAAAGGGCAAACGTATGCTGCGCTACCGCAGCGGTAGAATAATCCACCACATTTACTACCCGTATTCCCTTTTCGTCACAATATTCCAGATCCACATTATCATAACCTGTCGCAAACTCGCAGATCAGCTTTACACAGCCCGCCCCTTTCAGCGTTTCCCTGTTCAGGGGCGCTTTATTGGCGATAATAATCTCCGCATCCCTTATCCTTTCCTCTACCTCTCCCGCAATCGTATTATGGTATATTTCAAGATCTCCCAGCTCCTTCAGGCGGTCTATGGAAACATCCATGCCCACACTGCCTCTTTCCAGCACTACTATTTTCATATATTCAACCACACCTTTCCCCGGCCCGCAAAACAAACCGGAAATATACTTGATTCCGCCCATTCCGGCGGCTACTGTTCGGACACGCTCAAACCGCCGGATTTTATTATCTCTCAAATCCGGCGGCCTCCCCATAGGAATGTGTTACTCTCTAAATAGCAATATTCATGTTTTCCCTGCAAATGCAAAACTCAATCTTACTCAGGACTTCTTCCGCCAGCTTTCTGTCATCCGTATGAAGCCGCAGATCCAGCACCCGATGTAATCCGAATCCTAAAATTCCAAGCATGGATTTCCCGTCTATCACATGCCTTCCACTTCGTAAATCAATATTAAACGGGTAATTTTCAACAGCCAGCACAAATCTCTGGCAGTCTTCCATCGACTGAAACAAAACTCTGATTGGTTCCACTTTACCTTCTCTCCTTTCATGAAAACATTTTCCGTCCATCCATTCCTATAGCCCCGATTAATTATTTGACTTATTCTAACATACGCCCTTTTGGAAAGTCAACAAATGAATGGATCAGCCATCCTCCGGCCCGCCACTATCAAAAGGCGGAAGCTATCCGCAGACCGCTCCCGCCTCTTTCCACTATAGCTATTCTATAAATCCTTTTCTACTTTCCGCATATTTTATGCGCCAGCTTCATGACACTCTCTGCGTTGCCCACCGCATAATCCAGGGAAGGTACTGCTGCCATAGGAATTTGAATTTCTTTCCTCATATCTTCCATACGGTAGCTGGCCTGTGGTGCCACCAGTACACAATCCCAGCCCTCCTGCCATCTCTCCTGCGCTTCGCCAGTCCCTACTGCGATAATATGCAATTCTTCTCCATGAGAGGCCGCCCATGTCTGCATTTTTTTCATCAAAATACTGCTGGATAAGCCGCCAGCACAGCATAACAATACTCTCATTCCTTCCTCTCCTTTCTTTCATCCTTATTCGACATCAATCCAACTCTTCTCCATTAGAGGCAATGACTTTCTTATACCAATAAAAAGAATCCTTCCGATAGCGTGCCAATGTTCCATTTCCTTCATTATCCTTATCCACATAGATAAAACCATAACGCTTCTTCATTTCCCCGGTAGACGCCGACACCAAATCAATACAGCCCCAAGGCGTATAACCGCGTAAATCCACCCCATCCTCCAAGGCCTGCGCCATTGCCTTTACATGGGCTCTCGTATAGTCAATCCGATACCCATCATGAACGGAACCATCTTCTTCCAACACATCAATAGCGCCCAGACCATTTTCCACTACCATAATCGGAACCTGGTAACGGCCATAATATTCGTTCAAAGAATATCTCAAACCATCCGCATCCAGGCTCCATCCCCATTCGCTGTAGGACAAATAAGGATTTTTAGGCCCCATATTCAAATTGCCTCCAGCTGTCTCTGTCACCTCATGAGTCGTGCAGCAGCTTGTACAGTAGTAAGAATAAGTAATCATATCCACCGTACCGTTCTTCAAGTCTTCCCGATCCTGTTCCGTAATATCCAATTCCACCCCGTATTCTTTCCAAATACGCTTTGCAAAATATGGATATTCTCCACGCACCATTACATCCCCGGTGTAGTAAATATTTTCCTGCAGCCTATTCTGCGTTGCCGCCACATCTTTAGGATCACAAGTCAATGGATAAGTGCTTGGCCCTCCGGCAATCATACAGCCCATTACAAAATCCGGGTCAATTTCATGCGCCCGTTTTACCGCCCTTGCACTGGCCACAAACTGATGATGCAGCAACAGAAAATCATCCTTTATTCTCTCAAACGGATATTCTGGTAAAATATCCTTTCCCATTATGAGACTATTGATTTCATTAAAGGTCAGCCAATATTTCACCAGCCCCTTATACTCTTTAAAAATCGTCTCCGTATAGCGGCCAAACAAATCTATGAGCTTCCGGTTCTTCCAACCTCCCAAATTTTCCTCCAGATAAAGAGGCACATCATAATGTTGAATTGTTACTAACGGCTCAATATCGTATTTCTTCAATTCCAGGAATACATCCCGGTAAAAATCTAACCCCGCCTGATTCGGTTCCTCCTCAATCCCTTTGGGAAAAATTCTGGTCCATGCAATAGACATACGGAAAACTTTAAAGCCCATCTCCGCAAACATTGCAATATCTTCCTTATAACGGTGATAAAAGTCAATCGCTTCATGATATGGATAATAAAACCCTTCCACAACAGCCTTTCGCGCGTTTGCCGGAATATCATATTCGGAAACTGCTTTCCCGGGCCGGCCATCCGAGTCCACGTAAGTAATGTAACGAGGCTCTGTCAAAGAGCCGGCTGTCTTTACATCGGAATCTGCCAATCCCTTGCCCCCTTCATTCCATCCCCCTTCGCATTGGTTAGCCGCCGTAGCGCCGCCCCACAAAAAATTTTTTGGAAATCCCATCTTCTCCGGTCTCCTTCTTTCTACCTTTTTTATCTTTGAGCAATTACGAATCCCCTAGTCCAAATCCTTGCCATTGCTGGCTATTACCTTCTTATACCAGTAAAAACTATCTTTACGATAACGCTTCATTTCCGCATCTTTCGCTTTTTCATCATCTTCATCCCTGTCTACATATATAAAACCATAACGCTTCGTTATTCCCTCTCTGGTAGATACCAAATCAACAGCGCTCCAGGGACAATAGCCAATCAGCATGGCTCCTTCGTCAATACCTATCGACATCTGGCGGATTGTCTCACGCAAATGCTCAATCCGGTAGGCGTCATGCACCGTACCATCCGCTTCCAAAATATCCGGACGGCCATAACCGTTTTCCGTAACGATCAGGGGCAAATGATACCTGTCCGTAAGCCTTCTGGCCGTCACCCGGATACAGTAAGGATCAAAACGATGGCCATCCTCGCCCTGCGGAAATTTTACATTATTGACTGCTTTCGCGATACCAGGCTTTTCCGCCAGTTTTTGCAAATAGCTCATCTTCCTATTGTCACCGTTCTCCAGTTCACTCAAATCCAACTCATAATAATCGCAATGCTCCACCGTATCATTACCATAGCAGTTAAAGCCGATAAAGTCCGGATGGCAGGTACGCATGCATTCAAAATCCCCTTCCTGCACCTCAATATGAACTCCATTTTTTTCAAAATAATCATTCAGACTGGCAGGATAACGACCATATACCAAAGCATCCAAATAAAAGTTATTACGCAAATCATCACTATTCAACGTTGCCAAATAGTTCTCCGGATTGCTGTCCGCCGGATACGCGGTGGTAATATTGGGAGCCGGTCCTATCATTGCATCCGGACACATCTCATGGCAAAGGTGGATAGCTTTCGCCTGGGCTACCAACTGATTATGGGCCTGACAATATAAATCATTTATATCCTGCAGCTTCATCTTGCCCCCCATCATATCCACAGCTCCATAATAAATCAGCATATTTTGTTCATTGTAAGTCAGCCAGTATTTGACATCATCCCGGAAGTTCTCAAACAACACTTTGCAGTAATTTACATAAGCTTCCCCCATCCGGCGGTCTTTCCAACTGCCGTACTTCACCTGCAACGCCAGTGGCAGGTCAAAATGAAAAATAGTAACCAACGGTTCAATACCATATTTATGACATTCGTTAAAGACATCTTTGTAAAAATCTATACCCGCCTGGTTTATCTCTCCCTCTCCTTCCGGTAATATCCTGGCCCATGCAATGGACAAGCGGAACATCCGAAATCCCATTTCACCCATAAGGGCAATATCGTCTTTGTAGTGATGATAAAAGTCCGAAGCATAGTGGAAAGAACAGCAACCCGGATTTAAAGGCTTTATATCCCATGTTGTCAATCCTTTCCCATCACAATCATAGCCTCCTTCACATTGGGCGCTTGATGAACTGGCGCCCCATAAGAAATTTTTAGGAAAAGACATAGCAGTCTCCTTTCTGATAATTAAAATTATTCGGCAGTTACAATACCTTCTTCGCTCTCCTGCTCCAGACATTGCTTCTCATATACCTTAAAGAAGGGGAGGTATACCACATAGCAAACCGGAAACATAAGTGCCGCAAACACGCAGTTTCTCCAATCCAGTGAATTCATAAATGCAGAAAGCACTATCGGCAAAGTTGTCATAATCAATACCTGAGGATACGCCATCAAGCCAAATGTATACGCAAGCAGCATCAATACCGCTACCACAACCGAGCACAAAATGTATGGAATGAGCATGATGGAATTGTACATAATCGGATATCCAAAGATCACCGGCTCATTGATATTAAAGATTCCGGGAACCAAAGCCGCCTTTGATACCGTACTGATTCTTTTGGATTTACTTCTTAATCCCATGACGCACAAAGCTAATGTATTGCCCGTACCACCCATAATACTCAAAGCCCCAAACAAGAATAACGGAGACCATTCCAGAGGCTGCCCTGCTGCAGCCAGAGAGGAATTCGTCATATACGCCGTTACATACGGAATCATAATTGCATTAAAGGTAATACCGGTACCGTGAATCCCAAAAAACCACAATAGTTGGCATAAAATAATAATAACAAACATCCCCGGCGTGGAAGTCAGATAACCGATCGGTACGGAAAGCACTTTTGTGATCACCGACGCCAATGTAAGAGTTCCCTGACTCAAAACCGCAATCAGAATTGACAAACCATACCATACCAAAATGTTAATACCCGTGGGAATAATGGCATTGAAAGAATTTGCAATTCCTTCCGGTACTACATCTGGCAGTTTGATCATCCAATTATGCCGGATTGCAAATTCGGAAATTGCAACGGAACACAGCCCAATAATCAATGCCACAAACATACCACCGGTTCCTAAAGCGCCCAAGTTCAACGCTTCGAAAAAACTCTCTCCTCCATCGGCGCTGGCAGACACCACCGGAGACATTACTAAAATATAGCAGACAATCGCCGTAAAACCTGCCTGCATTGTATTCCTCTTTTTCCTTTTGGCATAATTAGAAGCCATAGAGAAACACATAAAAAAGCCCAACAATCCCATCGTCAGTTTATAGGGCATATAAAATGCAATATAAGACGGACTCTGGGGACTCCATTTGAAGATCAACTCACCCAAGGCACATATAATCTGGATCACAGCGCCTAACATAATGAGTCCCATAGTCGCCCCCATACCGCTCGAGATCGTCGCAAAAATTTCATTTGTTGTCATCTTCTGGCTGATTTGCTGTAATTTTTTCATAAAATTGCTTTCCGCCAGACGTTCAATCACATTACCCATTCCAAGAACCTCCTTCTCCGCATTTGCCTACTGCTTATCTGATTTTATTTCATGCAGATAAATCAACTCTCTAATCAATTCCTGCGCCAGCATACTAGTCATCAGATGATCCTGCGAATGCACCAGTAAGATATTTATTTCCGGCCCCTCCCCATTCGCTTCGGCAGCCAACATCTCTGTCTGCACATGATGAGCTTTCAGCGCTTTCTCTTCCGATTGGGCTAAAAGCTTTTTCGCCTCTTCAAATTTCCCCTCTCTGGCTGCGGTTAATGCCTGAAATGCCAATGTCCTTGCGTCACCCGAATGCACAATCAACATCATAGCAACATCTTCCGTACTCTTTGCCATAACTTTTACCTCCTTCTGGCACGGGTATCGCCCGTCCCTGTTTCTAAAACGGACTATACAGGTTTTATAAAGCTCTGTCAAACACTCTTCCTCCCTGCTTTTCCTTCCAGAATAAACATTTCCGTCTTTTTTTGAACACTAAAAGACGGCAAAACTTTCTACTTCGAAATATTTACCGTCTTTTTTTA
>OFGJ01000351.1_pt1 | contig 40213 bp, 32 predicted proteins | sample 1521731 | NCBI WGS metagenome assembly OFGJ01 (sample SAMEA3504126, study PRJEB24116) | mouse gut metagenome | biome: mouse gut; feature: mouse-associated habitat; material: faeces | place: Denmark | collected 2011 | reverse complement strand
AATCTGATGGATATATTCTACTGAGTGAACCTATGCTTGAAAAACTTCCGCCCAAAGATGGAAAGTATATTGTGATGGAAGGAATTTTCAACCCGGAATTTGAAGACAACGATGTTGAGAAAGAAAAATATAAAACAATAATGTATACTGGTGGAATATACTCGCATCGGGGTACGGATTTGCTTTTAGATGCTTTCTCAAAAATTGATGCTCCTGATTACAGGTTGTGGATAAGGGGGGATGGCGATCTCAAAGGTAAGATTTTGGAGATGTCTCAAAAGGATTCAAGAATAAGATACTTTGAACCAATGGAGCGAAAGGATCTATTAGAACTGGAGAAGAAGGCTACTGTATTAGTCAATACCACTCCACCTCAGGACTTTACTAAGTACTTTTTCCCATCAAAAAATATGGAGTTCCTCGCATCGGGTACACCTACAGTTATGTTCCGGCTTGGTTGTATGCCGAAAGAGTATAATGACCATCTTTTTTATGTTGATGGTAATGATTCAGAAGCTCTAAAGGATAAGCTGGTAGAAGTCTGCGAGATGGGAACGGAGAAACAGATGAAATTTGGTCGCGATGCCAAGAATTTTATTCTTGAAAACAAGAATCCTCGTGTTCAGTGTGGTAAAATTATTGAATTCATAAAAAATCTGTAAAAGACTGAAATGGGTAAACCTAAAATTGTAATCTGGGGCGCGGACAATTATAATACGTTGGGCCTTGTCAGATCTTTGGCAAATACTGATTTTGATATTGTATTGCTAATAACTGGCTCTAAGCAAGGAGTGGCAACTGCAAGTAAGTATAATAATAGTATCGTTTATACTCATAATACAGACGAGGCTGTTGATTTTCTTATTAAAAAATACAATGCGCAAACAGATTCACGATTAAAGGCGGTATTATTACCTGGAAGTGATACAATATCACTTGCTGTTGCTAATAATTGGGAAAAACTTAAGGATCGATTCCATCTCATGATTACGCAAAACCCGGAGACACTTATAAAAGTAACGGATAAGAATGTTATGGGAGATCTTGCAAGCAAGGCTGGATTATTAGTCCCTCAATCACAACTTTATCGGGTAGGAGATAATATATCGGTGTCTTTTCCTATTATTCTTAAGCCAGTTCAATATGAAGGGCGAAAGGAATTTAAAACCAAGGTGCTACGCAGTTATGAAGAATTTGACAGATTTTTGAAATACATGAATCCTACGAATCTTTATCAAGTACAACAGTACATTGATAAGGATTATGATGTGGTTATTTACGGATGCCGATTACTTAGTGGTGAAGTGGTTTTAGCTGGTCATCATACATTGGAAAGATGGAGTGATGATGGTGGCGGTTCATATGGCCATCTATCTCCGGATGTCCCGGAATATCTTAATCCTGATGCTTTAGGGAAGTTCTTTGAGGATATTGGATACACGGGTTTATTCAGTGCTGAGTATGGCTATAAGGATGGAAAGGCATACTTCTATGAAGTCAATCTAAGGAACGATGGATTTTGTCATCTTTCGTATCAAGCAGGTGCAAATTTACCGATGTTGTGGGTCTGTTCGTGTCTTGATCTCCCATTTGAAGGATCACGTAAAATGACAAAATCGGTTGTTGGAATCAATGAAATATATGATGTTATAAATGTATGGCGAAGTCATATATCGTGGAAGAAGTATAAATCAGATCTACGCGAAGCAGGTGCATTTCACTTTTATGACCCAAAGGATCCGCAACCATATAAAAATATGCATAAACGCATGTGGTGGGAAATTCCAATGCGTGCAGCACTTAAAACATTCAGACCACATATTGTACGGATAATGAATAAGATGCGGAATAAATAAGGCTCAAATTATGAATAATAATCTTGTTCTGATGTTCCATGATGTGATTAGCCGGGATTTTCCGAATTCTGGTTTTTCCAAACCCGGAGCATTGCAATATACTATTGATGACCACAAGTTTGAGGAGCTGGTGAAATTTTGCGTTGAATCGTCATCTGATGTAGTTTTCAGTTTTGATGACGGTGGCAATTCATTCTATAATATTGCGGCTCCGATACTCGAACGCTATGGAAAGAGGGGGGTATTTTTCATCAGTACTGGGTTTATTGACTCAGACAGGTTCCTGACAAGGTCTCAAATCAGAGAGCTTCATGAACGTGGGCATGTGATAGCGTCACATTCTAATTCACATCCCCGTGATATTTCGAAATTGCCGTATGACAAAATAGTGGAGGAGTGGTCATCTTCAAAAAATATTCTTGAGGGAATAATAGGCGATAGTGTCACTGTGGCCTCAATTCCCGGAGGGGCTGTTTCCAGCAACGTTCTGAGGGCCTTAAGTGAGTGTGGCTATCATGATGTGTATACAAGCGAGCCTACTGCAGGATTGAAAAGGGTTGATGGAATGAATGTCATCGGTAGATACACTATAACAAATCATTCCGATATACCATATCTGAAAAAGTTGCTCTATGATTCATCATATCGTAGAAAGCTCATTATCAAATATCGAACCTTACGATTTATTAAGTCAATATTGGGTTCAAACTACAATAAGATAAAGCAAGCGTTTTTAGCGCTCAAAAAATGAAAACTGAATTTTCTGTATGTATGTCGGTTTATAAGAATGATAATCCGACATACTTTAGTGTGGCCGTACGCAGCATACTCACCCAGACGGTTGTCCCAAGTGAGATTATACTTGTGGAAGATGGTCCGGTTTCTGACGAGTTGGAAAATGCAGTCAAGGATTTGCAGAAGAGCATTGACATACTGAAGGTTATCAGACTGCCGGAAAATGTGGGGCATGCCAAGGCCCGGCAGACAGCCATGAATGCGGCTTCCTATGACATGATCGCTGTAATGGACAGTGATGATATTTCGGAGAGCAATCGCTTTGAGCTGCAACTGAATGCTTTTAAGTCTTTTCCTGAGGTTTCAGTCGTAGGTGGACAGATAAAAGAGTTTGTCGGGAGTCCGGATAATATAGTGGGGGAACGTATTGTCCCTGAGAATGACGCAGATATAAAAAAATACCTGAAATCGCGTTGTCCTATGAATCTGGTTACGGTAATGTATCGGAAAAAGGATATCGAAGCTGTAGGGGGATTTATGAATTGGTATTGTGAGGAGGATTATTATCTGTGGATACGTCTTGCTCAGTCCGGATTCCGATTCTATAACATCAACGAAAATCTGGTGAATGTTCGCGTCGGGAAGGAGATGTATCAGCGACGGGGTGGTTTCCGCTACTTTAAGAGTGAAGCCAGACTGCAGTGGTACATGTTCAGAAATGGCTTGATATCTTTTCCACGATATACATATAACGTGGCCGGACGTTTTGCAGTACAAGTCGCAATGCCTAATAAGCTACGTGGATTCATATTCCAGAAACTTTTTAGAAAATAACTTATATCATGAAGAAATTTAAGGTGGGATATACATCCGGAGTATATGATATGTTCCATATCGGACATCTCAACATTCTTGAACGTGCAAAGGATATGTGCGATACGCTTGTTGTAGGGGTGACTACTGATTCTCTTTGTTTCTCACGAAAGAACAAATACCCAATCATATGTGAGTCAGACAGAAAGTCGATTGTGAAAGCTATACGATATGTTGACAAGGTTGTTGACCAGGCTGACATGGACAAGTTCAGTATGGTAAAATCCTTAGGTGCTGATGCTGTGTTTGTTGGCTCCGATTGGAAGGGGACACCGGCATGGGATAAGTATGAACGGGAATTTGCAGAAATTGGCTGCACGGTGGTCTATTTAGATCATACTGATGGAATCTCGTCCACAATACTGAGAGATAAAATAAATAAGCATTAGAATGTTTTACTATAGCAATTGGGATAAATTCTGCGGATTTATAACGGATTCAGGTATTTCTACGTGTACCGCAGAGGAGTCTCTATCTATGCCTGCCGACCGGAGGTTTATAGTTCTTAAGCATGACGTGGAGGGTAATGTACCGAGGGCTCTAAAACTCGCTGAGATTGAACACCGGCATGGGATAAATGGCTCTTATTATGTGCAGGCATATTTGATTAAGGAGCAGGCCAATGTAGAGATGCTCAAGAAGATGCGGGACATGGGACATGAAATCAGTTACCATTATGATGTACTGGATGCAAATTCCGGTGATTTTGATAAAGCTGAACAGGATTTTGCTTTATGGCTTGAACGGTTTCATGAAAACGGGTTCAGTTTCAGAACAATTTGTCAGCATGGAAATCCGATAAAGAAACGTATTGGCTACACCTCCAATCGTGATTTTTTCCGCAATCCTGATATTAAGGCAAAATATAGCCGGTTTGTAGATATGGTTGTCGATTATAGCCGGTATATCGGACAGAGTTATTCCTATATCTCAGACGCCGGATATATGTGGAAACATATTACGGAGCCTGAAACCAATGACTTAAATCCTGATGCACTTACTGTACCGATTGGTAACTTCAATAAACTTACGGATTTTGTGAATAAATCCGTGGGCTCGATTGTGCTGAGTACACATCCACATAGATGGGAGGAATCTAAGATCAAAATATATTGCAAAATTGGTATATTCAAATGTGCCAGAGCCACAGCCAGGATATTACAGAAAATACCATTTGCGTATAGTGTGTTGAACCGTTTCTATTTTCTTGCAAAAAAGATATGAGTAATCAGAGCGTAAGAGACGTCCAGAATAAAATTCTGGATGTAATGAAGTTCATCGATAAGGTGTGCCGTGATAACGGAATAACCTATTACATCATGGGCGGAACAGCATTGGGTGCCATCCGTCATGGTGGGTTTATTCCCTGGGACGATGATCTGGATATATTTATGACTTCTGCGGAATACAAAAAGTTTGAGGAAGCTTTTAATAAGCTAAAATCCAAAGATTTTGTCATACAGGAATGGCGCACCGTTGACTCCTATCTTGAATATGCCAAAGTGAGGATGAATGGGACAACTCTGATTGAACACAGTTTTGCCAATAGAAAGGATATGCATCACGGCATCTATGTTGATATCATGATACTGCATAAGGTGCCTGATATTGAGCGAATCCAGAAGAAGCTATATTATCAAAGTAAGTTCGTAACGCTGTTAGGACTATCCGAACGTAATTGGCGGCCTAAGACTAAAGGTCAGGCTTTAGCCCTTAAAATGCTTAAAATTCTACCTAAAAAAGCAATCGCAAGATGGTGTTACCGGAACATATACCGATACGATGATATGACCTCCGGTTTCAAATGGTGTTATTGGATAACACCTGCCAGCTTCAATAAAGGGCTTTTTGATGCAGAATATTTTCAGAATCCGGTTGATATACCATTTGAGGACACAGCATTACTTGGGAGTAAGCATATCAAGGAATATCTTTCAGCACGTTATGGCGATTATATGAAATTGCCACCTAAAGAGATGCAGGAGGCGGCAGTACATGCGGAAATATTTGATACGGAGAGGGATTATACTTTTTATATAAAATGACACTCAAATACATTTTTGACAGGCTGATGGCTCTGATAGGGCTGTTGGTGCTGTGGCCTGTGTTGTTGATTGTGGCCGTTCTTATACGAGTGAAGATGCCGGGAGGTCCGGTTATTTTCAAACAGAAGCGCGTAGGAAAAGGTGGCAATTTGTTTACCTGCCATAAATTCCGGACTATGACTGTCAGGCATAGTGGCTCGACGGTGAGTGTTGCCGGGGATAATCGAATAACGCCTCTTGGTGCGAAGCTCCGCCACTACAAGCTTGATGAACTGCCCGGCCTGTGGGATGTACTTGTCGGCAATATGTCGTTCGTCGGACCTCGCCCCGATGTCCCCGGATATGCCGACCAGCTGAAGGGCGCTGACCGCGAAGTATTGAAGCTTCGTCCCGGAATAACCGGTCCCGCCACTTTGAAATATCGTCTTGAAGATGAGATGATATCTGAATATGTTGCCGGGAAGCGGAGTGAAGGCGATAGCCGTCCGGTGCAGGAAATTGCCGAGGAGTACAACGACAAGGTGATATATCCGGACAAGGTCCGCATAAACCTCTACTACCTCCACAATTACAGCTTCATCAAAGATATCCGGATGATATTCTGCACAGTGTTGGGGCAAAAAATGAAGTATAATAACGAATTTATTTAAATTCGCATGAGAACATCATTTATTGAAATCTGTCCGAAATGCGGAACATTGGTACGCATTGATGAGGTAGGTGAAAAGAATCCGGCTAAAACATATGATTTTTATTATTGTCCAGTTTGTGGCATATCAATAGGACAAAAAAATACGTTATATTTTTTTAAGGAGGCAGTGGAATCATTAGATAATTCTAAAGAACCATATAAATCGGAATATCTCAGAAAGAAAGAACAATGAAAAGAGAACGTATATTGCTTTGCTTGGCTCACATGAGCGGCAGGGAACAGGATTTTATCAAGGAGGCGTTTGATGCCAATTGGGTTGTGCCCCTTGGACCAAACGTCAATGGTTTTGAAAAAGACCTTGAAGAGTTTGTCGATGATCGCGAGGATGCTACACCTCTTGACAAGAAGGTGGTGGCGCTGTCGGCCGGTACGGCCGCTGTGCATCTGGCGCTGATAGCGTGCGGTGTAGGCCAGGGCGACGAGGTTCTGGTGCAGTCGTTCACCTTCTGTGCGTCATCACACCCTATCACATACTGCGGTGCAACGCCGGTGTTCGTCGACTCGGAAGCTGAGTCGTGGAACATGGACCCCGACCTGCTTGAGGAGGCCATCAAGGACCGTATAGCCAAGACAGGCCGCAAGCCGAAGGCCATAATTCCGGTGGCGCTCTACGGTATGCCTTACCGCATTGACCGCATTATGGAGATTGCTGACCGCTATGGAATTCCTGTCATCGAGGACGCTGCCGAAGGGCTCGGCTCGCGCTACGCCGGTCAGGTGCTCGGCACATTCGGCAAGTACGGAGTACTGTCGTTCAACGGCAACAAGATGATTACCACCTCCGGTGGCGGCGCGCTGGTGTGCGAAAATGCCGAGGATAAGAACACCATCATGTGGTATGCCACACAGGCCCGCGAATCGTACCCCTACTATCAGCATGAAGCCATAGGCTACAACTACCGCATGAGTAACATCTGCGCCGGTATAGGCCGCGGACAGATGACAATAATCAACGACCACATAGCCCACCACAAGCATGTGCAGGAGCTTTATTGCGAGCTGCTCAAGGATGTCAAGGGTATTACGATGCACTGCAATCCGTGGCCGGAGTCGGACTCCAACTTCTGGCTCTGCACGGCTACGCTCGATCCCGCTCTGCGCATCAAGGGGCAGGGGAATGCCTATAAGGAGATCATAACCGGAGCTGTAGGTGGCGCCGCCGGAGTGATACATGCCGCATCGACAGCCACGACCGACTGCCAGCCCAACGACAATGTGGAGGCAATGCGCGTCTGCCTCGACCGCGCCAACATCGAGGCCCGCCCGCTGTGGAAGCCCATGCACCGTCAGCCGGTCTACAAGGATGCACTGGCCTACGTCAACGGCGTCAGCGAATCGCTGTTCAAGGTAGGTATCTGCCTGCCCGCCGGCCCCCATGTAACTGACGACGACGTCCGCTATATAGTAGACACCATCAAGGCCAGCATCGAATAACGGCCCCGGAGATAACGCTTAAACAGTAGAGTCCTGCTGATTGACCAACAACGGTCAACAGCAGGACTCTCTATTTTATCTGTTCTATATGGATTCTATCAGATGGCAATTTCCTCCGGTGCTATACGGTCAGCATCCGTTATCGGCCTCAGGATCCGGCATGGATTTCCGACAGCAAGGACACCTGGGGGTAACGAGCGGGTAACCACACTTCCGGCACCTATTACAGTTCCATCTCCAATGGTGACGCCAGGCAGAACTGTGACGTTTGAAGCAAGCCATACATTGCAGCCAATCGTGACCGGATGCGCTGCCATGATTCCTTCATTGCGTTGGGCGGCATCAAGGGCATGGGTTATAGTGGCTATGGTACAATTTGGCCCTATGAACACATTATGTCCAATCCGGACAGGAGCTTCATCAAGAATAGTAAGATTAAAATTGCCGATAAAGTTATCGCCAATATGGATATTAAAGCCGAAATCGCATCGAAACGGACTGTTGATGACCGTATTCACTCCCATGCTTCCTATCAACGACCTTAACAGAGCCATTCGCTCATCAGACATTGACGGACGCAGGGCGTTCAGTTCATGACAGATATCGGCGCTGCGCATCAAAGCCGCTGTAACTTCCGGAAAATCAGCAGCCGCGCCATGAAGCCATCTACCGGACGTAAGAACATCAAAAACTGTTTCCGGAGTACTACTTTCATTCATTTCCATAGATAAAAAACAGGAGCGCCGGATTATTGCAACAACTCCCCGGCGCTCCAAATCTATTTTGATACGTTAATTTATCATTTGCCGCTGCCACCACCATTGTGATCACGGTTCCATGCAGTATTAGTAACTGTCACGGTTCCGTATTTCTTAGCCTGTGCAGAACGATCGCGAGAAGTAACCTTAACGGTTGTTATTGCCTGACGGCCGCTCACACGAAGACCGGTACCGATAGGAATATTGATGTTGATAGGATATTCTCCATTAACTACTTTAACAGATTTCGGACCAACAAGAGCAGCCAGACGTTCGATCAGCAGAGCTTCAAGTGAGTTTGCACCTACTGCATTGTATTCACTACCGAGCTTATACGTGAATGTTGAAACACCGGCATGGATTATTTTTGAACCATACAGATTGTCCCACTCAGAGGGATTCATCACGAGAGCCTCAGAGCTTGCAGTTTCGGTAACTGTAACATTGAAGAACAGGCCCAGAGCACCCAGGTTGCGAGTCTTGATAACCACACCATCGGCAGTCTTTTCATTCTCAACTACCTGCCATGAATTGTTGACAAACTGCTTTGTCACAACATGGTCAGACACAGAAGAGTCAACCTTGAATGATACATTGATATCCTTCGACAGAGTAACTGCTGCGCCATTGGCAGTGCTGATGACAGCACCGATAAGCATGGTTTCAGAAGATGCACGTGAGATAAGATTGCTCTGCTCTGTGTATATAGGAGTGATGGTAATGGTAGTGTTGTCGGTAAGAGCATCCTCAGGCACATCAACACCGATATTGATCTCACCCTTAGTGTTACCTTCTACAGCATCAGACACAACATCGCCCTTGGCACCACCGGCATTATTGTCGACAGTAAGAGTCAATGTGTTTTCAGATGCCAACATAACGTTCCATACCAGATTAAGATTGTTCTTAGCAGGTACGCTGAACGCGCTTTCGGCTGTGATTTTGCCTGCAGCACTGGCTGTGATAGTATAATTACCTTCAGCTACACCGTCGATATTATATACACCTTCAGTATTGGTTGTTGCAGTCAGAGATCCAATCTTAATAGTCGCGCCATTGATAGGAGCTCCGTTTTTATCGGTCACGATACCGCTGAGTGTGTTTGGTACGCCCTGAACCTGGGGCAGTGGTGCGGGTACCGGATCATCATTGTGGCAGGAAGTTCCTGCAAGACACAGGAGCACAGCAGCTCCAAAAAGTACTAATTTGTTCATTTTTTTGTTTTGTTTATTAAACCAAATAGTGTTGTTAATTCTGATTATTAAAAATTATACCTAAAAAAGATTTACCTTATAGCAAAGTCCTGCACTCGGATATTTACCCCTCATCAGTGAGCCTTGCATGAAAATGTGCCTCCACAGCAGACAGTCAATACCTACATTGGCTTCATTACCTGTCCATTCAACAATGCAGCGCAAGTTTTGTGCAAACGGAGGACTATAAGTGACGCCTCCTACCACACCATTCCACTTCTTCGCTCCTTTACGGATGAAATGACGGTATGATGCCGTAACCCCGACTCTACCCCAGGCACCTTTGAAATGCTTGGTGGCCGCGACATAATAATTACGGAAATAAGCATTGCCTTCCAAATCATCGTTACTAACTTTAAACGATGAACTTATGAAATCGTTCGACCCAATGGCAACTGCCGGCCACCAATATCCCTCACGTAGAGGATTAAACTTCACGGAGAAATAGCGGTCCTTCCTATTATACCCTTTGTGGCCATTATCTATTTGTTTGAATAGAGTCATGGTATATCCTATCTCCACCCACCAGAACGGAGTGAGTGAGATGTAAAAATCAAAAGTGTTGTACTCTTCACCATCAAGCATGAAACTTCCATCAGGAAGCATAGCGTGGTCAAGATAGTGCGCTCCAATGCGCGCATCGCCGGCAGAATCCATATCGGCCGAAGGGACATGAATAAGTCCCGACATACCGGTATACTGCTGGGCTGAGGCAAGAAGAGGCAACATGACAAACGCAGCCATGACTAATATATGCCGAAGAATCCGGATGCTCATCGGGTCACCTCCTTTCCAGAAACTGACATGCTGTCTACAGGCTCAGTATTACTTTTCTTTTTCTCACGAGATATAAAATCAGGAGCCATAGTATCGGGTCCCCATGGGAGCATATCAGGGTCAAACCATCCTGACCGTTCATTCTGCTCCGGCTCTGTATCATATTCGCGCATATAGTAACTGCCGGCTTCAACCTGATAAGAGATACCGAAATTACTTGCCGGACGGAAATTAACCTTACGCCGTGTGCGTTTGTATGGCGGCAGCATTACAAGGACCTTGAATCCACCGTTCTTCTTAAGTTTATTTGAATATCCGACCCATGCTCCTACACTTACATGTTTGAAATGACGCCAGCCATCAGCCTTGATACCGTAATCGGTATATATAAACCGTCCTCCGGTTATATCAAACTGAGTATTCCAACGCTTCAACCAAAACCTGGTTCCGGCCAACCACGTCAGGCGATCCATTGTACTCGCATCCCAGCCATCAGCCAATGAACAATAACCGGTCAATCCGATTTCGCCAACCAAAGCCAGCCATTCACGGGCGATAAACATAGTCTTGACGTCAAGACCATATCTGTATGACCCGAAAAGGCCACCACTGAACTTAAATCTGAATCTATTGCCTGCTGACAGCTGTTTGCTCAATGACAGCATATTCAGACGCACTTTCCCTGACTGGCTGTCACCATACTGATTTATTATGGGAATGAATACCTGAGCTGAAGCTTCCCACCGATGCCCCATATTCCATTTTATACCGGGGGTAAGATACACCAGAAGATCAAATAACCGCCCATTGAAATAAATGTCTCTGTAATTAAAATCCACTCCAGCAAAAATATCCACCTGTCCGGGGCGCATCTGCGCATCGGTCCGGGATATATTTCCTAAAAGAATCAATAATATTAAAAGTATCTTCTTCATTACAGTAGACTTATTTTACAGCCGCCGCAAAGGGCGGCCCGGTCAGCGGTCAAGAGCTTCATACTTGGAGTGCTGGCTCTTGAATTCAGGAACGAGCATTTTCATGTGGCGTACAATAGTCATGTCATCAGAGTTGTGGGCCAACGCTACAAGATGGCTTATGCTCTGGCGCACCTCCTTGTAATCATACTCACGCACCTGGGCGATTTTGATTTTTTCATGAAATGTAGGAAGAGTCTTTTCCTGATCGTTGAGCACCTCTTCATAGAGTTTCTCACCGTCACGCAGTCCGGTGAAACGAATCTCTATATCCTTGGCTCCGCTCATCTGAATCATACGGCGGGCAAGATCGGCAATCTTGACCGGTTTACCCATATCGAATACGAATATCTCGCCGCCGTTGCCCATTGTACCGGCCTCAAGCACAAGCTTACAAGCCTCGGGAATCAGCATGAAGAAGCGTATAATGTCAGGATGTGTAACTGTGACGGGGCCTCCGGCCTTAATCTGCTTCTCAAACAGGGGTATAACAGAACCGTTTGAACCGAGCACATTACCGAAACGTGTTGTCACGAAGCGTGTCACACCTTGAATCTTCTTATCCTTGATAGCCTTGTCAAGCGCCTGAACATAAATCTCACATATACGCTTCGAACAGCCCATGACATTAGTGGGGTTGACAGCCTTATCCGTCGATACCATCACAAACTTCTTGGTGCCGTAACGTACAGCCAGATCAGCAATTATACGTGTGCCGTTGACATTATTCTCAATACTTTCAGCCGGATTGTCCTCCATCATAGGCACATGCTTGTATGCAGCGGCATGGAATACGTATTCAGGCGAGTGCATGCGGAATATGTCGTCCATACGCTTGTCATTCGCGATATCGGCCACAATAGTATATGCCTTGATAGCCGGCCAGCGGCGTGCCATCATCAGTCGGATATCATGCAGAGGCGTCTCAGCCTGATCCACAAGAATCAGCTCAGCCGGGTCAAACAGAGCTATCTGACGCACCATTTCCGAACCGATACTACCGGCGGCTCCGGTAATCAGGATACGCTTGCCCCGCAGAAGCTCACCTACGGCATCCATGTCAATCTCAATCTTGTCACGAGGCAGGAGTTCCTCGACATTCACTTCCTTAAGCTGAGTATAGCTCAAGTCGCTCTTACGGTCCCATTCATGCGCCGAAGGAATCATCAGAATCTTCATACCGGCTTCAATCATGGAATTTACCATAGCCTCGTTGCGGCGAAGCTCATCACTTTTCAGCGGCGATACCAACAATGTTGTCGCTCCGGCTTTACGCATGACTGCGGCAAGCTCATCATCATTGGGATACACTCTTGCCCCCATCAGGTGCTTGTCCATCAAGTCGGGCTGGTCAGATATAAATCCGGCCACTTCATAAGGAGAATCCTCCTGCGAGTTGATACTCTTGGCTATAGCGATACCGCCTTCAGCCACACCGTATATAAACGCACGCTGTGTACGCTGGCGATGAATAGTGTTGTCATACAAACCTTTTACAATGATACGCACAGCCCACATCATAGCTATAGTGATCAGAGCCATGGTCACCATTACAGCAGGAGAAAGGGCAACGAGCCACTGTTCAAGCCCGAATATGCGCTGTATGGCTATTGAAAGAATCAGGCCGAATGCAACTGCCAATCCTATACGACGGAGGTCAATGAATGATGACAGACGTATGACCCCGCTATATGTATGAAATATCCTGAAACCGATAACATAGCAAGCCAGATAAGCCATGAGCTTACCGACCAGCGACCAGAAGTTCTGCAATGTGTCCAACGCGCCGTGATACAGCAGATAGCTCAAAATACCTGCTATCACAACAAACACGCAATCGAGCAACAATATACACCAATAAGATAATGCTTTACGTGAGAAATACCACGATGTGAGTTTTTCTAAATATTTCATTATATATACTTTAACATGTTATATTGACAGCCCCTGCAAATTGAGAGAGCGGCTGAGAATCCGAATATAGCACCGGCAGTTGACTAACTATCAAAAGAATCAGTCCTTAGGAGCATAATGCTGATAGTTGCCGTAGCCATATCCATAGCCATATCCGTACTTATATCCATAACGCGATCCCTGTGCCGGAGTAGCGTTGAGCACAAGACCGAGATTCTTGAATTTCTTCTCATCATAGATACGTACCAGTTCAGGAAGCATGTTGCGTTCGAGCAGTCCTGCACGTATCACAAAAATAGTGCGGTCAGCGAGTTTTTCAATAATGTGGGCATCTGCCATCATCTCTATCGGAGGACAGTCAATGAATATGTAGTCATACTTGTTACGCAGATTCGCCACTAATTCAGCGAAGCGTTTAGTTTCAAGAAGTTCAGTAGGATTCGGTGGAATAGAACCCACAGGAAGTACTGACAGGTTCTCATTGCTACTATCCTTAGCTATAACTGATTCGATATCATTTACTGCACCAACCAGATAATTGCTCAGACCGGTTGCAGGAGAATCCACGTAAGTGGATGTCGATCCACGGCGCATGTCGCCGTCAATTACAAGTACGCGCTTATCCTTGATAGCAAGACTCATAGCCAGATTCATTGCTATGAATGTCTTTCCGGATCCGGGATTGAAGGAAGTAACCATCACAACCGAGCATCCCTCGTCAGAAGTTGACATAAATCCAAGATTGGTACGGAGCACACGGAACGCTTCATTTACCACATCACGGCGTCCCTGGCGGACAATCATCATATTGTCAACAACCTTAGTGCCTTTCTTAGCCTTTATATCAGGAATCTCACCAAGGAACGGCAACGGCAGATCCTCGATATCCTTACGACCGCGGACCTTACTGTTGTTCACTTCCAGCAGATACGTTACACCGAACGGCAATGCAAGTCCTACTACAAATGCCATAAGCAAGATCTTGCTCTTAATCGGGGCTGTAGGAGCTGAAGAGCCAGTGGGCATGGTTATTATCTCGGTATTATACGCTGTAAATGCCTGCGAAAGTTCATTCTCCTCACGTTTCTGGAGCAGGAACAGGTAAAGTGATTCCTTTACCTTCTGCTGACGTTCTACAGAAAGCAGATACTTAGCCTGGTTAGGATTAGCGGCTATCTTGGCTGTGGTACTGTTCTTGCTTGTCTGCAGATTGGTTATCTGAGTCTGAAGCCCTGCAATCTGGTTGTCCACAGACGAAAGGATGGTTCTGCGCATCTCCGCCAGCTGTCCGTCGAGTTCAACGACCTTCGGATGCGATGCCGAAGAAGTCTGTTCGTAACTGTTGCGCTGGAGCATAAGCGTATTATACTCCCCTATCTGACTTTCGATATTGGCATTATCAATTCCGCTGTTTGCAGGCAAGAGAGAATTCTTGTTAGCAGCCGCGCTCAGATAATTGCGCATGTAGCGTGTCATCTGCAGCCGGTTGTTCAGGTCAAGCATCTGAGCGCTCGCAGCCTGATTTTCCGCCATATACATACTGGCAGCCTGCTGTACGTCCGGGATAAGATGTTCCGACTGATAGGTAGATATATCCTTATCCACATTACCAAGCTCACTTTCAATAACATCCAGACGTTCATCTATAAATTTCGAGGTGGCTACCGAAATCTGGTTGCGGTTTTCAAGCCACTTTTCATTGTAGACACTGATCAAAGTATTCAGCACATCCTCCGCACGCTGTATCGAGGGATCGGTGAAAGTCAGGTTCATGGTATTGCCCTTATCAGCCTTGACCGACGCGGTAAGGCGTCCGGAATAGGCATCGGAGGCAGCTTTGATAGGCATACGGGATGCATATACCTTAACATCGCTCCCCTTTTTATAATATGGTGTAGCCGAAACGACAACAATCCCTGCTTCAGTAGGTATATCCTGTCCCATACGGAACTTTCCTTTGGGACTTTTCAGTTCTTCACTCCCCTGTTTAAGTTCTGATAAAGTGACCATGCCATCCTTACCTACATTGACAGTCACCGATGCACTTTCATCATCGGCAAGGGTCTGGAAGTTTACTGTAACAGGAAGCGTTGTACCATAGACAATCTGCTTATGATATGTGCCATCCACATAATAATTCATATCCAGATTCAGTCTTTTGACCACTTCACGCATCACGTCTGGGCTCTGAAACTTATTCAGTTCGTCAGTCAGATTGGTATGGGTCTGAATAAGTCCCATATCGGCAAAGGCATCAAGCTGAGATGTAGAAGCACCTTTAGAGTCGTCCTTGATAAGTATTGTAGCGGTGCGTGAATATACCGGAGTGGTCCGCAACAGATAGAAGTAAGCGCCACCGACACATAGCACAAGCGAAAGCAATATCCATGGCCAATGACGCAGGGTATTGAATACGACATCCGATATTTTAACCTGAGTGACAGGAAGAGTTTTAGAGGTCGACGTTGTTTCAGACATAACTGTATGTTTACTTTATTATGAGAACCACGATAGTTGTAAGGAATGAAGCTACTGACAGCCAGAAAGAAGGGGTCAGAACGGTGTTGCCATTCACGGTAGCCTGACGTTTTTTGACATTGTTAGGCTCTACATACACGACATCGTTCTGCTGCAGATAGAAAGCGGGCGACTGCATCAGGCTTGCAGTATTGGTCAGGTCCAGACGGTAGGCCACATCCTTGCCATTCTCTTCCCGGACTACAAGCACATTCTTACGGTCGCCGGTAATATTGAGGTCGCCGGCCTTGCTTATGGCCTGCAGGACATTCATGTCATCACGGTCAATGGGATATTCACCCGGACGGTTAACATCGCCCAGAACCGAAACTGTGGCATTAAGGAAATCGACAGTGACTACGGCATCTTTGAGTTGCTCACTGCTGCGCAATTCATTCTGAATCAGCTTAGCGATATCATGACGCGACATCCCGGCCACCTTTATCTCACCAAGCACGGGGTAATTGATTGTTCCGTCAGGTGCAACGGTAAAAGCCGCGCTGGCCTGATTGCTGGTTGCCATAGTGGTCGCCTGACCGATACGCTGCTGAGGAATAGCGAGATTAAACACCTGAGCGAGCTCCGGATTACTCGAACTGACATAAATGCCCAGACGGTCATCGGGCTGAGCAGTTATACGGCTCTGACTGCGCACTTCCTGCGCCATACCGTTGTCAAATCCCTGCATATAAGTGATATCTTTAGGTGCAGAACATGCGCTCAACATTGACAGTACTGCAACTGCAGCCACGAGCAATCCAATATATTTCTTTTTCATAGAGTTAGGTAATTCTCAGATATGAGAAATTCGATATTAAATAAATTTATTCCCCTCTCCCCTCGGAATGAAATAAGTACTAAACATTCAAAAGAGAATACGATCCGGCTGCAAAAATAGCATTTTTTAATCACATATCATAAAAATAATCCATCATATATCAGCATTTAAGATTCTTCATCACTAAAAATCATCAAAAAAGCATCCGTATCGGATTGCAGCATTTCCTTGCAAGGAGATACTGAATAAACGGTCAAAACCATATGGGGGTCCACACAATCCCTACGCCTACATACGGGCTTACTCCGCGTCCGGTCCATCCCACACCCACGGATACACCCAATCCCCAGCTGCTACGAGATGAAGAACGGGCAATGTTAATAACATCTGTACGGCGCCTGATATTCAGAGAGTCAATATTAACATTCCACCCGCTCACCCATGCTTCGAAACCCGTATCGGAATAATGCTTCTGCACTATGGGAATACTTACCGCAACAGTATCAGCCTTGCCACTATCCCCTGTATGCACGCCGCCTCCATCATCCACTACAGGGAATCTTGCCACACGATACCTCACCACAACAGAATCGCGCACCCGAGTCTGACGCACCGTTACCGTATCATATACAGTGGTCACCTCCACCGCATCACCGCTCCCGCATTCCGGCGAGCCGGAGGCCGCCAACCCCACCACAAAGCCGGCGGCACAACCTATAGCTCCATACAGCAGGCGCTTCATAGCAGCGACTTGTATTCAGCACTGGCATCAAAACACGGACACGCCTTGATGTATTCATCAGGAGTGATACGTCCGTCCCCATTCCGGTCAGGCGACTTATCACGATGCCCCACAATCGATTTTATCAATGGATACTCAGCCTTAAGCTCCTTGAGCAATCGCAATAGAGCCTCTCGTTGAGCCGGCGTACGCGTATCGACACACCTTTTTCCGTCAGCAGATAGTCCCCCGACATAACACACCCCTATTGATCTACGGTTAGCCCCTGACGTATGTGCGCCAATCTCCGCCACAGTCCTTCCCCGGTGAACCGACCCGTCACGATACACCACATAGTGGTAGCCTATCTTGCGGAAACCTCGTGCCTTATGCACATTATCAATCTGCTCTACCGTAAAATCACGCCCCTCAGGTGTAGCCGTACAATGCACAATCACTTCATCAATAATTCTCATAGCCTGTTAGATTAAGATTAGAAACAGCGCAAAGGTACATTCCGGCGAAGAGCATCAACGGACCAATCCGCACTTTTGAGTTAAAAAATGCTTGCAAATGCTATGGATACACGCCGTTTTGCTATCTTTGCACGGAATTATCACAACCCAACAAGATTTGAGGCACACTCAACTATATATAATATCCATCATTATCACGCTGTTAGCGCTCACTGCCACAGCTTCCCGTCCGGACGTCGCACCAAGTCAGCCCCTTGTGACGGGCGCCATCGACTCTGTCAGCGCCGACGTTGACACCACTGTGATGACTCCGCAGGAAAGACATAAACAGCGTACTGAGATGATGCGACGCAGCCGTGAGCGTTACGCGGCCGCACAGGCGGCACGTGACAGCGCCAACGAAGCCCGGCGCGACAGCCTTCGCCTTTCGGCACAGCAGCGTCAGCGTGTAAGCCTCAACGACGAGGATTCCACAGAGAAAAAGCCCACCGGGCGCCGCATATCGCGTGTGAAATCTGACCTGGACAATGTGGTTGACATATCCGCCCGCGACTCTATGGTCATCATCGGCCAAAACAACGCATATCTTTACGGCGAAAGCAAGGTAACATACGGCGATATCAAGCTCGATGCGGCCAAAATAGAAATGAACATGGACTCCAGCACGGTATATGCCGTAGGTGTCCCTGACTCTGTAGGTGAGTTGCAAGGCAACCCCGTATTTGACGACAAAGGCACTGCCTACGAGTCAAAGACCATGGAGTATAACTTCAAGACAGGCAAAGGTATAATAACCGACGTCATAACCGAACAGGGTGAGGGCTACATAACCGGAGGAATATCCAAGAAGGTGAACGACAGCACAATCTATATGCAGGATGCCTTCTACACCACATGTGACAATCATGACCATCCCCACTTCGGGTTCCAGCTCACCCGAGCCAAAGTGACTCCGAAGAAAAATGTTGTCACAGGCCCGGCCTACATGGTGCTTGCCGGCCTGCCACTACCGCTGGCCGTACCGTTCGGCTACTTCCCGTTCAGTGAAAAATATGCTTCAGGTATCATTGTGCCGTCATTCGGCGATGACTACAACCGTGGATTCTATCTGAGCGGAGGTGGTTACTATTTCGCCATAAACGACAATATCGACCTTGCTCTGACCGGTGAGATATATACCAAAGGCTCCTGGGGGCTGCAGGCACAGTCAGGCTACGTGAAGCGTTACCGCTACAGCGGCTCGTTCAACATAAGCTACCTGAAAACCATACTTGGCGACAAAGGTGCCCCCGACTATTCGAAGCAGACAAACTTCCAGGTACTCTGGAGCCACACTCAGGACACCAAGGCCAATCCGATACTCAACTTCTCGGCCTCGGTCAACTTCACCACATCAGGTTACTCACGCAACGACCTCAACAGTTATTACAGCAATTCGTTCACGGAGAACACCAAAAGCTCTACCGTCAACCTTACATACCGTCCGCCGGGCTCAAAATGGAGTTTCAGTGCAAGCGCCAACATCTCTCAGCGCACCCAGGACTCCACACTGGCGGTATCGCTGCCGAACCTGAACATCACCATGTCGCAGATCTACCCCTTCAAACGCCGCCGTGCCGTAGGGGCTGACCGCTGGTATGAAAAAATCAAGATAAGCTACTCAGGTCAGTTCAGCAATTCACTGACAGCCAAGCAGAATGTATTCTTCAAGAAAAGTCTTATCAAGGACTGGCGCAACGGCATGCGTCACTCAGTGCCGATATCAGCCACATTCAATCTGTTCAATGTCCTCAACCTGACTCCGTCAATCAACCTGACGGACCGAATGTACACCTCGAAAGTGCGCCGTCAGTGGGATCCTAACGCCTCGATGGAGATATGCGATACAAGCTACAGCTTCTACAACGTATGGGATTTTAACGCAGCCCTGTCACTCGACACCAAGATCTACGGATTCTGGAAACCGCTGAAAATATTTGGCGACAAGGTGAAGATGATACGCCACGTGCTCACTCCTACCGTATCATTCAGCGGAGCGCCTGACTTCGGTTCAAAATTCTTTGGCTATTACGGTACATATCTCTATCCTGATGCCCAAGGCAATATGGTGGAACGTCAGTACTCCATGTTCCCCAACAGCCTGTACGGTGTTCCTGGCACCGGACGCTCCGGCATAGTGAGCGTGTCGCTGGCCAACAACCTTGAGATGAAGGTAAAGACAAACGACAGCATCGGGGAGAAGAAAGTATCGCTTATAGAGAATTTCACCATAGGTCAAAGCTATAACTTCGCGGCCGACTCACTCAACTGGAGTAACATCAACACCTCCATAATGCTGCGTCTGGTCAAGAACTTCAACCTCAACCTCTCGGCGACATGGGATGTGTACACCTACCAGCTCAACTCGGCCGGCAATCCGGTGCGCGTCAACATTCCCCGATGGAAAGCAGGTAAAGGCCTTGGCAAACTGTCAAGCACCGGCACATCATTCAGCTACACGATTAACAACGATACATTTAAGAAAAAGGACAAGAACAAGGATGCCACTGCCAACAACAGCAATCCTAACGATGAAGCTCTTGACAACTTCAACCGACGGCGTGAAGAGTCAGGAGCCGAGCGCGATAAGAAAGATGATGAAGAAACGTCCTTAGGTCCTGACGGATATATGAAATGGTCCGTGCCGTGGAGCCTGACCATGAACTATTCCGTAGGATATGCTTACGGCGCGTTCAACAAACAGAAAATGGAGTATGACGGCAAGATCACGCAGAATCTGAGCCTGTCAGGCAACATACGTCCTACCCAGAACTGGGCATTCAACTTCACGGCAAGTTACAACTTTGACACTCACAAGCTTGCCTATATGAACTGCAATATCACCCGTGACCTTCATTGCTTCTCCATGCGTGCAAGCTTTGTCCCCATTGGCCCCTACAAGAGCTACAGCTTCCATATCTCAGTCAATTCGTCCATGCTGAGCGACTTGAAATATGACAAACGCTCTTCACTATCCAACGGCATAACCTGGTACTGATTCATAACCGACATTCAACCTGAAACGGGTAAACAAAGAGAGTGTTAACGCGTTTTAATAGTAGATAAACTATTTACGCGATTAATTCATCATAGAGTTCTTTACGTTATGCGCCGTTTCGTCAAAATATTTCTCATAACCGTTGCCGTGATCATAGCTCTGGTCGTGGCTCTACCGTTTGCACTTTATATACCTGCCGTACAAGACTTTGCCAAAGATATCGCATTGCGCGAGGTCAAGAAGTCGACCGGTATGGATATCAGTGTCCGGTACCTGCGCATAAAGTTTCCGCTTCGGGTAGAGCTCAACGGGGTCAAGGTAGTCGAAGCGGGATTCCCTGCTTCTGACCCGATGGTAGCGGTAGACAAAGCCGGAATTGACGTAAAACTTCTCCCGCTTCTGCATGGTGAGATTCGTGCCGGAGGCACCGAACTCAGCAACGTGATATATCGGTTGGGCACTCCCGATTCAGCCATGTATCTCACAGCAAAAGTTGACCGCTTCAACGCCCCTTCAGCTGACATGCAGTTGAAGAACAGCCGTATCGAAGTGGCACGAGCCATGCTTGACGGCGCCGACATTTTCTTAGCAATCAAGGACACCGTCACCCCCGAAAAAAACGACACCGCACAGAGCACCCCTCTGTTCATAAAGGCAGGCGACATCCAGCTGCGCAATGTCCGCTTCCGCATGACCATGCTTCCCACCATCGACACACTGTCCACCTTCATTCCATCGGCAAGCCTGTCGGACGGAATTGTGGATATGTCAACACAGAATATCACCGCACGATATCTGAAGGTCGATTCCATCACAGCCGCCTACTTCACTCCGTCGGCACAATACCTGAAGCAACATCCTGCGAAAGAGGACTCGATTACTGCAACAGCTACCGTTTCCGCGCCATGGACCGTACGTGCCGACTCCGTGCGTATGACCGCTTCAGAACTCACCTATGGTATGGCCGGGGCGAAACCTCAGTCCGGGCTTGACTTCAATTACCTACAGGTACGCAATGTACAGCTTGCAGTAGATTCGCTTTTCAATCGCGGAACTGCCATAACCGTTCCGCTGAGACATCTCTCAGGGACAGAAAGGTGCGGATTGTCATTTGATGCTGCCGGACACTTCGCCATGGATTCGACCATGATGCACGCCCGTGGATTCAACATCGGTGTAGGCAATTCCCGCCTCCTGTTCGATGCCGATATGGGTATGGGCGATGTAATTTCTGATCCCTCAGTGCCCCTCGGACTTACAGCCGACGGAAAAATATCGCTTAATGACGTAACTACCGCCATGCCGTCAATGACGCGGATGCTACGCGGCATGCCTCGCCGCGACATAACCGTCAATGCCGATATCAATGGCACTGCCGGGAATATCGATGTGCGCCGCATACTTATCGACTGGCCTGCGCTTCTGTCAATGGAAGCCTCCGGACAGATAGCCAACCCTACTGACTTCAACCGCATGAACGGGCAGGTAGATATAAAGGGGCGTCTGAACAATGTCAATGTGCTCACCCCCTCACTTCTCGGAGCCGCATTCTCAAAGCAGTTCCATATCCCGCCTACAGCCATCAACGGACGCATCAACTATCGTCCCGGATTGATTGACGGCAAAGTGGCACTCACCACAGGAGATGGCCGCATGGCTCTTGACGGCCGGTGGAACAGCCGTGCCGAAGGGTATGACGCCACACTCCGCACATCCAACTTCCCGGTAGGTTCATTCATGCCCTCCCTCGGCGTTGGCTCCGTCACCGCCAATATATCGGCCAAAGGACATGGCTACAATCCAATGTCGTCCCGCACAGCTATCGATACCCATATCGCGGTTGACCAGATAGTCTACAATACCGTCACATATTCCGACATTTTGCTGAATGCACATCTGAGCAACGGCGAAGCTACCGGTAATATCGATTCAAAGAATCCCGGAGCCGACCTGAGCGCCGACTTCACCGCCTCGATAAAACCTGATGAATATACATGGAATCTGTCGGGCGACATTCGCGACCTTGACCTCAAATCGCTCGGCTTCAGCAAGGACCCGCTGAGAGGAGCCTTGTTACTGACTTCCGATGGCTCCTACTCGCCCCGCACCGAGGCTATCGATGCCCGGCTAAATATCCGTGACCTCAACTGGGTGATGGGGCAGCAGAGGCTCACAGCTCCTGACGTAGCCGGCACATTCAATGCCTCTGACTCACTGACTTTCATATCACTGTCGACCGGCGATATGAACGCCGCCGCACAAGCCTATTCCGGGCTCCGCCCGCTTATGAAGCAGGTGAGCGATCTTATGCCCTTCATACAAAAACAGATCGAGGCGAAATCGCTTGACGTGCGCGCTCTGCAGGCGCATGTGCCACAGATGGACCTCAACGTCAGCGCCGGACAGTCAAACCTGCTCGCCAAATATCTCAGCGCATCAGATATAAGCTTCGACCGGGTCAATATCACAGCACACAATGACTCGTTGATGCATCTGTCGGCATCCGTCAATAATTTCCGCACCGGCAAGACTCTTATCAACAGTCTGAAATTTGACGCCAACCAACATTCCAAATTCCTTGTCTATTCCGCAGCAATGGACAATCTGCCGGGTACACTCGACGATTTCGCCCATGTGAACCTCAACGGCTACATAGCCGATGACAAGGCTGCCGTAATGGTGAAACAGATGAATATCAAGAACGAGCAGGGCTACTCGCTCGGCTTCAGCGCAGCGTTCACCGATTCGATTGTCAATCTGCGCATGGTGCCTTACAAACCGGTAATCGGTTACAAACAGTGGACTGTAAACAAGGATAACAGCATCCAGTTCAACTTCGTCGACAAGCATCTTGACGCCAACCTCGCCCTATCCAACGACAAGAGCTTCCTCAAGATATTCACCGAGCATGACCCGAATGCCGCCATGGACTCTACCGCCCACCGCCATCAGGAGGATGTCGTGGTACAACTGTCTGACATACATCTTCAGGACTGGATCAACATATCACCCTTCGCGCCGCCGCTGAAAGGCGATGTAGGCGCTGACCTGCGCTTCCGCTGGAACCACGCCGGAATAACCGGCAACGGATATGTGGATGTCGATCAGCTCTATTACGGACGCGATCGTGTAGGCACATTCCGTCTTGACCTTGACGTGGCCAACGACAAGTCAGGTGCGTTGCGAGCCGATGTAGCTCTATTGGTGGACAGCGTTAAGGTTATCACGGCCCAGGGCGCGCTTAATGATTCCACATCAAGCTCTCCTTTCCTGCTTGACTTCAACATGATTCATTTCCCGCTCCGTGTGGTCAACCCATTCCTGCCTAAGGATGTAGCTCAGCTTAGAGGTATGCTTAACGGCACCATGAATATCACAGGCAGTATGGCCGAACCGATATTCAACGGCTATCTTGATTTTGACTCAACAGCTGTCAGCGTGGGCATGACAGGCACAGCCTATAAATTCTCGGAAGAGCGGATTCCGGTTGACAGCAATATTGTACATTTCAACAACTTCGCCATATCCGGACTTAATGACAATCCGCTGCGCGTCAACGGCATTGTCGACGCCCGCCATCTCACCAACATAGGCATCAATCTCGGACTTGCCGCCAGAAGCATGCAGATAGTAGGTTCAACACGTCCGCGCGGGGCCAACATCTACGGCAAGGCATTCATTGACCTTGACGCCAAAGTCAACGGAAATCTTAACTTCCTCAATGTCGACGCTTCACTCGATCTGCTTCCTGAGACGAATGTGACCTACGTCATGACCTCCTCGCAATCCACACTTCAGAGCCGGTCAACCGGTACTATGGTCCAGTTCGTGCAGTTCAGCGACACGACCACCGTGGCACCTGACAGCATCCAACAGAGCGGCATGGCCATGAATCTTGATGCCAAGCTCAAGATTTCCGAAGGTTCGACTATCAACGTCGACATATCCCCTGACGGTAAGAACAAGGCATCCATCAAGGCTATGGGTGAACTGCTCTACAACCTGAACCCGATGAACGACGGCAGGCTTTCAGGGCGCGTGACCATCAACAGCGGATTTGTACGATACACCCCGCCGCTCATGAGCGAAAAGAACTTCAGCTTCAACGAGGGCAGCTACGTGTCGTTCAACGGCGACATGCTCAATCCTACCCTCAACATAAAGGCGGTGGATGAAATGAAAGCCAACGTGACGCAGACAGGTCAGAACTCACGCCTTGTCAACTTCCTCGTGAGCCTGTCAGCATCCGGCACGCTCCAGAACATGAACGTGGCATTTGACCTCTCCACCAACGATGACATCACCATACAGAACGAGCTTCTGTCAATGAGTCCGGACCAACGTGCCAATCAGGCCATGAACCTGCTGCTGTACAATGTCTACACCGGTCCCGGCACAAAAGGGAATGCCAGTCTGTCAGGCAACCCGCTGTTCTCCTTCCTCGAAGGGCGCATCAACACATGGGCGGCCAACAACATCAAGTTCGTTGATGTAAGCTTTGGCATTGACCAATATGACAAGACTACCGACGGCTCGTCATCGACCACCACAAGCTACAGCTACCGTGTGTCAAAGACATTGTTCAATGACCGCATTAAGATAGTGGTGGGTGGCAACTATTCCACCGATGCCGATGCTGATGAAAACTTCTCACAGAACCTTATCAACGATATAGCGTTTGAATATATGCTGAACCGCTCCGGCTCAATGTACGTCCGCCTGTTCCGCCATGTAGGATTCGAAAGCATCCTCGAGGGCGAAATAACCCAGACAGGTGTAGGCTTTGTCTACAAGCATAAGATAAACTCGCTGCTTGACCTCTTCAGATGGGGACGCCGACGTTCAAAAAAGCCAGACAGCAAAGCCAAGCCTGCAGAGGCTACCGACTCAACATCCGTTTCAACTAACAGCATCACAAAATGAAATTCATCCGCTTTATGTCCATCGCCAAAGTAGCATTGATGGTTTCCATGCTGCTTTCCATCGCATCCTGCTCCACAACAAAGCGCCTGGGTGCTGACGATATCCTGTACACCGGAGTCAAGAAAATAGCCCTCACATCTCCTGAAGGCACCAAACCGGCTTCCGGACTGAGCGGGGAGGTGAAGAATGCTGTTAATGTCAAGCCTAACAACTGCCTCATATCACCATATCTGCGCTATCCGTTCCCGCTCGGACTCTGGGTTTACAACAACTGGAGCAACCCGCCCAAAGGTTTCAAGCACTGGATCTACGAAAAGCTTGTGGAGGAACCGGTTCTCATCAGCGACGTACGCCCCGAAGTGAGAGTCAAGATGATTGACGAAATCCTTGACAACAACGGCTATTTCTCAGGCAAAGCATCATACGAGCTTGTGCAGGGTAAAAATAAGAAAAAAGCAAGCATACGCTATAATGTGAGCACCGGACCGGCATACATGATTGACTCGGTGGAGCTGCTTCCCGACACATGCCGGCTCAACCACCTGATTGACTCCATCGTGGCCCGCAGCGAGTATTTCCGTCCCGGCAACAGATACAGCACCGACTCGCTCAGCGCACTGCGCATACGTGTGGCCAACGCCATGCGCAACCGCGGATATTACTTCTTCAAGCCCGACTTCATAGAATATCAGGCTGACAGCACTATCCGTAAAGGAAACATTGCCATGCGCCTTGTGCTCACGTCAGGAGTGCCGAAATTCGCCACCCGTCCCTATACCACCGGTAAGATCACCACCACAGTGTTCCGCCGTGAAGGAGGAGGCACACCCGACACTACAGAAACCCGTCGCGGCACGGTGATACAGATGATGCCCTCGCGTCTTCGCAAGGGACTTATCCCGTCGTGCATCACATTCCGTGAAGGCAAGACCTTCTCCGTACGCGATATGAACCGGACGCAGACCTACCTGTCACGCCTCGGTATATTCTCCGGCATTGATATCAACGTGCTTCCGGACACCACTGAAGCCGGCAAACTCAACGTGAACATTGACTGCACATTCGACTCTCCGCTTGAGGCCGCCATAGAGGTCAACGTCACCTCAAAATCCAACAGCTACCTCGGTCCGGGCCTCGACTTCCGCGTGACTAACCACAACCTGTTCGGCGGCGGAGAGCAGCTCAGCGTTGACCTTGTGGGCAGCTATGAATGGCAGACCGGACGCGGACGACGCTCAATATTCAACTCCTACGAAGCCGGCATATCCGGCACACTGGCATTCCCACGGCTCCTTGCACCCCGCTTCGTGCCCCGCTCGCGCCGCGAGCTGAACTGGACCCGCATATCGCTCGGTGCCGACATTCTCAACCGTCCGCATTACTTCCGCATGGCTCAGTTCAATGCCTCGTTTAGCTATGACTGGCGGGTGAACCGCAATATCAGCAACACACTCACTCTGTTCAAGCTCACGTATGCCAAACTGACCCATACCACAGCTGAGTTTGACTCCATAATGAACGTCAACAAAGCTATTGCACAAAGCTTCCGCAGCCAGTTTATTCCGCAGATAGCCTATAGCTTCGTATATGACAAGGCGATTGACAATGACAATCAGATCAACTGGCAGTTTACCCTTCAGGAAGCCGGCAACATATTCTGGGCCATATACCGTGCCTGCGGCAAGGATGGAGAGAAGAAACTGTTCGGCACACCGTTCTCACAATTCGTGAAAGGCACCACCCAGCTGGTATACAACCGCCGTCTGACAGGCGACCACTGGCTCGTTTCACGCGTGGCTGTAGGTGCGGCCCATGCCTACGGCAATGCCTCGGAAGTCCCCTATAGCGAGCAGTTCTACTGCGGAGGGGCCAACTCGGTACGCGCATTCACCGTGCGCAGCATAGGTCCCGGCAGCTACCGCGTCCCCTCTGACCAGGTGAACGGATACTTTGACCAGACAGGTACATTCAAATTTGAATGCAACCTTGAATACCGCTTTCCCATTTACGGGCCTCTGCATGGAGCCACATTCATTGACGCCGGCAACGTATGGCTTCTCAAAAATGACAAGATGCGCCCCGGAGGTAAACTGGAAGCCAAGACATTCCTGCGCGACCTTGCCTTAGGCACCGGTGTTGGGCTCCGTCTGGACATAGGCATGCTCGTAGTCCGTGGCGACCTCGGCATTGGCATCCATGCCCCCTACTCCACCGGCAAGCGCGGCTATTATAATATGGAGTCATTCCGTAAATCACTCGCGTTTCACCTTGCCATAGGCTACCCGTTCTGATGACAATTGGCTGTTATCAAAAAAAATATTACTTTTGTCAAAAGTTTTCAACAGGCATAATAAAATGAAGGAAGAAATAGACTGGAGTAACCTTTCATTTGGTTACATCCCTACTGACTACAATGTACGCTGCACTTACCGCGACGGAAAATGGGGCGAAATAGAAGTCTCCGACTCTCCATATATCAATCTGCATATCGCCGCCACCTCGCTGCATTACGGCCAGGAAATATTTGAAGGCCTCAAAGCATTCCGCGGCAAAGACGGCAAAGTACGTGTGTTCCGCATGATTGAAAATGCGCGGCGCATCATCAACTCCGCCAAAGGACTGCTGATGGCCCCCGTCACCGAAGAACTCTTCTGCGAAATGGTAGAGAAAGCCGTACGCCTCAACGCCCGTTTCATTCCTCCCTACGGTTCAGGAGCATCGCTCTATATCCGTCCGCTTGAAATCGGTATATCACCAAGTGTAGGTGTCCGTGCTTCCACCGAATATACATTTATAATCCTCGTCACTCCTGTAGGTCCGTATTTCAAGAGCGGATTCAAGCCCACAAATATCTGCATCATGCGCCAGTATGACCGTGTGGCTCCGAAAGGAACAGGCCGTTTCAAGACCGGAGGTAACTATGCGGCCAGCCTTGTAGCCGGCGAACATGCTCATGAACTCGGCTACGCGTCGGTACTCTATCTTGACCCGAAAGAGAAGAAATATCTTGATGAATGCGGCCCGGCCAATTTCTTCGCTATAAAGGACGGAGTGTACATAACCCCCGCTTCGGAATCTATCTTACCCTCAGTGACCAACCGCAGCCTTATGCAGCTCGCACGCGACATGGGCATAGAGGTGCAGGAACGCCATATCACCGTCGATGAACTTTCTGAAGTGCAGGAAGCCGCTGCATGCGGCACCGCGGCTGTAGCATCGCCTGTAGGTGAGATTGACGACCTTGACACCGGACATAAATATGTAATAGCCTCCAATGGCGAAGCCGGTCCCGTCACCACAGCACTCTACAATAAGCTTCGTGCCGTACAGCTCGGCGAAGAGCTCGACGTACATGGATGGAATACCGTGATCGAAGGAATATGAATCAAATCCCCTGGCAACAAATAATTGACCGATATTATCCCGCAGGCTCACCCCTGCGGGATATCTATTTACGCCACTGCACAAGCGTGACAGACGAAGCGTTGAGAATAGCCCGTGAAAAGGATCTGCCTCTGAATCCCGAAGATATCCGGGCCGCGGCAATGCTTCATGACATAGGCGTGTTCCTTACCGATGCTCCATCCATAGAATGCCACGGCAAGGAGCCATACATACGTCATGGTGTGCTCGGGGCTGCGCTCCTCCGCCGCGAAGGTGTACCGGAACATATAGCTGCAGTTGCGGAGCGGCATACAGGCTCCGGCCTCTCAGCCGAAGAGATACGCCTGCAGAATCTGCCGCTTGAGCAGGTTGATTATCTGCCGGCGACACTTTTAGAAAAACTCGTATGCTATGCCGACAAGTTTTATTCAAAAAGCGGCTCGATGAAGCGTAAGGATTATGAATCTGTGCGTCGGTCCATGGCCCGTTTCGGGCAGGAATCACTGCAGCGTTTCGATGACCTGCACCGGATGTTCAGCGATGAATCTCCGGAAATCCTGAAGTGACATGCATCTTCCAGCCCCCCCCCTCGGCCGCTGACACTATCATGGCCGATGCTCCGGCATAGCTTTCTATCATGCGGAGGGCGCTGTCGACAGGCATGGCCATACAGGCTGTAGCCAAGGCATCGGCAGTCATGGCATCAGGCGCTATCACTGTGGCACTCAGAGTGGAGGTACGCACCGGATAGCCGGTGACGGGATTGATGGTATGCCCCACACGTCCATGCGAGGTATCGCGGAAATTACGGTAATTGCCCGATGTCGCTACCCCGGCATCAGTGATGTGCAGTACGGCCATACGTTCATGGAGAGCCTTGGCGGTATCGGTGTCAACCGGCGCGTCAATCATCACATGCCAGTCCTCGCCTCGCGGATTCTTACCGCTGAGAGCCATTTCGCCCCCGATTTCCACCATATAATCGGTGCATCCGTTGCGCCGCAGCATCTCACCTACCAAATCGGCGCCATATCCTTTTGTTATGGCGCTGAAATTAAACTCCATTTCAGGCACACCTTTTATTATACGTCCGTTCTTCAGACTGCAGCGCGATATGCCGACCAGAGTCAGCGCACTGTCAATAGCCTGCTTCGACGGCTCGCCTGTGCCATTGCGGTAGCCGAATCCCCAGAGGTTGACCAGAGGAGCCACTGTAGGGTCAAACGCCCCGCCGCTCACCTTATTAATATGTTGCGACGTAAGTAGTATCCGCCGCACAAGTGTATCAGTTATATCAGTGCGGTTACTGTTGATGGCCGTTATAAGCGAACTGTCAGAAAATGGCGACAATGAACGCTCTACCTCCATCATGACTGCATGTATGGAATCATCGAGCATGCGGTCACTCTTGTATGTGATATGAAACGTGGTGGCCCATACCGAACCCTCAAACCTCCGGTATCCGTCATACCGTCCCGAACATGCTCCAAGAGCTATCGTGGCAACCACCGCCACCAACACCGTATATACACAAAGTAACCGTTTTGACATAGCTTGATAATTTTTCATCACCCAAATATAGTAATTTTGCCACTTTTAACCTACATTTGCCTTTTGCAATTGTTAATATCACATACATAATCAATATAAAAACACCACGTATGAGCACATCATTCCTTATTCTGGCTGACGGTTTTGAAGAAATCGAGGCTATAGGCACTCTTGACATACTGCGCCGTGCAGGCATGCAGATAACCACCGTATCCATCAATCCCACCACTACTGTCACCGGAGCACATGGTGTTACCGTTGAGGCCGACATGGTTATCACCGACAATATGGGCGACCCTGATTGGGTGATTCTGCCAGGGGGTATGCCCGGCGCCACAAATCTTTCAGCCTCACCTCAGGTATGCGACATGCTTCGCCGTCAGGTGCTGCAGCAGGGCAATATAGCGGCAATATGCGCTTCGCCCGCCGTGGTGCTTGCACCCCTCGGCATTCTTGACGGACGCAAAGCCACCTGTTATCCCGGCTTCGAGCAGAGCTGTCCCGCAGCTACAATGACCGGTGAAAAGGTTGTTGTCGACGGCAATGTCATCACCGCCGCCGGCCCCGGATGCACCTTTGACTTCGCTTTTGCAATAGTCCGCACTGCATGTGGCGAGGCTGTGATGAAAGAAGTAGCCTCAGGCATGCTTCTGGCCGATTAAATAAAATAGGTGCGGTAAAAAATTCATTTATAGAAATTTTTCAGTAATTTTGCCGCCAATTACAAAAATTTGAACTCAAGTATGGTAAAAAATCTTGTCATAGTGGAGTCGCCGGCAAAGGCAAAGACAATTGAGAAATTCCTTGGGAAAGACTACAAGGTAATGTCGAGCTATGGCCATATACGCGACCTCAAGAAACGTGATTTCAGCATTGAAAAGGGTAAGGATTTCACCCCTGTATATGAGATTTCACCTGACAAGAAGGATCTCGTCAAGCAACTGAAGCAGGCCGCTGACAAAGCCCAGATGGTATGGCTCGCATCCGATGAAGACCGCGAGGGTGAGGCCATTGCATGGCATCTGTTCGAAGTGCTCGGGCTGAAGCCTGAGAACACCAAGCGCATAGTGTTCCATGAAATAACCAAGGATGCCATACTGCATGCCATAGCCAATCCGCGTGAGATTGACCTCAATCGAGTGGACGCGCAGCAGGCGCGCCGCGTGCTCGACCGTATAGTGGGCTTCGAGCTCTCGCCTGTGCTGTGGAAGAAAATCAAGCCGGCGCTGTCAGCCGGACGCGTGCAGTCAGTGGCCGTACGCCTTATCGTGGAGCGTGAGAATGAGATAAAGACATTCCGCGCCGAGCCCTATTTCCGCTGCACCGCCCTGTTCAACACCGCCTCCGGCCAGAATGTGAAAGCTGAGATGCAGCAGCGTCTGCCCGATGCAGCCACAGCTCGTGGATTTCTTGAAGCATGCGCCAAGAGCGAGTTCAAAGTATCCGATGTGACAGTGAAGCCACTCAAAAAGAGTCCGGCCCCACCGTTCACTACCTCCACACTCCAGCAGGAAGCCTCGCGCAAGCTCGGATTTTCCGTGTCACAGACCATGATGGTGGCCCAGCGTCTTTACGAAGCCGGACATATCACCTACATGCGTACCGACTCGCTCAACCTGTCCAATCTGGCTCTCAGCGCCATTGCCAATGAGATAAAAGAGAGTGTGGGCGAACGCTACCTGAAGGTACGACATTACCATACCAACTCCAAAGGGGCGCAGGAAGCTCACGAAGCTATCCGCCCCACATATATCAGCCACCGCGACATAGAGGGCACCGCTCAGGAACGCCGCCTCTACTCTCTGATATGGAAACGCGCGGTTGCCTCCCAGATGGCCGATGCCGAGCTGGAGAAAACCACCGTTGACATCAGCATTTCATCGGATAGCCGCCACTTTACCGCTACCGGCGAAGTGATACGCTTTGACGGCTTCATGAAGCTCTACGCCGAAAGCACCGACAATGACAGTCAGGACAGCGGTACTGATTCATCGCTTCTTCCCCCTATAGCCAAAGGGGATATGATGGAGCCGGTAAGGGTCACTGCCACCGAGCGCTACACCCAGCATCCGCCCCGCTATACCGAGGCTTCGCTGGTGAAGAAAATGGAGGACCTCGGCATAGGCCGTCCCTCGACCTACGCACCCACCATATCCACCATCCAGCAGCGTGAATATGTGGAGAAAGGCGACCGCCCCGGCACTGAGCGCAGCTTCATCACATTTACTCTTGACAGCAAGGGCAATATTGACGAGCAGCAGCGCACCGAAACTGTGGGAGCAGACCGCGGAAAACTGATACCGACCGATACAGGCACAGTGGTCAATGACTTCCTGACCGAGTATTTCCCGAATGTACTTGACTTCAACTTCACAGCCAACGTAGAGCAGCGATTCGATGAAATAGCCGAGGGCAACACCCCGTGGCGCCATGAGATATCCGAATTCTACGATGTGTTCCACCCCGAAGTGGTCAAAGCCGACGAAATGCGTCTCGAACACAAAGTGGGCGAGCGGGTGCTCGGCACCGACCCCGCATCGGGCAAACCGGTTTCCGTCAAGATAGGTCGCTTTGGTCCGGTGGTACAGATAGGCGACAGCGCCGACAGCGAAAAGCCTCAGTTTGCCTCACTCCGCAAGGACCAGTCAGTATTTGACATCACACTTGAGGATGCCCTGAAGCTCTTTGAATTGCCCCGCACTCTCGGCCAGTTCGAGGACAAGGAGGTGACGGTAGCCGTAGGACGCTTCGGACCTTATGTGAAGCATGCCGGCAAATTTGTATCAATCCCCAAGGAGTACGCGCCCACAGCCATAACACTTGAGGAAGCCGTGGGGCTTATCGAAGCCAAGCGTCAGGCCGATGCCCAGAAGATTGTAAAGACATTCCCCGAAGACTCTGAAATCCAGATTCTCAACGGCCGTTACGGCGTGTATATAGCATGTGGAAAGTCAAACTATAAAATACCAAAAACGGTGACTGACCCGGCCGCGCTGACATTGGAGGAATGCAAGACCATAATATCCGAACAGGATGCCAAGCCCCGCAAAACCACGCGTCGCACCACAACACGAAAGAAATGAAACGTCCCCGCAATATAAAGCCCGGAGCCGAACGCTCCCCTATCCGTCCTGATGTGGTGCGTGTGCTCAACGTCAGCACTCCGTCAACACTCCTGCCGTTTCTGATCGAAGCCATGCCTGATCAGAAGCGTACCACCGTAAAAGAGCTTCTGGCGCATGATCAGATAGCGGTCAACGGCATTCCGGTGCGTCAGTTTGACACCCCGGTTACCGAGGCCGACGAGGTGAAGGTCAACTTCACCCGACCCTGGCACATGTTCCGCCACCGCCGCATGCAGCTTGTGTACGAGGACGATGACATAATTGTGGTGAACAAAGGCTACGGACTTCTGTCGATGGGCACCGACAAGATTCACGAAGGCACCGCCTACTCCATACTGCGCGACTATGTGAAATGGCACGACCCGCGCAACAAGATTTTCATAGTGCATCGCCTTGACCGCGACACCTCCGGACTGATGGTGTTCGCCAAAAATGAAAAAGCCAAGGAAACGCTGCAGCACAACTGGAACAACATGGTGCTCCGCCGCACATACGTAGCCGTCGTCGAGGGATGCGTAGAACAGGCTGAAGGTACGGTAAAAAGCTATCTTGCCGAAAACTCGCAGTACGAAGTGTACTCAACTGACAATCCTCAGGAGGGTAAGTTAGCCGTGACCCGCTTCAAGACACTCAAGAGCACACCTAACTTCTCACTGCTCGAAGTGGAGCTTGACACCGGACGCAAGAATCAGATACGAGTCCACATGAAGGACCTCGGTCATCCGATATCGGGCGACCGCAAATATGGAGCTTCGGCCAGTCCGATCCATCGTCTGGCCCTGCATGCACGCACTCTGCGGTTTGTTCATCCGGTGACACGCCGACAGATGGACTTCACCACCCCGATTCCGGCTTCATTCAACAAGCTTGTGCGCCGCTGAGCGCCTTGCAGCCTCACACTACAGGACCGGGGGCAAAAAATTGCACACCATCACTTTTTTTGCGCATTTTTGTACCCGTCTTTGCCACTAATTTATTAACTTTGCAGCCTGATTCGGCCCGAGATAGGTCCGATAAGATAGTTATATCCCATTTATTGCATTAACTATGAAGCTATTACAGGCTAAACTTGCCAAGTACACCGAGCCTCAGAAAGCCATGGCCGCAGGCGTGTACCCCTATTTCCGCGCCATATCAAGCGAACAGGACCCTGAAGTGATAATCAACGGCCGCAAGGTACTTATGTTCGGCTCCAACTGCTATACCGGATTGGTCAATGACCCCCGTATCAAAGAAGCAGCCATCGAAGCCACCAGAAAGTACGGTACAGGATGCGCCGGCTCACCCTTCCTCAACGGCACCCTCGACCTCCACAAAGAGCTTGAGGCACGCATTGCCGAATACATCGGCAAAGAGGACGTGATGATCTACTCCACCGGCTTCGAGGTGAACTTAGGCGTCGTGTCGACGCTCACAGGTCGCGAGGACTATATCATCTGGGACGAACAGGACCATGCCTCCATCATCGAAGGACGCCGCCTGTCATTCAGCCAGTCGCTCAAGTACAAGCACAACGACATGGCCTCTCTCGAAAAGCAGCTTCAGAAATGCGATCCTGACAAGGTGAAGCTCATAGTCAGCGACAGCGTATTCTCAATGGAAGGCGACGTGGCCGATGTCAAGACCATGACCGAGCTCGCCAAGAAATACAACGCCTCAGTGATGATTGACGAAGCCCACGGCATAGGCGTGTTCGGCCCCGGTGGCCGCGGCGTATGCCACGCTCAGGGTGTGGCCGACGACGTTGACCTTATCATGGGCACATTCTCCAAGTCATTCGCATCGCTCGGCGGATTCATTGCCACCGACAAGGAGATAACCAACTTCCTGCGTCACCACTCACGCTCCTACATATTCACTGCCTCAATCACTCCGGCCTCAACCGCCGCAGCTCTGAAGGCTCTTGAAATCATGCAGTCAGAGCCCGAACGCCAGGAGCAGCTCTGGGAACTCACCAACTACGCCCTCGAAGGATTCCGCAACATGGGATGCGAGATAGGGCACACCTCCACCCCCATCATCCCGCTCTTCATCCGCGACAACTTCAAGACATTCGCCATCACACGCGACCTTCTTGAAGAGGGCATCTTCGTCAACCCCGTTGTATCGCCCGCCGTGGCACCCCAGGATACCCTTATCCGCTTCAGCCTGATGGCCACACACACACGCGACCAGGTGACAACAGCTCTGGAAAAAATCCAGAAAGTGTTCCGCGCACACGGAATCCTGAAATAATCCCGCCCCATCATACATTATGACACATACACGCCGCAGTCCTATGGATTGCGGCGCTTTTTTTGCCATATTTTTTGAGGATATATGCCAAATTTGCTAAATTCGCATCATCAACCGATAGCCAATAACACGATATGATTTACAAATTCCGATTAGTGTCCGATGAAGTGGACAATTTCAAACGCGAAATTGACATTGACGCCGATGCCACATTCCTCGATCTGCGCAACGCCATTTGCGATTCTGTTGGCTTCGACAAGTCGCAGATGAACTCATTCTTCATTTGCGATGAAGGATGGGAAAAGGGTCGCGAGATTACCCTTGAGGATATGGGCTCTGACTCATCCGAGGATGTATATCTGATGGACGATACCATCATCAGCGATTTCATTGAGGATGAAGGCCAGCGCCTGATATTCGTATTTGACTACCTCACGGACCGTTCATTCTTCATGGAGCTGAAGCGCACCACTCCCGGAAGCTCGCTGAAGGACCCTGTGTGCACCATGTCAATGGGCAATCCCCCGGCACAGTTTGTCGACATTGACGACTTCGAGGCAAAAATCGATGCCAAAGCCGCAGCAGCTGCCGCAGCGACCGATCTTGACGAGGACTTCTACGGATCATCCGAATTCAACGACGACGAATTTGACGCCGAAGGCTTCGACGAAATGAGTTTCGGCTCCGACGGCAACTTCTGAGCCCATGGGCCGACTGTTAGCCATTGACTACGGACGGCGCCGGTGCGGCATAGCTGTCACTGACATAATGCGCATCGTAGCCACCGGACTCACCACCGTACCAACATCGTCGCTTATCGACTGGATGAAGCGCTACATCAGCACCGAACCGGTCGACACCATCGTTGTAGGACTTCCACGCACCCTTGCCGGCGAGCCGTCGGAAAGCATGCGCTACATCACCCCCGGCATACGCGCTCTGCAGAAAGCCATTCCGGACATTCCGGTAGTGTTTTTTGACGAGCGCTTCACTTCTGCCATAGCCCACCGGGCCATGATTGACTCAGGGATGCGCAAGATGCAGCGGCGCGACAAAGCCACGGTCGACACCATGGCCGCCGCCATAATACTGAATGACTATCTTCAAAGCAAAACATACAATTCATCATTCGAATGAACCTACCTATATATCTCTACGGGCACCCCGTGCTCCGCAAAATATCCGAGCCGCTTGAGGCCGGTACCGAAGGTCTCACCGGGCTGATAGCCGACATGTATGAAACCATGTACCGATCCGAGGGCGTAGGGCTCGCCGCCCCGCAGATAGGCCGCAACATACGCCTTGTGGTGATCGACGCCTCCCCCATGGGCGACAGCTTTCCGGAATGCGAAGGGCGCAAGATGACCCTTATCAATCCTGAAATTGAGATCCTTGACGGCGATCCCGTGAGCCGCGCCGAAGGATGCCTGAGCCTCCCCGGCCTGTCGGAAAACGTGAACCGCACCGAGTACATCCGCCTCACATGGCTCGACGAGGAGTTCAAGCTGCACACTGAGGAGATATCAGGATTTCTGGCACGCATAGTGCAGCACGAGTGCGACCACCTGGAAGGGATGATGTACATCGACCATATCTCACCCATCCGCAAGCAGCTTATACGCGCCAAGCTGTCAGCCATAGTCAGCGGACGTACCCGTTGCGACTATCCGGCAAAATACGCTCCCCGTAAAAAATAATCAACCACCATATTTTACTGATGGCCGACGACAAAAAAATAATTTTCTCAATGGTAGGTGTGTCAAAGACATACCCGCCTCAGAAACAGGTACTGAAAAACATTTACCTCTCCTTCTTCTACGGAGCCAAGATAGGCATCATAGGCCTCAACGGCTCAGGTAAATCATCGCTGCTGAAAATCATTGCAGGCATCGACCGCGACTATCAGGGCGAGGTAGTGTTCTCTCCCGGATATTCCGTGGGATATCTTGAACAGGACCCCAAGCTTGATCCGGACAAGACGGTGATAGAGATAGTGCGCGAAGGTGTGCAGCCCATCATGGACCTGCTTGCCGAATTTGACAAAGTCAACGAATCATTCGGCGACCCCGATGTGCTTGACGACCCCGACAAGATGGAGCGCCTCATAGCCCGCCAGGCCGAACTTCAGGATGCTCTTGATGCCGCCGACGCGTGGAACATCGACTCCAAGCTCGAACGCGCCATGGACGCCCTCCAGTGCCCGCCCGACGATCAGGTGGTGAGCACCCTCTCCGGTGGTGAGCGCCGCCGTGTGGCACTCTGCCGCCTGCTCCTGCAGCAGCCCGACGTGCTTCTGCTCGACGAGCCCACCAACCATCTCGACGCTGAGTCAATCGACTGGCTCGAACAGCACCTGCGCCAGTATCCCGGCACAGTGATAGCTATCACCCACGACCGCTACTTCCTTGACCACGTGGCCGGCTGGATTCTTGAACTCGACCGTGGTGAAGGTATTCCATGGAAAGGCAACTATTCATCATGGCTCGACCAGAAGACCAAGCGCATGGCTCAGGAAGAGAAGCAGGCCAGCAAGCGCCGCAAGACGCTTGAACGCGAGCTCGAATGGGTGCGCATGGCCCCCAAAGCCCGCCAGGCAAAAGGTAAAGCCCGACTCAACAGCTACGACCGCCTGCTCAACGAGGACCAGAAGCAGCGCGAGGAACGCCTTGAGATATTCATCCCCAACGGACCCCGCCTCGGCCAGAAAGTAATCGAAGCCACCGGCCTGAGCAAGCGCTTCGGCAAAAAGCAGCTCTTTGACGGGCTCGACTTCACCCTGCCCCCCAACGGCATAGTTGGCGTGATAGGCCCCAACGGTACCGGCAAGACCACACTGTTCCGCCTTATCATGGGTCAGGAAACGCCTGATGCCGGCTCATTCGATGTAGGCGAAACCGTAAAGATTGCATACGTCGACCAGACTCACCATGACCTTCTGCCCGAAAAGACCGTCTACGAAGTGATATCGCAGGGAGTCGACTCCTTCCGCATGGGTGGACGCGACATCAATGCCCGTGCATATCTGTCGAAGTTCAACTTTGCCGGAGCTGACCAGGAGAAGAAGATAGGCGTGCTCTCAGGCGGCGAACGTAACCGTCTGCACCTTGCCATGGCGCTAAAAGAGGAGGGCAACGTGCTTCTGCTTGACGAACCTACCAATGATATTGACGTCAACACACTCCGTGCGCTCGAAGAGGGCCTTGAGGACTTCGCCGGATGCGCCGTGGTGGTAAGCCACGACCGCTGGTTCCTTGACCGCATATGCACCCATATCCTGTCGTTCGACGGAGCCGGCAATGTGGAATTCTACCAAGGCTCCTATTCCGACTACGAGGAATTCAAGCGCCGTCAGAACGGAGGCAAAGAGCCCCCGCGCCGCCGCTACCGCAAGCTTATGGAATAACACCATCCACATACCATCATTCATGCCGTCCGGTCAGTTTTGGCCGGACGGCACTGTTTACCAACAGTCTACACTCCTGACGCCAAACATACCAAAATGACGAAGATAGCACACATTTATGTATTAAATATTTGCAAATTGGCGAACCTTGCACTATCTTTACAGCGAAATATCTAACCTATCATAAATCTAATTTACTTATACGCAATTTCTCGTAAAACAACTACCCTACAAAGACGGACGCAAAAGTCCGTATTTTTTTAGTTCAAATTTCTCATATTGGCACATTAATGAATTAGCTGGATCTTAAACACTATTTCCAGGGACAACACAAAAAAAGATGCGTACCGATAATCGGCACGCATCTTTTTTTATGCTTTACATAATAGACTGGAGCAACACATCTACGCATTGCTCCAGTGCCAACCTCCGGTCGTTACAATCCGATTGGTATCGGAATCAGGTTAAGGTTATAGGTGTATATTCAGTGGTAATAGAATTATCTTTTCACATCATGAAGTATCTCCTTATAAGAGAGCGTGATTTTCGTATAACACACAGACAACCAGCGCTATACCTTGCGAGTTTCAAGCAGATGGACTTCGACGCGCATATGGCTTTGTATGCCTATATACACCTGACATACAGATATATATCCGTAGGGACATGCCTTTGGCTACAGTACATGACATTTTTTAATTCATTGTTTATTAGCCATAAGTGTTTTTTTGA
>OFGJ01000347.1_pt1 | contig 40473 bp, 40 predicted proteins | sample 1521731 | NCBI WGS metagenome assembly OFGJ01 (sample SAMEA3504126, study PRJEB24116) | mouse gut metagenome | biome: mouse gut; feature: mouse-associated habitat; material: faeces | place: Denmark | collected 2011 | reverse complement strand
AAAAAAGGCATCTGAAAGCCTTGTGTTTATTGGCTTAAAGATTCCGAGAGATTATGTGAGTTTGAAAAGGAGGAGAATCCTTTTCTCGGGTGCAGAGCGATCCGTCTTTGCCTGAATATGCCGGAGATGTTCAAAACACAGCTCAGAGCTCTGTTACGGGCAAGTGTGTACGGAAATATCCGGATCATGTATCCCATGCTGATTTCCATAGAAGAACTGGAGCGGGCGAACGCGCTTTTAGCGGAATGTAAAGAGGAGCTGCGCCAGCAGGGAATTGCATATAGGGATAGTGTGGAAGTGGGAATGATGATTGAGACTCCTTCTTCCGTTGTGATGGCAAATGAGTTTGCACAGAGGGTAGATTTTTTCAGCATCGGAACAAACGATCTGACACAGTATCTTCTGGTGGTGGACAGAGGAAATAAAAATATTTCCGGATTGTATGATTCTTTCCATCCGACAGTTCTGCGGGCGATCAGTTATGTGATAAACTGTGCCCATGTTCATGGGATCAAAGTGGGTATGTGCGGCGAGTTTGCCAGCGATGAGAAGGCGTCCCTGATTCTTCTGGGGATGGGGTTAGATGAGTTCAGCATGTCGGCCGGTTCCATTAAGGATGTAAAGTATCGTCTCCGCAATGCAAGTTATGAGGAGGCGAAAGAACTTGCCGCACAAGCGGTAAAAAAAGCAACTGCGGAAGAAGTGAAAGCACTTCTTTGAAGGCGCCGGTAACGGTGCATGATAAAAGCAGAAATAAACAAAGAGAGAGGAGAAATTTATTATGGCAAAACTGTTTGACATTATGGGAAAATTCCCGTTTACGCCAGACGACAAGAAACCGATGTTGATAAGGAAGCAGGATTACTCTACGGCGCTGTATCCGCCTGATAATGCGCTTACATCGGACAACACCTTCACCATGATCACTACGGATACTTTTATGTTAGGTATTTATGAGCTGGGGCCGGGTGGTGTATTTGCGCCGCTTGATATTCATCCGGGAGATGAATCCTATTATATTTTAAATGGCTCTGTGCTGCAGAGAAGCGGTAACGGACAGTTTGCATATCTGGAGACAGGCGAGGGGCTTTTTATGCCGGAAGGCGCATGGCACTGCTGCCATAACTTTTCAGATAAGAAGGCAAGGATCCTGTACTTTATTACGCCGAAAGCATGGAGTGAGTCTATTCCGCCTGCAGTGATTCCTACGGAGGAAGAGACAAAATTCTACAAAGGACCCAATAATGCAAATCTTCCGGATATGAGAAGCGCCATTAAGGATATTTCCAGACAGGGATGTACGGATGACATCGGACACTGGCCGGTAGATGCGGCGGAGGCAAGACAGACAGGCGCTGTATATGCAGTGCGTGATTTTGAAAAGCTGAACAATGTACACGGAACGACCCATCCGATGCTTATAAGATTTATCACAAGTAATGATTATGGTCATTTTGGAGAGATGATACTGCCGGCAGGCGGATATGGTCCAAGATGCCCTGATCCTGACTCCCATGCAGGAGACGGTGCCCTGTACTGTGTGGAAGGGCCGGTTACTGTGAATCTGGTAGATCTTCAGGAGAGCTTTGTTCTGGAACCGGAAGACACGTTCTTCCTTCCTGCGGGAACGAAATATCAGCTTGTAAATTTTGAAGCAAAACCGATCAAAGTTGTATTTGCAGTTACTGCGTTATAAAGGAAAAGGCGATAAAGCTATAGTTTTGAAAAAAGGGAAACGGGAGAGTGCTGACGTCTCTCCCGTTTTACATCATATAGGAATATTCTTAAAATTTCCGGTAAAACAAAATCGATCAGTCAGGCTGACAGTTTCTTTTTATACCAGTGTTCCGTAAGCTGCAATCCAAGATAGAGCAGCATGGCGATCACACATAGAATGACGATGGAAGTGATCACCATGGACATTTTAAAAGTCTGGCTGCCGTAGATGATCAGATAACCGAGCCCTCTTCTGGCCGCAAGGAATTCTCCGATGATAACGCCCACAAGAGATAAGCCGATATTGACTTTCATGGTGCTCAGAATCAGCAGGATATTGGAGGGCAGTACCACTTTTTGGAAGATCTGCCTTCTGTTGCCGCCAAGAGTGGTGATCAGCATACATTTTTCCGGTTCCGTCAGAGAAAAACCGGTGTAGAGGCTGATGATCGCACCGAAGATGGCGACGGAAATGCCTGCCACGATAATTGTTTTGATACCCGTGCCCAGCCATACAATAAAAAGCGGCGCCAGGGCGGACTTCGGCAGGGAGTTTAACACCACCAGATAGGGTTCTAAAACAGCGGAGGCTTTTTCAGAGTACCAGAGCAGGGTAGCCAACGCCATACTGATGCCGAAAACCAGTAAAAAGCTTAAGAGCGTTTCAAACAGTGTCACGCCGATATGGGTCGAGAGACTGTTTTCCCGATACAGTGTGGCAAAACTCTTACATACTCTGGAAGGGCTGGAAAAGAAGAACGGATCAATCATTCCGGTGTTAGCGGACACTTCCCAGACCAGAAGAAATACCACCACAATACAGAGTCTGGTGAAAGAGATCATTCGGTGATAACGTTTATGTTTTTTGATATATTGTTCCTGCGGTGTCATCCTGCAATTCCTCCCATAATAAGTTAAAATATGATTTGAATTCCGGTGCGTTCCGCGCCGCCAGCATACTGTCATCAGGCAGCGTCAGGCGGATCGGGATCTGTATTTTTATTGTGGCGGGGCGGCTTGAGAGGACGATCACTCTGTCGGCAATGGAGATGGCTTCCGACAGATCGTGAGTGATCAGAAGCGCCGTCTTTTTTTCCGCCCGGATAATGCGGCTGATGTCGGCTGATACCTGTAGCCTGGTCTGGTAGTCCAGAGCACTGAAAGGTTCATCTAAAAGGAGCAGTTCCGGCTCCAGAGCGAGAGTCCTGATCAGTGCCGCCCGCTGTTTCATGCCGCCGGAGAGTTCGCCTGGACGTTTGTCACGGAAATCCCAGAGCCCATAGTCTTTCAGGTAGGCCTCTACTTTGGCGAGTTTTTCCGGTGTGGCAAGATGGTTAATCTCCAGTCCGAGAATCACGTTTTTATAGATAGTTCTCCACTCAAACAGATGATCGCGCTGCAGCATGTAGCCGATCTTCGGGTTTTCATCCGCTGTGAGCATGGGGAAAAGTATTTTGCCTGACTCCGGTGTGAGTAATCCGGCAATCAGAGATAACAAAGTGGACTTGCCGCAGCCGCTGGGACCTACGATGGCGATGAATTCCCCTTTTTTTACAGAGAAAGATATATCGGTAAGCGCACAGGTCTCACCGTGCATACCGTGATAAGCATAGGATAAATGGTCCAGGGAAAGATACGAGGTTTCCACAAAAAGCGCTCCTTTCTTTCAAAATGATATATAATATTCTATGTGAGATGTCAAAAAAGGTGCGCGCAGCGGATAGGGGAAGAACAATAAAACGGAGGGAGGTCAAATTAGCAGGATAGGGTATGGAAAAGACAGAGGCTGAGAACTTCTCCGGAAGATTTCAGCCAGATTATGATCATTAACGTACGATTTAACAACTTTGATACAATTCGGCCTTATATTGTATTTGAGATAAAATCGGCAGAATGCCTGTAAACGGTCGATATGCCGAAAAAGTACAATGAGGTGAGGAGAATGCAGGCACAGGAAAGAAGGGCGGTGCAGAGAAAACAGGATCTTGATGTGATCAGTGTGAGGAGAAATCCTTATCTGGTGGACTTTGAGGAAGAAAGGCGGCTGCGGCGGGCAGCAAATGAAAGTTTCCGCAGGCCGTCTGGACAGGCGGCTGCTGGGAACCGAAGAACAGGGGGAGATGTAAGCGGAAGAAGCCGCCGCCGGTCAGTGGAGGTGCCAGACGTAAGGAGCCGGAAAGCGGCAGAAGCAGGAGACAGAAAAGAACGCAGAACGTTGGAATCGACGGATCAGAGAAACCGGAGAGTGGCGGAAGTGGCGAACAGAGAAGATCACCGTTTCGTCAGGGAGAGGGACAAAAGAAGCTATGAATCATTAGATTTGATCGATATAGGGCATGGACGGAGACGGGCAGGAAAGAGCGTAAATCGTCCGGTTCGTCCTGCACAGAAATCCACGGGACGGCAGGTTCGTACTGCGCAGGGAGACAGAAAACAAAATCCTGCGGCAGCAGGGAAACTGGCGAAAAGACGCCGCAGAAAGCAGAGGATCCGCAGGAAACTCATGGCGGCGGCATGGGTGTTGTGTATCTTTCTGATGGGATGGCTGTTTCTGCTGAAAAAAGGAAATGCTTCCGAACTGGAACAGAGCGGCGCCGGACAGCTTATTGCGGATATACAGGAGGGAGAACAGAGTGTTTCTTCTACTATCATCCAGGGAATTTCATCGGATCAGTATGCGAAACATCCTGCATGGACGGAGGATTTTCTGCCGATGAATGTGTATTCCAGACCGGGAGAGACTCTGCCTGCGGTGAAGGATATTTTTGTCCACTATACGGCTAATCCAGGGACCAGTGCGGCGCAGAACCACAGTTATTTTGAGCAGCAGAAGGACATGCATGAGGCCAGTGTCAGCGCCCACTTTATCATAGGATATGAAGGGGAGATTATCCAGTGCGTTCCTCTGGATGAGATCGCTTACGCGGTGCAGACAAGGAACTATGATTCCATTTCTATAGAGTGCTGCTATGTATCGGAGGACGGTTCCTTTACGAAAGCCACTTACGATTCGTTGATTTCCCTGCTGGCATGGCTGACGGACACATATGGTCTGGATACAGATCATATTTTGCGCCACTACGACTGCGGCGGGAAGAAATGTCCCCTCTATTATACGGAACATGAGGACGCCTGGGTGCAGCTTAAGGCGGATGTGGCGGCCAGGCAGGAATAATAAATATTCCGGGAAGTAAAATGCGTTTCCTGTCATGAGGTTGCGGCGCAAAGAACGCGCCCTTTATGAGAGGCTGCTTTGCAGATTCTCATGAGCTTATTCCGGTAACGGAGTATCCGGCTCAGTCATCCGGGAATCGCCGGCCTTTGGGAAATACTTTCTGCAGGTAAACAGAAACAGTAAAAGGGCAAGGGCGGTGGACAGATAATCCGTGATGGGCTGTGCCGCCGCGAGCATGGCGCATCAGCGAGAATTTTAAGATGGCCATGTAGCGCTTTCTGTTTCCGGCGCCGAAGCAATAGCCCAGAACCGGCGGATACCGGTGCCCAGCCCGATTAAGAGCATTACCACGATCATATTGACCTTCATCGTCACACCAAGCCCCGCTACCGCCATATCGCCGTATACTCCTTACAATCGGTAAGGAATGATCCCTCTTACTGTTCAAGATGAATTTATAAGTTTTTAAATGCGTCGGATTCCAGATTCCGATAGATCTGCCGGAGCATTTTTTCCAGTTGCAGTCTGTCATCTTCAGACAGGCCGGCAAACATGACTTCGTCCAGCAGGGGATCTTTCAGCTTTATCTCTTGATCCAGCCGTCCGCAGAGTTCTGCGCCGATTTTCGTCCGCAGGATGAGTTCGGAGCGGGTGCCCTGCGCAGCGTTTCTGCGGATCATATCCTTTTTTTCCAGAAGCTTTAACACAATGCTACATAAATATAACTGATTCAAAAATTTGTCAGGGGTACGGGATAATTGAAGAAATAATTGTCAGATAAGCGATTATGTGGTAAGATTATGCGGAACTGATAACCGTGAAGGAACGGATGAGAACAGATGCAGACAGAGCTTTCCATATACTCAAATTGCAGGAAGGGGCTCTGATATAAAGGATTGGTGTGAAAAATATGGCGCAGTTATGGGGCGGAAGATTTACAAAGGAAACAGATAAACTGGTGTATGCGTTCAACGCGTCCATTGGTTTTGATAAAAGACTTTTCAGGCAGGATATCGAGGGCAGCCTGGCCCATGTAAAGATGCTTGGGAAGCAGGGCATTCTCACAAAAGAGGAAACAGATAAGATCACGGATGGTCTTGTTTCCATCAGGAAAGATGTGGAAAGTGGGGTTCTTGCAATAGATGAGAGCTATGAGGATATCCACAGCTTTGTGGAAGCAGTGCTGACGGAGCGGATCGGAGAGGCCGGCAAAAAACTTCATACCGGGCGCAGCAGAAACGATCAGGTGGCTCTTGACATGCGGCTCTATACGAGGATCCAGGTAGAGACGGTGGAGGAGCTGTTAAAGGAGCTGTTAACAGTGCTTCTCAGGATCATGGAGGAAAATCTGGACACTTATATGCCCGGGTTTACCCATTTGCAGAAAGCTCAGCCGCTGACGCTTTCCCATCATCTCGGCGCATATTTTGAAATGTTTCAGAGGGACAGGCTGCGGATGAGGGATATCCGTGCGCGCATGAATTTCTGTCCTCTGGGGGCGGGGGCTCTGGCCGGGACGACGTTTCCGTTAGACAGGGAGTATACGGCAGAACTTCTCGGATTTGACGGGCCCACCCTGAACAGCATGGATTCCGTGTCGGACCGGGATTATCTGCTGGAATTTTTGTCCGCTCTGAGTATCGTGATGATGCATTTATCCAGGTTTTCGGAGGAGATCATAATCTGGAACAGTGATGAGTATAAATTTATTGAGATAGACGATGCATACTCCACCGGCTCTTCGATCATGCCTCAGAAAAAAAATCCGGATATTGCGGAACTGGTGCGGGGAAAGGCCGGAAGAGTCTACGGGGATCTGATGGCGCTTTTCACTGTGATGAAAGGGCTGCCTCTTGCGTATAATAAGGATATGCAGGAGGACAAGGAGGCGGCTTTTGACGCCTTTGACACGGTGAAGAACTGTATTGTGCTGTTTACCGGAATGCTTGACACCATAAAGTTCCGGAAAGACCGGATGGCAGAGAGCGCCATGAGAGGTTTTACCAACGCCACGGACGCGGCGGACTATCTGGTGGGAAAGGGCGTGCCTTTCAGGGAGGCGCATGGTATTGTAGGGAGGCTTGTGCTGTACTGTATTGAAAAAAATACATCGATCGATGCGCTGCCTTTAGCCGAAATGCGGACGATCAGCAATAAATTTGAGGAGGATATCTATGAGGCAGTATCCTTGAAGACCTGTGTGGAGAAGCGGCTGACCACCGGGGCGCCGGGCAGGGCAGCGATGGAGAAGGTGCTGGCGGTGTATCGAGAGTATTTGGTATAAGAGTATTTCATGAACAGATATGTCGAAAAGGTCAGGTAAAACAGCAGATAACATAGTATGTTAAAAGTATCTGCAGAATAATCATAAGAGGAGAAAGAATTATGAAGGAAAAATTGCATGTTGGAATTTTAGGCGGAACTGGTATGGTTGGGCAGCGCTTTATCTCGCTGCTGGAAAATCATCCCTGGTTCGAGGTGACGACGATCGCGGCCAGTCCCCGTTCGGCGGGAAAGACTTACGAGGAGGCTGTGGGCGGCAGATGGAAAATGAAGACGCCGATGCCGGAAAAAGTGAAAAACATTGTGGTGATGAGTGTAAATGAGGTGGAGAAAGTGGCCTCGGAGGTGGATTTTGTGTTCTCCGCAGTGGACATGGGAAAGGAGGAGATCAAGGCCATCGAGGAAGCTTACGCGAAGACGGAAACTCCCGTTGTCTCCAACAACAGCGCCCACAGGTGGACGCCGGATGTTCCGATGGTAGTGCCGGAGATCAATACAGAGCATTTTGAAGTGATAAAGGATCAGAGAAAACGGTTGGGCACAGAGAGAGGATTTGTGGCGGTGAAGCCAAACTGTTCGATTCAGAGCTACGCGCCTGTGCTGACCGCCTGGATGGAATATGAACCTTATGAGGTGGTGGCCACTACCTATCAGGCGATCTCCGGCGCCGGGAAGACTTTTAAGGATTGGCCGGAGATGGTGGAGAATGTGATTCCTTATATCGGCGGTGAGGAAGAAAAGAGTGAAAAAGAGCCGCTTCGCATCTGGGGGAAAGTGGAAGACGGCGTGATCGTACCGGCAGAGAGTCCTGTGATCACCTGCCAGTGCATCCGTGTGCCGGTGTTGGACGGCCATACGGCAGCAGTGTTTGTGAAGTTCAGAAAGAAACCCACCAGAGAACAGCTGATCGAGAAGCTTAAAAACTTTACCGGTGAGCCTCAGAAACTGGAGCTGCCCAGTGCGCCGAAGCAGTTTATCCAGTATCTGGAGGAGGACAACAGACCGCAGGTGAAACTGGATGTGGATTATGAGAACGGTATGGGCATCAGCGTGGGACGGCTCAGAGAGGACAGCGTCTATGACTGGAAGTTTATCGGTCTTTCCCACAATACGGTGAGAGGCGCGGCAGGCGGCGCAGTGCTGTGCGCGGAAATGCTGGTGGCTAAGGGATATATTGCAAAGAAGTGAAGCAGGGATTATGTAATTGTTTTATGGAAATGCTGTGTGTACAGTGTATTGATGATAGGAAGAATGTACTTACAGGTTGTGAAAAGACTGTGGATCAGTATAGTAAATCGGAGATAAAAAATGTTGACCGGGCGGGACAGGGAATTACAGTATCTGCAGAAGTTTTATGAAAAAAGCGGCAGCCATCTTGTAGTATTGTATGGTCAGAGAGGTGTTGGAAAGACCAGACTGGTGAGGGAATTCGCAGAGAATACTCCCGGATTTTACTATGCCTGCAGAGATGCTTCCGAGAGAGAGCAGCAGTTTCAGTGGGGAAGGGAACTGGATGAGGCGGGCGTTGTCATGGAAGGTTTTCCCACATGGCGGGAGCTTTTCGCTGGCAGTCTGCAGGATTTTTCGGGAAAACAGGTTCTTGTGCTGGATGAGTTTCAATATCTGATAAAGGATGACAGCACCTTTGTGGAAGAGCTGGTCTCATTTGTGGAGGAACGCGCAGAAAGACAGGAAATATTGACTGTTATGATCAGCTCTGCCGCATCCTGGGTGGAGAACAGTATGATCAAAAAGCTGGGGAAAGGAGCCTTCAAACTTTCCGGATTGTTGAAGATAAGACCTCTCGGTTTTTTTGAACTGCGGGAGGCCTTCCCGGGATATTCAGCAGATCAGGCTTTTGCACTGTATGCTGTGTTAGGCGGGAATCCGGGATTGTGGCAGTGTATGTCTCCTGCGAAAAGCCTGAAGGATAATGTCTGTGAGACGATCCTTTCCCCCACAGGCGTACTGTGCGGGGAATGCAGGCGGATTTTGTCGGAGGAACTCAGGGAGCTCAATGTCTATCAGACGATCCTGTCGGCCCTTGCGGGAGGCCGCCATAAACTTAATGATATCTATGAATATACCGGATTTTCCCGGGCCAAGATCAGTGTCTATTTGAAGAATTTGATGGAACTGGAACTGATCGAAAAGGTATTTTCCTATGATACGGCCGGAAGGGAGCATGTGCAGAAAGGAGTGTACCGCATCTGCAATCATTTTGTGCACTTTGCCTTTACTTATCTGTACCCGAATGCCAGCAGGCTGGAGATGATATCGCCCCAGGCTTTTTATGAGAAAAATATTGTTCCCGGTTTTCGAAAGTTTATGTGTCAGGCGTTCCGGGAAATGTGCAGGGAATATATTTTACGGGAAGCGGCGAAAGGGCAGTTTCCGTTTGCAATCTCCTCTGTGGGCGAGTGGGCAGGGAAAGCCGGAGATATTGATTTTATAGCCCGAAGCAAGGAGGGAGAAACTTTGCTGGCCCTCTGTCAGTGCGAAAGAGAAAAATTCCCTTATGAAGATTATGAATGGCTGCTGTTTTTGGCGAAACAGGCGAAACTGAGGACAGATCATATCTGGTTGTTTACGGACAAAGGGTTTGATGAAAGGCTGATGGCAGAGACCAGAGAGAAGGAAAATCTGTCGTTGATTTTAATATGAAGAGTTTATTTATAGCGGAAAAGCCCAGTGTGGCCCAGGAATTCGCGAAAGCGCTGAAACTGAATATGACAAAGAAGGACGGCTATCTGGAATCGGAAAAGGCGGTGGTGACCTGGTGTGTGGGGCATCTCGTGACAATGAGTTATCCCGATGCCTACGATGAGAAATATAAGCGCTGGTCTTTAGATACGATACCTTTCATTCCGGATAATTTTATGTACGAAGTGATTCCGGGAGTGGCAAAGCAGTTTAAAATAGTCAGCGGCCTTTTGAACAGAGCCGATATCGGGACGATCTATGTCTGTACGGACTCCGGGCGGGAGGGCGAGTACATATACCGCCTGGTGGAACAGCAGGCAGGGGTGAAGGATAAAACGAGAAAGCGGGTGTGGATCGATTCCCAGACCGAGGAAGAAATACTGCGGGGAATAAGGGAGGCGAAGGATCTTTCGGAATACGATAATCTTTCCGCTTCCGCTTATCTGCGGGCCAAGGAAGATTATCTGATGGGGATCAATTTTTCCAGGGCGCTGACATTAAAGTTTGGTTATCCGGTAAAAAATTATATGCATACGGATAAATGTGTGGTGTCCGTGGGGCGGGTGATGACCTGTGTGCTGGGCATGGTAGTGAGCAGAGAGCGGGAGATCAGAGAGTTTGTGAAAACGCCTTTTTACCGGGTTCTGGCGGATATTGCCCTGACCGGAGAACATTTTTCCGGGGAGTGGAGAGTCTGGGAAGAGTCCAGGTATGCGGGATTTCCGGGGCTGTATAAGGAAAACGGCTTTCTGAAACAGGAGGATGCGGAAAAACTGGCAGATGCCCTGAAGGGCGTATCGGGAACCGTGCATTCCATTGAACGGAAAAAGGAGACAAAAAATCCGCCGCTTTTATATAATCTGGCGGAACTGCAGAACGACTGTTCCAAATATTTCAAGATCAGCCCGGATCAGACGCTGCAGGTGGTGCAGGAACTGTATGAGAAGAAGCTGGTGACATATCCGAGAACGGATGCCAGGGTGCTGTCGAGCGCTGTGGCGAAGGAGATCGGAAAGAATATCACTGGATTAAAAAACTACAGCGTGTGCGGAAATCTCGCGGATGAGGTGCTCACAAACCGCCGTTTTCAAAAGATCGGTTCCACCAGATACACCAATGATAAGCAGATCACCGATCACTACGCCATTATCCCCACGGGGCAGGGACTGCCTGTTTTAAACAGCCTTGCACCGGTCTCACAGAAGGTATATGAGATCATTGTCAGGCGGTTTCTGGCAATCTTTTATCCGCCTGCGGTTTACCAGAAGGTGACGTTAGTGACAGAGGCGGATAAAGAGCGGTTCCACAGCAGTTTTAAGGTGCTGAAAGAGGAGGGCTATCTCCCGGTGATGAAATGCTCCTTCTGGAAAGGGCAGAAAGCGTCAGGGCAGGGAGCGGATAAAACAAAGTTGGCAGAAGATGCGGCTGAAAACAAAGTGACGGAGGAGAATGCAGAGCAGGAGGAAACCTGTGACGAGGCGCTTCTTACGGCTCTTTCCAGACTGAAAAAGGGAGATACCATTGTCTACAACGGGTTTTCCATCAAAGCCGGTGAGACGTCGCCGCCGAAACGTTATAATTCCGGCAGCATGATCCTTGCGATGGAAAATGCGGGCCAGCTGATCGAGGACGAGGATCTGCGCGCCCAGATCAAAGGTTCCGGTATCGGCACTTCCGCCACGAGGGCGGAGATCCTGAAAAAACTGGTCAATATCAGTTATCTGGCCCTGAATAAGAAGACGCAGATTATTACGCCGACTTTTCTGGGGGAGATCATCTATGAGGTGGTGGCATGTTCCATGAAGCCGCTATTGGATCCGAGGCTCACAGCAAGCTGGGAAAAAGGGCTGACGCAGGTGTCGGAAGGAACGATCACCTCAGAGGAATATATGAGAAAACTGGATGATTTTGTGACAAGGCGGACCAATCTTGTGAAGCAGGTGAAAAACCAGACGGCTCTGTACCCTGCCTTCGACAAATTTGCAGGGTATTATCGGAAGAGCGGATCATGAAATTCGTATGATTGATGTTATGCGGAGCGGATGTACGATATAAAGATAAGGCAGGTCACCGCCCAATCAAGTGTATTGTCAGGAGAAATTATAATAAAAGAAAGAAGGATGAAAGAGAATGATTAAGATGGAACAGGCAACAATAGCGAAACTCTATACGCTGGAGGAGACGATCGCAAAAGATCTTTTTGAAGGGTTTACTTATCCCTGGGAAGCGCTGCCGCTTATCAGGGACTTTATTATCAGACTGGGGCGGAGCCTGCCGGAAGACAAATATGAACAGGTAAAGGAAAACGTGTGGATCGCAAAGACCGCCACTGTTTTTCCGAGCGCTTACATAAACGGTCCAGCCATTATCGATGAGGAGGCGGAGATCCGCCAGTGCGCCTTTATCCGCGGCAGTGCCATTGTCGGGAAAAAAGCTGTGGTGGGCAATTCCACAGAATTAAAGAACGTGGTGCTCTTTAATAATGTGCAGGTGCCACATTACAATTATGTGGGAGACAGTATTTTGGGTTATAAAGCGCATATGGGCGCCGGCTCCATCACTTCCAATGTGAAGAGTGATAAAACGCTGGTAGTTGTGAAAGACGGAAAAGAACAGATCGAGACGGGGTTAAAAAAATTTGGCGCTATGCTGGGGGATCATGTGGAGGTAGGATGCAACAGTGTGTTAAATCCGGGCAGCGTGATCGGGCGGGAGACGAACATCTATCCCACTTCCTGCGTGCGCGGTGTGATCCCCTCACACAGTATTTTCAAGAATCCGGAAAATATTGTGGAAAAGCGGTAAAATTTGTAAAGTGGTACTGGATTTTTTGGCGAATATATGCGAAAATAAAAAAAGCGGTTATAACAGGAGACAAGCAAATCTTCTGTTACAAATATTATATATTATGGAAGGAGTTTTCACATGATAATCTATTCTAAAGAAGTTGAAGAAATGTGTACCGTGGCACAGGGTGTTCACCATGGCTGCGCTCCCATCCCGGAAGAGGCAAAATGGGTGCAGGCGAAAAAAGTGGAAGATATTTCCGGTCTGACACATGGTGTTGGCTGGTGTGCACCGCAGCAGGGCGCGTGTAAGCTGACACTGAACGTTAAGGAAGGCATCATTCAGGAAGCTCTGGTTGAGACCCTTGGCTGTTCCGGTATGACGCATTCTGCAGCGATGGCATCTGAGATTCTGCCCGGTCTGACCGTGATGGAAGCGTTGAACACAGACCTTGTATGTGATGCGATCAACACAGCCATGAGAGAACTGTTCTTACAGATCGTATATGGCCGTTCTCAGAGTGCATTTTCCGAAAACGGGCTGCCTGTAGGCGCAGGTCTGGAAGATCTCGGCAAGGGCTTAAGAAGCCAGGTAGGTACCATGTACGGCACCTTAAAGAAAGGCCCTCGTTATCTGGAAATGGCAGAAGGCTATGTGACAGGTATTGCACTGGATGCGGACGATGAGATTATCGGTTACAAGTTTGTTAACTTCGGCAAGATGACTGACTTTATCAAGAAAGGTGATGATCCAAATACAGCCTGGGAGAAAGCGAGCGGACAGTATGGACGTGTGGATGACGCTGTGAAGATCATTGATCCGAGAAAAGAGTAAAGCATAACTGTGAAACAGTTATGCGCTACTTCTCGATGAACGAAGTGAGTTGAGAAGTTTCCAGACAGTTTCCAGAATAATAAGGAGGAACATAGTAATGGCATTATTTGAATCTTATGAAAGAAGAATTGATAAAATCAATTCCGTTTTAAATGAGTACGGCATTTCTTCTATTGAAGAAGCTGACAAAATTACAAAGGACGCCGGACTGGATGTTTATGATCAGGTAAAGAAAATTCAGCCCATCTGTTTTGAAAATGCATGCTGGGCTTACACGGTAGGCGCTGCTATCGCAATCAAGAAGGGTTGTCGTAAAGCGGCGGACGCAGCTGCAGCGATCGGCGAAGGCTTACAGGCTTTCTGTATTCCCGGTTCCGTTGCTGATACCCGTAAGGTAGGTCTTGGCCATGGTAATCTGGGAAAGATGCTTTTAGAAGAGGAGACAGACTGTTTCGCATTCCTGGCAGGCCATGAGTCCTTTGCAGCGGCAGAGGGCGCTATCGGTATCGCTGAGAAGGCAAACAAGGTTCGGCAGAAACCGCTTCGTGTTATCTTAAACGGTCTCGGCAAGGACGCTGCGAAGATCATCTCCAGAATCAACGGCTTCACGTTTGTTGAGACAGAGTATGATCCTTATACAAACGAGGTGAAGGAACTGTTCAGAAAACCTTATTCCGAAGGACTTCGTGCAAAGGTGAACTGCTACGGCGCAAACTCCGTTCCGGAAGGCGTTGCGATCATGTGGAAAGAGAATGTGGACGTTTCTATCACAGGTAACTCCACCAATCCCACAAGATTCCAGCATCCTGTAGCAGGTACATACAAGAAAGAAAGAACAGAAGCAGGGAAGAAGTATTTCTCTGTAGCTTCCGGCGGCGGTACAGGCCGTACACTGCATCCTGATAACATGGCAGCAGGCCCGGCTTCCTACGGCTTCACGGATACTCTCGGCCGTATGCATTCCGATGCACAGTTTGCAGGATCTTCTTCCGTACCGGCTCACGTTGAGATGATGGGACTGATCGGTATGGGTAATAACCCGATGGTAGGCGCTACAGTTGCGGTTGCGGTTTCGATTGAGGAAGCGGCGAAAGCAAACAAATTCTAAAGAATTTGTAGCAGGTTCTAAGTATACATTGTGAATTGACAGTGCCGAAAGGCTTGAAAGTACCGTAATCTTCAAAGGTTGCGGTACTTTTTTCATATCCGGGAAGAAAAGTGGAAATTTGTCCTGAGTAGTCGTGAAAATGGTAAAAATGGAAGAGCAGGTAACGGGCAGGCGCCACGGCGTAGATAACAAAACTTACAGGAAGAAGGGTATAAAAAACTACAACCACAGGAGTGATGGTACTATTATGTGGCTGATTAAAAATATGGAAGGAGATACAATAAACGGTACAACAAAAAGGCTATTGCGGATGACAGCAATCATCCATTTTGCGATAGCCTGTTCTCAATCAAGGCATAACAAAAACACGTTATGATTTGGATTTTCTGCCTCTTCTTGCCAGTAAAAAGTGATATAAGAAATATTGTTCTTCGGCAGGAAGATTACGTATTTCATGAATCAGACTGTGAACCAGTTCAGAATCAGGAGCTGAGCCGTCATCAAAAAATTCCCTTGGTGTGATCTTGAAATAGTCGCAGATTTCATAAAGTGCTGTTATGGATGGATATGTTTTTCCGGAACTTATAGATTGAATATAACCTTTGCTAAAGCCAAGATCTTTACTCAACCTGTATTCAGAGACATCCCTCGCAAGCCTCAATTCTGTAATTCTTTCCTGTACAAATTTTGGATCTGTTATCTTCTGTTTATTCATGCATAAATTATACTATTTCAAGACGAATGGAAGAACTTTTGAAAGTGGTTTTTATACATCCAATCAGGAAAAATAAACTAATCAGACTGGTTATATGACGTTTCCAAGAAGTGAGAAAGGATTTGTCATTCTTCGGTATCCGAATCATCTGTAATGTATTTTACATTGTCGTCCACGATCTCTTCTCCGTGCAGGATCTGCAGAATATAGCCGAGGCGGGTATTGGCTCTGGTGTAATATTCATAGGCGGCATCCGCATAGTTCTGATTAAATGTACCGGAATCATAGGCTTCATGGTAGTAGGAGACGGCCATCGTCATATTTTCACTGGCTTCATCGGCAAGGTTATCGATCGAAGCAAATTCGTCCGGGACAGTCAGATCCGCCATTTGAGCAAACTGCTCATCCAGCGTATCAAGGTTTTTTAAGAGTGTTTCCACATCGGATTCTCCGGTGCCATCCAGAGAGTTGATCTGGTCATTAATATAGGAAATATTGTCGCAGAAAGTAGTCATACTGGCCTGATAAGAACTTAGTTCATCCGTAGTATCATTTTTGCCGCAGCCTGTCAGGGCAGGAGTGATCAGTAAAATTGTGAGGATAATTGGTAAAATCTTCTTTCTCAAAATGGTGCCCCCTTGCACTTTTCTTTTGTCTGTAATAATTCTGTAACAGTTTGACAGTATGAATGTAACACATTTAAAGGAATTTATCAAGTAAACTTGTATTTCTTTTAGAGAAATGATATCATGTTTATTATTCTGAAAAAGAAGCTGCGTTTTCGGTTGATACTCCCATAGTTTCAGGCGGGACATGCAGAACAGGAGGATTTATATGATCGGAGCAGATGCAATGGTAAAATGCCTGGAGGCAGAAGGAGTGACAAACGTTTTCGGTTATCCGGGTGTTGCAATTTGTCCTTTTTATAATAGCATTCTGGCAAGTGATATCCGGACGATCCTGATCCGGACGGAGCAGAACGCCGCCCATGCGGCAAATGGTCTTTCCAGAATAACAGGAAAGGTGGGTGTCTGCGCGGTGACGTCAGGTCCCGGCGCAACCAATGTGATCACAGGGATCGCCACGGCTTTCGCGGACAGTATTCCGCTTGTCTGCATCACAGGACAGGTAAATTCGGAACTGTTGGGAAGCGATGTTTTCCAGGAGGCGGATATTACAGGGGCAGTGGAATCTTTCGTGAAATACAGTTATTTGATCAAAAATGTAAACGATATTCCGAGAGTATTTAAGGAAGCTTTCCATATTGCCAACACCGGCAGAAGAGGACCGGTTTTAATCGATGTACCCATCGATATTCAGAACACGCAGATAGAGGATTTTGAATATCCGAAGGAAGTTTCCATGCGGACTTATAAACCTACAGTAAAGGGACATATCGTTCAGATCAAGAAGGTGGCAAAGGAACTGGAAAAAGCGAAAAAGCCTCTGATCTGTGCCGGAGGCGGTGTGTTGCTTTCCGATGCGGGAAAAGAGCTGCGGGCTTTTGCGGAAAAATACCATGTGCCGGTGGTGTCAACCATGATGGGGATCGGCGCTATGCCGACGGAGCATGCGATGTATTTTGGGATGGTGGGAAATAATGGGAAACTCTGTGCCAACCGTGCTATGAATGAAGCGGATCTTCTGATCATGATCGGTGCAAGAGTGGCAGATCGTGCTGTAAATCAGCCGGATATTATTACCACAAATAAAGTACTGGTACATATCGATGTGGATTCAGCGGAGATCGGTAAAAATGCTTTGCCGTCCATTCCGATCGTGGGTGATGCCAGGTGCATTTTCCAGGATTTCATGGAGCAGGAGATCACCTGTGAGGATCATAAAGAGTGGATCGATACGCTGAATGAATATAAGAAGAGGATTTTCAGGAAACGCAACCCGAATCCGAATTATGTAGATCCGGCTGAGTTTATCAGAAAGCTTTCCCTGAAAATGCAAAAAGATGGAGTTTATGTAGCGGATGTAGGGCAGAACCAGATCTGGTCCTGCGCATATCATATTGTCAGAGAAGGAAGATTTATGACTTCCGGCGGCATGGGCACCATGGGGTATTCGATTCCGGCGGCAATGGGCGTTAAACTGGCCTGCCCGGAAAAACAGGTCATAGCAGTCTGCGGGGACGGCTCTTTCCAGATGTCCATGATGGAGCTTGCCACAATGCGGCAGCACAATATCCCGGTAAAGATCGTCGTGTTAAAAAACAATTATCTGGGTATGGTACGGGAGTTTCAGCATTACAATTACAAAGATAACTATTCTGTGGTTGATCTTACGGGTAGTCCGGATCTGGAAAAACTGGTGTCCGCTTATGATATGAAATTTATTCGCCTGGAAAATATGGAGAAGGCGGACGAGGCCCTGGATGCTTTCCTGGAGAAGGACGAGAGCGTGCTCATGGAATGTGTTATTGATCCGATGGATCTGGTAAGCTGATGCGCATACAGTGCCGAGCGAAGCGAGTGTGCATCGCGAAGCGTATCATGCCGAGAGGCATGATATGTGTTATTGATCCGATGGATCTGGTAAGTTGAGGAGGACTATCATATGAAGAGAATATATTCTGTTTTGGTGGAGAACAGATCCGGTGTGCTTTGTAAAGTGGCGGGGCTTTTTTCCAGGAGATGTTTTAATATTGATTCTCTGGCGGTGGGAGAGACGGACGCGCCGGATACTTCCGTGATGACAATTGTCAGTTCGGGAGACGAAAGAACGATTGAACAGATCGAGAAGCAGCTCAATAAAAAGCTGGATGTCATAAAGGTAAAGACATTTTCTGAGAGCCAGAGCATCAGCAGAGAACTGATGCTGATCAAGGTGAAATACAATAAAGGGAACCGGCGGGAAATTCTGGAAACCTGCGATGTGATGAAAGCGAACATTATCGACCTCTCCAAAAGTACAATGATGATACAGATCTGCGACGAGCCGGAGAAAGTGAAACTGTTCATCAGCATGTTAGCTTCGGTGAGTATTGTGGAGATGGCGCGTACCGGAACTCTGGCGCTGCAGAAATGTATGGAGTCGGATGCATGATCTGCTGACCGGCAATTGCGCCACAGCGCTTCGGCGATGGATACGCTTTTGAAAAGTGACGCAGGGAAAACAGGAACAGTACTTTTACTATTTCAGGAAAAATGCGGTCAAAGGATTCTTGAATTATTTTCGCTTATATAGTATAATTATTTGCGGAAAATTTGCGACAAGACAGGAGAAGAACAGAGAAAGGAAATGAGTATGGTTAGATCGATGCAGAGAAAGGTGTTTCAGCTTCTGGTAGATAATACATCCGGTGTACTGAGTCGGATTTCCGGACTGTTTTCCAGACGGGGATATAATATTGAAAGTATAACGGCAGGCGTGACGGCGGATCCGCGTTTTACAAGGATCACGATCGTGACCAGCGGCGATGATGAAATACTGGATCAGATCGAGAAACAGGTGGCGAAACTGGTAGATGTGCGGGACATCAAGGAACTGAAGCCGGAGAAGAGCGTTTACAGAGAGCTTGCGCTGATCAAGGTGAAGGCCGGGGAGAATGAGAGACAGGGTGTGATTGCCGTTGCTGATATTTTCCGGGCGAAGATCATTGACGTGGCAAAGGAGAGCCTGATTATAGAACTGACAGGTAATCAGGATAAGATAGCGGCGTTTATGGATCTGCTCAGCGCTTATGAGATTCTGGAACTTGCCAGAACCGGTATTGCAGGGCTTGGCAGGGGAATTGAGGATGTTACATATCTCTAAGTCTGTATAAAAGCGGATGTGGGACAGGCAGCTGTTTTCCGAAGAGCATTGCAGGGAAATATCAGAAGTGATGAAACGGGAGAGCAGGGGGTGTTCATAAATACTAATCGAGTATTAAAGAAACGAACTCTAAGGGAAATCCTTTCAGTTATATAGAAAAAAGTCAGATAAAAATGGAGGAAGAGAAAATGGCAAAGATTTTTTACCAGGAAGATTGTAACCTTTCCCTGCTGGAAGGCAAGACAATCGCAGTGATCGGCTATGGCAGTCAGGGACATGCACATGCACTGAATGCGAAGGAATCCGGATGCCACGTCATTATCGGTCTGTATGAAGGCTCCAAATCCTGGGCAAAAGCGGAGGCACAGGGCTTTGAAGTATATACGGCAGCGGAAGCGGCAAAGAAGGCGGACATCATTATGATTCTGATCAACGATGAACTGCAGGCTGCCATGTATAAGAAGGATATCGAACCAAATCTGGAAGAGGGCAATATGCTGATGTTTGCGCACGGTTTCAATATTCATTTCGGCCAGATCGTTCCGCCTGCTTATGTGGATGTGACAATGGTGGCGCCGAAGGGACCGGGCCATACGGTGAGAAGCGAATACCAGGCAGGAAAAGGCGTTCCCTGTCTTGTAGCGGTTCATCAGGATGCCACAGGCAAGGCGCAGGATATGGCGCTTGCTTACGCTCTGGCAATCGGCGGCGCAAGAGCCGGCGTTCTGGAGACCACATTCCGGACGGAGACAGAGACAGACCTCTTCGGCGAGCAGGCAGTGCTCTGCGGCGGCGTATGTGCGCTGATGCAGGCGGGCTTTGAGACGTTGGTGGAAGCAGGCTATGATGAGAGAAACGCATACTTTGAGTGTATCCATGAGATGAAACTGATCGTGGATCTGATCTATCAGTCCGGCTTTGCCGGGATGAGATACTCCATCTCCAACACGGCTGAGTACGGCGACTATATCACAGGGCCGAAGATCATCACAGACGAGACAAAAGCGGCCATGAAGAAGATCTTAAAGGATATCCAAGACGGCAGCTTTGCGAAAGATTTCCTGTTAGATATGTCCGCAGCAGGCGGTCAGGCTCATTTCCGTGCCATGAGGAAGTTAGCTTCCGAGCATCCGGCTGAGATCGTCGGTGAGGAGATCAGGAAGCTGTACAGCTGGAATGGCGAGGATAAACTGATCAATAACTAACTGATTTGGAAAAGAGGCAGCAGAGCTTCGGTGAGGTGTGTGACTGCTGCCAAGTGTAAAGCTGTTTACGAAGTGTACAGCTGTTGCAGGCGTATAGCTGTTTATGAAACGTACAACATTATACACTGGATAGAAAAAGAGAACCGCAGCGATCTTGCAGAGGATATGTCAGATACCTTTTCGAGAGAAGGGCGGTTCTTTTGGAAAAAGAACATATCCATATTATATTTCGATATTATGAGAGGGAAGCATTATGAAAAAATGGATAGCAATGTTGTTTAGTATGATGATCCTGGTGGTAGTTCCGGCTATGACAAAGACGACCTGTCTGGCGGCTCCCGCAGAAGTGGGTGTGACGACGCTGTCGGATGCGGCCTGGTTTGATCAGGCGTGGGCAGAAAAGCGCCTGACTATCACCTGCGGGGAGAAGGTCTGGGAGAAGCCTTTGTCAGAACTGATGGGAGAACAGATGCGGATCTATACGGAAGAGGGCGTGGGAAATAGTTGCAGTTTTGTGAGCGCCGACTGGTCGGATGCCTTTCTGGAGCAGGTAAATACGGAACTTCGCGCTCCTGAATTTGTGAATCCTGGCGTGGAGGAAGGATACTGCTATCAGTTTGTGGACGGCTTTGAGCCCTGGTATCTCGGTGTAGTACAGAGCCGGCTGATGAGCGGGGAAGTAAATGATATCAATGTAGATCTGAATGACAACACCTGTATGGTGCTGACCTATGAGGAAGCCGAAGCGAGAGCCGGACAGGAGTATGTGCTGGCCGGGACATGTACCACTTCTTTCAGAGGCAGCAGTGCAGCAAGGATCAACAACATCCGGATTGCAGCCGGCAGTATGAACGGATATGAGCTTGCCCCAGGTGCAAGCGGTTCCCTGAACACTATTTTTGGTTCGAGAACTTCGGCTAACGGCTACAAATCGGCCGGCACCTATGTAGGCGGAAAACTGGTGGACGGAATCGGGGGCGGTATCTGTCAGGTTTCTTCCACAACTTATAATGCATTGATGAATGCAGGCATTACTGTGACGATGCGTCATCCCCACAGCTCACCGGTATCCTATCTGCCCCTCGGGACAGATGCGGCGATCTCGGCGGGATCGAAGGATCTCCAGTTCCGCAATGACTATCTTCATTCCGTAAAGTTTGAGACGATCGTTGAGGGAAAGAATCTGACAGTGAATGTGTATGTGAAGGCGTCGGATATGAACGGCGTCACTTACAGGCTCTGGGCAAAAAAGACTTCCAGCATGTCGGCGATAACCTACCAGACGGTATATGTGAACGGCGTGGAGACAGAGGTGCGGGAGGTCGGAAGATGCAGGTACCAGCCGTTAAAAACCGATGATGAGGATTAATCGGCATTTTTATGATGCTGGGAAAATAAAATTGCGGGCGATCTGCGGCACAGGGAAGGGTAGAAAACAGAAATGACAACCAATGAATTTATCAGGCATCTGGATGAGCTTTTTGCACAGGGACAGTATGATAAGGTGGAACCTTTTATGCTGTCTGCTTTGGAGGAGGCGAAAGAGCGGGAAGACTATGGGCTTTATCTGTCTGTGGGAAATGAGATGATCGGCTATTACCGCTCTGTTTCCCAGTTTCAGAAAGCCTATCGGATCTCCGAGGATATGTTGCTGTTGATGGAAGAACTGCAGATGGATCAGAGCGCGGAATTTGCCACGGTGCTGCTAAATACGGCTACTGCGTACAGTTTTGACGGTCAGTTTGAGACGGCGCTGCAGTTTTACAGGCGGACGGAACAGATCTACCATCTGCTCGTGAGGCCGGAAGATTATCTGTTTGCCGGACTCTACAACAACATGAGCAGTCTGTTAGAGAAGATGGGCAGAAATGAGGAGGCGCTGGAGCTTCTGATGAAAGCGTTGCGCATTTTACAGAATTACCCTGACAGGCAGATGGAAGCCGCCACAAATTTTACGAATCTCGGGCTTTTGTATTTAAAGACGGGGGATTATGAGAGCGGAAAAAAATGTGTGGCCCAGGCGGTCAGCATGTTTGAGGCCCTGGATACGCCTGCGTCCCATTACAGTGCTGCGCTGTCCGCCCTGGGAGAGATCTGCTATCATGAGAAGGATTATGAGCAGGCGGTGAGCTGGTATGAGAGGACGCTAACGGAGATCGAGAAGCATTATGGGCTTAATCTGGCTTACGCGGTGGTCTGTGAGAATCTGGCTAATGTGTGCAGAGAGGCGGATAAACCCGATCAGGCGGAACGATATTTGGGAAAGGCCAGGGAAGTCAGGGATCGTCTGACGGAGGAAAACAGAGAGAACCCTGCTGAGGGCGGAGAGAGCACTGAGAGAGCGGAAGGCACAGGCAATATCAGAAGAGCCAACGACACCGAGAATACGGAAGGTGCTGAGGAAGTCGGGGAAATCGAATATACTGGAGCCAAAAAAGCAGAAAAAGCTGAATGTGCAGGAAAGACTGATCTGGCAGGGAATATCGGGGAGACAGAAAAAGCAGACAATCCCGGAAAGAATGCAGCAACATCTGACGCACATCTGAGAGCGCTGGGGCGGTGCAGACTGTACTATGAAAAGTACGGAAGGCTCATGCTCGCGCAGTTTCCGGAATTGCAGGGCCATTATGCAGCGGGCCTTGTGGGGGAGGGATCGGAGTGCTTTGGGTATGATGATATAATCTCCACGGATCACGATTATTTTCCGCGTTTTTTTATCTGGCTGGATGACGAGGCCTATGAAAAGTATGGAGAGCCACTGCAGGCTGCCTATGAGAAATTGCCGAAACAGTGGAGGTGTTGCCCGGCAGAGGGAGATACGGAAAAAGTCTGGAGCGGCAGTGGAGAGAGGACAGACGGGGATTCTGGGAACGTGCCGGATGCATATACAGATACTGTAATGACACCGGAGGCGGCGCAACGCTGTGGCGTCTGCCGGACGAAGGATTTTTACCACAGGCTGGTGGGGCGGGAAGTGCCGCCGGAGAATCTGTACGACTGGATTGCCCTGCAGGAGACAAGACTTGCCACGGCGACAAACGGTGAGGTGTTCGAGGACTGCGGCGGAGGCTTTACGGCACAGAGAGAGGCTTATCTGTCTTATTTTCCGGAGGATGTGCGGAGAAAGAAATTAGCGTCAAGGCTTCGGAAGATGGCACAGATGGGGCAGTATCAGTATGCCCGCTGTATGCAGAGAGGAGAATCTGTGGCCGCTCATATGGCGTTGTCGGAGTTTATTCAGAATGCCGGTTCCTGCTGTTTTCTGCTGGCGCGTGAGTATATGCCGTACTTTAAGTGGATGCACAGAAAAATGAGAGAATATCCGGTGTTTACTGCCGTGGCGGATAAACTGGAAAAACTGACGCTTCTGTCATCGCAGCAGGATAAATGGGATAGAGAAAAGCCGGAGAAATATCGGTTTACACTGAATGCTGCGGATGAGAAAGTGGTGCTGATCGAGGAGATCGCGGCGTTGGTTGAGGAAGAACTCAGGCGGCAGGGACTGGCGAAGGGGCAGGATACCTATCTGGAGCCTTATGCGGAGCAGGTGGAAGCAGGGATAGAAGATCCGGTGCTACGGGCTGCGAAGCTGGTATAAAGGTTCTCTGCTGCGGATGGCAAAACCTGTATAAGAGCAGGTTGCACCGGCAGACGGGAATAGATTTTGCTGCAGGGCAGCAGAATATGTTACTGACGGCCAATGAAAGTAAAGTCAGAATATGTCAGAAAATTTGACATAATAATATAAATTGAAATGAAAGGGCAGGTTTTGTAAAAGTATTGTTACAAAATTTGCTCTGTTTTTTTGTTGGACCCCTTTATATAATAAAAAAAGAGAAAGCGCTTTCAATAAAGAATAAAGGGGGTAAAAAATGCCATTAGTAAAAGAAAAACAATTGCTTGAATTTGCGGAAGAGCGGAAATTTGCAGTTCCGGGCGTTTTTGCTTTTAATCTCGATTTCATCAAACCAATTATTGAGGTAGCGGAAGAGGAGCAGGCGCCGATCGCAATCTGTCAGGGGCCGGAATTTATTGACAGCTTTGGCGCCAACATATTTACAGAGGCCTGTAAAACAGCTGCACATGATGCAAAGGTTCCGGTGGCGCTGTCGGTAGATCATACGTTTGTGACCGATGAAACCACAATACCCTGGTTGATCAGGATGATGTGTCTGGGCTGGAGTTCTGTCATGGTGGACGCTTCGCTTCTGCCATATGAAGAGAATGTGGCGATGGCAAAAGAGCTTGCAGGGATTTGTCGGGCGGCTGGAGTATCCAGTGTTGCCGCATTAGGTGAGGTGCGAAGATTTTTTCCGCAGGCGATGAAGTACAGCGGACCGTATCAGGAGGATTTTGAAGTGCCGCCTGAGATTATGACGGATCCGGAACAGGCGAAGGATTTTGTAGAGCAGACAGGCGTGGATACGCTGGCAGTTTCTGTGGGGCAGTATGTGCGGTCTCTGTGGGATGGAGAATTGCCGCCGTTTCACAAAGCGGCGCGTCTGGACATGAACAGACTGGAGCAGATTCGCAAAGCCACTTCCGCACATCTGGTTCTCCATGGAGCCACCCATACGCGGGAGGAGGATTTGACAGAGGCGGCAAAGCGGGGGGTAAGTATGATCAAGGTGGCATCGGAGCAGGCTCTGATCTGGTCCAATGAAATTCGTAAATTTGTGACGGAACATAAAGATGTCATGTTCCCGGAGGATATTCAGAAGCCGGCATTGGCGGCTGTGAAGGAATCCATGAGACATTATATCAGCCTGTTCGGTGCTGACGGTCAGATAAAATAAACGAAAGCAAATACTAAGAGGGATTGGAGGTACTTATGAGTGTTATAGTAAATGCGATAAACTGGTTTGGCGCTCTGCCGGGGCCGGTAATGATGTTTTTAATTTTTCTGGTAATTAACCTGCTTCTGAGAATCGGAGTGGGAAAATCCATTAAGGCAGCTTTCATGTATGCCCTGGGGCTTTTTGCTCTTTCGACTTTTGCCTACGACGTGTTTCTGGGGACGGTAGCAGGCGTAGGGGATGCCATGGTTACAAACCTTGGTCTGACAAAGACCATTGTAGATTTTGGTTCCGGTGTGACGCCGTTTATTTTGTCAAAGCCGATCGTCGTGCTGGCGATTCCGGTGGGCCTGGCACTGAACATTGTAATGCTGCTTCTGAAGCTGACGAAGACTCTGGATGTCGATATTTACAATATGATGTACTTCTGGGGCAGTGTCGGCGTACTGGTACAGGTGGCGACGGGAAATACGGTTTTTGCAATTCTGTCCATTCTCCTTACCGGGGTTGTAACCCTGAAGATCGCCGACTGGTCCGCGCCGAAGATCCACGAGGTGCTTCCGCAGTATAAAGGTCTGTCTTTTCCGTATGTATACAGCGCTTACTACGGACCGGTTGCTTACTGGTTTAATAAACTGTTTGACAGGATTCCGTTTATCCGCGATTCCAGGCTGGATGCGGATACGATTAAGAAGAAGCTGGGGGTGCTGGGGGAGCCGGGAATTATCGGTTTTGTGCTAGGAATTGTGATGGGCCTTTTGGGCGGTTACAGTGTGACAGACGCTATGCTGGTCGGTATTAAGATGGGGGCCGCACTGTACTTTGTGCCGCTTAGCACCAACATTCTGATCCAGGGCTTAAATGAGACAACCGTTGTGCTGACAGATTGGGTGAAGAATAAATTTAAAGATCGTGAAATCTATATCGGACTGGACGGCGTTGTGTTAGCCGGAATGCCGGAGAATCTGGCGGTAGGTCTTCTGTTGGTGCCGATTGCACTGTTGGTTTCCGTTATCCTGCCCTGGAACAAGGTTCTTCCGATCGGTATGCTTTCGGTTGGTTTTATACTGGTGGCAATCTTTATGCCGTTTTTCAAGATGAACATTTTAAAGGGGATTATTTTCTGCTTTATCGTAGTTACCTGTGAACTTTTTATCGGACAGATGATGGCGCCGTATTTTACGGAAATCGCCATGACCGCAGGCGCGGAGATCCCCTATGGTTCCGTGGAGATTACCAATGCGGCAAATATGCCGAACCTGATCTTTGTAAAACTGTTTGAGCTGATTTCAAATATTATTTCTTAAAATAAAGGACAGATGGGACATGAAAAAGATATTAGTCATTTGCGCATTGGGATATGCGACTTCTACCATGATCAAGAAGACAATTGAGGAATTCCTGAGAGAAAAGGGAACGGAGGGCTGGTATGTGGATGCCGTGGGACTGAACATGTCTGCCGTACCCGCCAGAGACGCATCGATTATCGTGACGTCTCTGGAACTGAATGCCAAAGATTATACGGCGCCAATCGTAAATGGTATTTCTCTGATCAGCGGAATTGATAAAGAAGCGACATTACATGAGATTTATGAACTCACCAGGACAATAAATTGACGGAACAGATGGAGAAGGAAAATGATTATCCCAAAGATGATATGTGAACATATCAGGTTGTTGAGCGTATCCGGCAAAGGGACGTGCGAGGAGCTGCTTGGGCAGCTTGGAAATTATGCCATAGACCAGGGGCTGGCAAAGGCGGGCTTCACGGAAGGACTGTTGGAACGGGAAAGGAATTTTCCGACCGGAATTCAGGCCAGAACAGGAATTGCAATCCCTCATTCCGAGCAGGAATACACGATAACGCCTACACTTATTATTGCTCTTCTGGAGAATAAAACAGAGTTTCGCCCCATGGGAGGCGGCAGCATGGTTCCGGTAGAGGTGGTTTTTCTGTTGCTTTTGAATAAGGAGGAGAAACAGGTGGAAATGCTGGGAAGCATTGTAGAGTTTATTCAGGATGAAGAGAAAATGGCAGTGCTGAAAACAGCAAAACAGCCGGAAGAGCTTCTTTCCTCTATGGTAACATACTTAATATGAAATAAGAAGCGGGAGGATTGCGATACGATCCTCCTGCTTCCTGCAAAAAAGAACGGAGAGATAAAAATGAGCACACAAATGGCGATTGCCGGAATCATTTTCGTGACTTTTCTTTGGGGATCATGGTTCCAGACAGTAAAGCATATTGAAAGTTTTCCGGTACATGCTTTTATCAGCATGATGTACGGGATATCCGTGGTGATCGTATGGCTGAGTATCGGTCTCACAGGCCGGAGTATGATTCCTGAAGGTGTGTTCCATGAAATAAAAAATAATGTCAGTCTGACCGTCTCGGTCCTTGTCTGCGGACTGGTCTTTGGAATTGCCATGCAGCTGCATCTGACAGTAGTGAAACGAATCGGGTTGATCCTGTCCACTTCCGTCAGTGCTACCTGCGCTATTTTGGGCGGTACGATCGTTTCCGCAATCTTCGCAGGAGTTCCGGAAGGCGTATCCGTGAGTATTCTGTTCATAGCGTCTGTTCTGCTGATTTTAGCCACGATAACCTGTCAGTATGCGGGAATCTGCAGAGACCGGGAGAAACAAAAGAACGAAAAAGAAAAGTCCCGGATGCAGGATGTACTGCTGTTAGCCTTTATCAATTTGATTTTGATGTCATCTTATCCGTTGGCTAATTCGATCGGACTGCGGTCTGAATTAAATCCGGAAGGTGTTTCCGCCCTGACAAATATGGGTATATTGGTAGCAGGAGCCTGTCTTGGTTCTTCCTTTTTTACCTTTTTATCGTTTAGTCGCAAAAAGCCGGAAAGAGGAAGTATATCAATGAGAAAGCTTTTCTTTTTAGCTGCTGCAGCAGCTTTCTGCCATTTTGGCGGCAATGTACTGCATGCTGTTTTTGCGCCGGTAGTCAGCGTGGCTGTCGCTACCGTACTGGGAAACAGTTATCATTGCTGGAGCTATATCTGGGGTATCCTGTATGGCGAATTCAAAGGAGCAGGCCGCAGAAGCTATCTGTTTTTATTGACAGGAATTTTGTTATTTGTGGCAGGAGTAGTTTTGTTATCTTTTCATACTGTATGACAAGTGAGCTGTTATGAGTATAAGGGTGGATGGATCGTTATGAATACGTTTGTGGTACGGATGCTGCAGATGCTGCTCAACAATGGAAAGACGGATATACAGGATGTTTTAAAGCAGCTTGGCCTTACAAAGCGAATGGCTTTATATTATCAGAAACGTCTGAATGATTTTCTGCAGGCAGCGGGGATGGGGGAAACACAGCTTAGGGATGAGGTATTATACCTGGAAAACTGCGATCCGGAGGCCGTGAGGCTTCTTTTGGAAGATATGGATCTGAATCAGTATGATCTGGAGACAAAGGAACGACAGGAGTGTATTTTACTGAAAATCGGAATTTTTCCCATGCCCCAGTTTTTAGAGCGGTTTGCAGAGGAATTTCGGGTATCCAGGCGGACGTTAAGCAATGATCTGCTTTTGCTGAAAGAATATCTGCAGGAATATGGGATAACTTTGTCCAACAGGCAGAAACAGGGCTATTATCTGGAAGGAGATGAGTTGACGATCCGCTATCTTCTCCAGACAGCTTTTCATCATAGAGATAATATTTGTATTGATCGTATAAAAAGAGAGATTCTTACCGGGGCTTATGAAACTTCCTGTCCGCAGAGGCCGGTTGAAAATATTTTCGAAAAGCTTCAACAGATTCTTCTGGACAGTGAAGTTTACAAAAAAGAAGAATTTGTGTTTTTCTCGCTTCCGGACCTGGTACAGACTGTGCTGTTAGTATATCTGCGGGGGAAAAAGCAGCTGATTCACTTTGACGACAGAGAGGTGGAACAGATGTCTTTTGGCGGTCTTTCTTATGTGGAGGAAGAACTGAAGAAGTTATATATGGAGCTGGAGGGGCAGGAACGCAGTTACTTTGGCCTGGTTTTGCAGTCTGCCAAGATCAGCAATGCTGAAAATGGAGACTGTGAATCGGTAGTGAAAGAACTGGCTTTGGATATTGCGGCAGAGTTTAAAAGGGTCAGCGGACTGAATCTCTTAAATTCTGCGGAACTTTTCGAGATGTTTGTGCTGCATGTCAGATCCATGTATTACCGTACAAAGTATCGGATCAAAGTGACGAATTTTGATGCATATCTGGCGGAGGTGGATAAGGCTTATCTGTATATGACCAGACAGGTGATGGATAAAATCAGCCGGAAATACGGCCTTATGGTGGATGACGGGGAATTGCAGTTCATCAGTTATTATTTTTTTTGTATGGGCAGGCTTCATGAAACGCCCAATGGCAGTGAACAGGAAAAGATTGTCATTGTCTGTGTTTCGGGCCTGGGAAGTTCGGTTTATATCCGTTATCAGATATCGAGGCTTTTGGAGCATTCTTTTTCAATTGTTATCTCAGATTTACGCAGTTTACAAAGAGTTCTGGACGGGAAAACCCGTCTGATTATCAGTACAATGGATATTAAGCCGGAATATACAAAAAACATTCGCTGTATTCAGGTGTCCACAGTCCTGACCCAGGAAGATAAGCATGCGCTCATTGACTGGCTTTTGCAGGAGGAAGTTTACCTGAAAAATAACGAGGCGGTCAGCGATATTTTAGATATTATAAAAAACCATGCGGTGATTCAGGATCAGGAAAAATTGTTTCGGCGGCTGAATAAATACTTTCGACCGGAATCTTCCGGGGAAAGGAATCCGGGGCTGGCAGATCTGCTTCGGCCGGAATTTGTGCGGATCTGTGAGGGAGCGGCAGATTGGCAGGCAGGGGTTTGCAAAGCTGCGGAGCCTTTGCTCTTTTCAGGATGGATTCAGGAGAGTTATGTAAAAGACACTGTGGCAGTGATTGAAGAATATGGCACTTACTGTGAATTTTTTGGAGGCATGCTTTTAGCTCATGCGGAACCTCATGAAAATGTGAGCCGTCCGGGAATCAGCGTGGCCGTCTTTAAAGAACCTATTCGGGTGGAACGCTGGGAAAAAGAGATCACGACTATTTTTGTTCTGGCAGTGGTAGATCAGTTCAGTCACGCTACGGCGCTGTCGGAGCTTGTGAGTAATTTATCCAGGGTGGAAAGATATAAACGGCTTTCCTGTCTGGAAAGCGCAGAAGAAGTTTATGTTACGCTTTTGGAAGAGGCGTAATTTCAATTGATTTTTGTATGGATCCTGCTTATAATAAATAGAAAAAAGGACAGCCAGCCACAAAATGGTCAGCTTCGGTAAGACATCGTGAGATCACAAAATGAAAGATTCATCAACCGGAAAAATCGTCAATTGTTTTTGTTCCCACATAAAAAGGACATCTGCCTGGTGGGCGCCGTTTTGGCGGCCGCCCTTATATCTGGATTTGTATTTTGGCAGGACGGAGGGAAGAAGCAGGCGGGAAATGCGGAGGGTGTGTTGGAGGTAACGGTAGACGGAGAAGTTTACGGCAGGTATCCTCTGGATCGGGAACAGGAAATAAATGTGGTGACTGTCTACGGGAAAAATACGGTGGTGATAGAAGGGGATACGGCTTATGTGACAGAGGCGGACTGCCCCGATAAAATCTGTGTGGGGATGCAGAAAATTTCCTGTGACGGCGAGATGATCTGTTGCCTTCCCCATAGATTGATTCTGACGGTGAGAGGCACAGAGAGCGCCGGATAGGATGCTGTTTTAATGAATGCCTTTTTCATATCTTTTTATCTCCTTTTCTTTGTATGATCATGAGGTGTTTTCTTTATCTGAAATCTGGATGTCGAAAAATCGTAAAAAGACGCGGAATAAAAATGAACCGAAGGGAGACTTCCGGGCTCTTAATAACAGGTGCACCAAAAAATGAGGAGTTAAAACACAGTGGAAGATGAAATTCTGGTACAGCAGTTAAAAAAGGGGAATCGGGAAGCCTTTGACCTGTTGTATGAAAAGTATAAGAATCTGGTGATCCGGACGGCTTATCTGATCACAGGCAATCGATCGGACAGTGAAGATGTGGCGCAGGAAACCTTTGTCAAAGTTTATCTTCATATCTCCGAGCTGAAAAATGACAGTGGATTTAAACCGTGGATGATGCAGATTCTTGTGAGAACAGCCTATCGGATGTGTAAAAAGAGAGGAAAGGAAGTGCCTGACGAAGAAGCGGAGCGTCTTTCGGAAGATCAGGCAGTAAGTTCCCGGTCCATTCTATCTCCTCTGGGACAAATGATAAAACAGGAAGAGGCCGAGATGATTTCCGAAGCAGTGGCGGCTCTGCCGGTGAAGCAGCGCACAGTGGTTGTGTTATATTACTATAACGAATTTTCGGTGAGTGCGATCGCAGAAATGCTGAACTGCCGGGAAGGAACGGTAAAATCAAGACTGCATACGGCCAGAAAGTTTCTGAAAAGGGAACTGGAGGACCGAATGGGTATCGAAGTATGTAGGTCAGAGCGTGTGCAGGAAAGGAGTTCATATGAAATCATTACAGGAAGATAAGATAAAGGCAGCACTTGAAATGCAGTGCGGTAATATTTCGGCTTCTGATACATTGAAACAGAAAATTGACAGAGAGATCCGCAGGCAGGGGAAGATCGTACCGATCTCCATGTCCGGAGAACAGGAGGTTTCTATGAAAAAATCAGAACAAAGCAGAAAGCATTTCAGCGTAAAGAAGTTTGCGATTGGTGTGGCGGCGGCCTGTCTTTTGATTTCGGGAGGCGCTTTCGCGGGAAAGACAGCAGGATATATCTCTGCAGGAACCATGGGGACTTTTACCTATGGCGAGCTTGCCAAAGCGGAGGGAAAGCTGGGATTTTCCGCGGATGTTGTGGAGAATTTTGACAATGGCTACAGCTTTGTGGAGATGCAGGTCATGAAAACCAGCGCAATGGATGAAAATCAGGACAGGCTCTATACTTTTCCGGAGCTGCATGTAGAATATGCAAAAGGCGGTGTAAAAGATATCAGTCTCTACGCAGATAAGAGACCGGAAAAGGGCGCACAGGAAAAGGTAGCGGATATGACGGACCAGTGCGGCGATATCGCACTCCGTTACGATGTATATACCTACAAGCTTGTTCCCGCAGGATATGAACTGACCGAAGAGGATAAAGCGAATCTGGCGAGAGACGATTATGAGATATCTGAAGGCGCGGACAGTATTCAGTACAGACAGATCAGCCATGTGACCTGGGAGAAGGACGGCGTGTACTATGATCTGCTGGGAATTGATACGGAGCTGTCCGGCGAGGAGATGATCGGGATGGCGAAGGAGCTAATTGAGACGAACTGAAAAAAAGGCAGCGCATAGGGATATGTTTGCGGGCGAAAGGACAGTTACTGTGGAAGATGGGAGAAGACGGTGTATCTGACTTCTGCAAATATGAAAGGAAAATGAAAACGGTATAGCGTCAAAAACTCAGGAGGAAAATGTGTGGCAGCATAACTGATGTCAGGTTATGCTGCCATGTGTCTGTTGGAAAACGTCAGATAGATCAATTATTTGGTAATGGGTAACAGTGAAGCTGGTGGCTGAAATATTACGGTAATGTAGGTTGTGTTAGAGTTTTGAATTGTCATTTCTACAGCTTAATGCTATGATAAAAAAGTATTGAATATAAAATTATAAGGAAATACTGTATTAAATATTCGGGAAATGGAGAGGTATATGGGAAAAATTGAGGGTATAAAAATTCAAAATTATGGAGTCCTGAAAGATATCGTGCTTGGAAAGACAAGAACAAATCAGAAAGTCCGGGCGCTTGGCAATCTTGTTGCCGTGATTGGGCCAAGTGGGAATGGTAAAAGCACTTTGGCAGATGCTTTTGGTTTTATAGCCGATTGTCTGGAAATGGGAGTGGAAATGGCCTGTGATGCAAATAATCGAGGAGGATTTGAAAAACTGATTTCTCAGGGAGCAGCAGAACCGATTCTTTTTGAATTGTATTATCGAGAATCCAGTAATACAAGGCCTATTACCTATGAGCTGGAAATTGATTTGGATAAAACAGGCCGTCCATATGTTAAACGGGAAAGGCTTCGCCAACGTGTAGAGAGTTATGGGTGGCCGAGATCCTTCATGTATTTGCAGGAAGGGATTGGGTATGCGTTTGAAGGAAATGACGATGAGGAGGGACAGAATGATGACGGAAGTATTATCGGTAAAAAGGTGGAGGTACAGCTTTCGGACATTCGGCGTCCGGGAATTGTTACTTTGGGCGCGATGAAACAGTATAATCGAATTGAAAAATTTTTGAGCTTCTTGAGAAGCTGGTATCTCTGCTATTTTTCACCTGATGCGGCAAGGGCGTTGCAGACCGTGGCACCACAGGCATATCTGGACAGGATCGGAAGCAATATTAACAATGTTGCACAATATATGTATAGGGAAAATAAGAAAGAATTTGAAAAAGTATTACAGGAAATTCAGCTAAAGCTTCCTGGAATAAAAAAAATAGAACCGCAAAAATTTGATAATGGACAAATGATGCTTCGTTTTTATGAAGAAGGATTTGATCGGCCGTTTTATTCTCAGAGAATGTCGGATGGAACGTTGAAACTTTTCGCATATTATTTATTGCTCCATGAAAGAAATCCACGGCAGTTGGTATTTATTGAAGAGCCGGAGAATGGGTTGTACCATCATTATCTGGGTGATCTTGCCGAAGAGATGAAAAAGAATGTCGGAAGCGGCTTTTCAAAACAGTTGTTTATTACAACCCATAGCCCTTTTTTTGTAAACGCGCTGGGGCCGGATGATGTGTGGGTTTTAATAAAAAACAGCGAGGGTTATTCGGATATTAAAAGGGCTTCAGATTACGCTTTTGTGAAAGAACTGGCAGAAGAAGGAGTTACGGTTGGAGATATGTGGTATAGCAAATATTTTGAGAACACGGAGGATTAAATGTATTTTCAGTTTCTTATAGAGGATAAATCGACCAATATATTAGTGAATCATGTTATGGGAAAATTGGCGGATCAATATATTGATAAAGAAATTATCTGGGATATAAAAGCTTTTGGCGGCATAGGACATTTACAAAAAACAGGAAATGTGCTGGAACGAAAAACAGGAAAGCTGTTGAACGATCTTCCTATGTATATGAGGGCATTCAATAAAGTACTGCAAAATATGGATCAGGCGGCATTGATAGTTGTTTTGGATAATGATGAGCGGGATGTGCAACAGTTCAGACAGGAATTAGAATATGTAGCTGCTGTTAATATGGTGTTGTGTGATTATGTATTTTGTGTGGCGGTAAAAGAAATGGAAGCCTGGCTATTGGGGGATATGGAGGCTGTTAAGAGAGCATATCCTGATGCGAAAATTCAGTTGATAAAAAGATATAGACAGGATGCCATCTGTGAAACATGGGAAATATTGGCAGATATTGTATATCCGCAGGGATATTCCAGACTTATGAAGAAAGCCGCCGGAAGTTATGTGGAAATCGGAAAGGCGAAATGCAGTTGGGCAAATGAGATCGGAAAATTTTTATACTTACATAAAAACAATTCTCCCAGCTTTCAATATTTTATAGGGGAACTGGAAAAAAGGATTCTTGCGTAGCAAAGAATTCCATCGAATTTTAGCAGATTTTCTAAAGAAAGGAAGAAAATGCACAGAATATAAAAAATATGGCGATACTTGATGCTTGAAGGCGGAAGGCGGAAGAAATATACTGAATTATGTGAAAAGATTTATAAAAATCTGGTGTATAAAGGGGAATTTTATATGGAACAGCTTCGTGTACCGGCTACAAGAGATACAGAGAAAATGCACAGGATCATTGATGAACTGATCAAGCAGGATAAAGAGTTCCAGATCATGATAACGGTGTCGTCCTCGGAGAAAGGCGGTGCGGCTGGAGAAAAGGAAATTGAGGTGAAGTGGAGCGGCGAAAGTGCGCTGCAGGCGGCGTCTATCCAGACAGGAGCCGCGGGCAAAGCTCCTGCGGTATTGGAGAGCGCTCCGGTTTATGATCTGGAGACGGACGTGACGGATATGATCCATGAGATTGGTGTGCCGGCTCATATCAAAGGCTATCAGTATCTGCGGGAGGCGATCATGATGTCTGTGCAGGATATGGAGATGTTAAACTCTATTACAAAACTGTTATATCCTTCCATCGCCAATAAATATCAGACTACGCCCAGCAGGGTGGAGCGGGCTATCCGGCACGCTATTGAAGTGGCCTGGAGCAGAGGACGGATGGAGACATTGGATGCACTGTTTGGCTACACGATAAATACCGGCAAGGGGAAGCCTACAAACTCGGAATTTATCGCATTGATCACAGATAAATTGCGGCTCCGGTATCGGGAGGCATAATGTGGCTGATACTGTGGGGAAAGCCCTGCGTGTAGTAATGTTTCCTCATATTCTTCTGCAAAATTTCCAGAAAGGTACTTCCTTTACTCGAAACCTTGATGTATAATACGGATATAAAACAGAATTTATCTTCTGAACAGGGTAGGGCAAACGGAGGTTTATGATGAAAAACATACTTTTTATCGCATCAGAGGGCGTTCCTTTTATCAAGACAGGAGGACTGGCTGATGTAGTAGGGTCTTTGCCGAAGTGCATAGACAAAGAGTACTATGATGTGCGGGTTATGATCCCGAAATATTCCTGTATGTCTGATAAGATGAAGGAGAAATTGAGTTATAAAGCTCACTTCTATATGGATTTCCACTGGAAAGACGAGTATGTGGGAATTCTGGAATCGGAAGTGGATGGTGTAAAATATTACTTTATAGACAATGAAGGATACTTTACAGGAGTAAAACCCTATACGGATAATGCACTGTTTGAAATAGAAAAATATGCATATTTCAGCAAGGCCTGCCTTTCGGCGTTGCCGGTGATCGGTTTCAGGCCCGATCTGATCCACTGTCATGACTGGCAGACCGGACTGGTACCCGTCTATCTGCATGAACGTTTCCAGGGAAATGAATTCTTCCGTGGAATTAAGACGGTGATGACGATCCACAATCTGAAATTCCAGGGCAAATGGAATGTAAAAGATGTGAAGGATATTACCGGACTGCCGGATTATTACTTTACCCCGGATAAGCTGGAAGCCTATAAGGACGCGAACCTGTTGAAAGGCGGACTGGTGTTTGCGGATGCGATCACTACGGTCAGCGATACTTATGCACAGGAGATCAAGACAGAGTTTTACGGGGAGAATCTGGACGGATTGATGCGTGCAAGAAGTGGAGATCTGCGCGGTATCGTAAACGGTATCGATTATGAGGATTTCAATCCGGAGACGGATAAGCACCTGGAGTATCCCTATAACGCCATGAACTACCGGAAGGAAAAAGTGAAAAATAAACGGGCACTGCAGAAAGAGCTGGGGTTAGAGGTAAACGATAAGATCATGATGATCGGTATTGTGTCAAGACTTACCGATCAGAAAGGGTTTGATCTGATTGCCTATGTGATGGATGAACTCTGTCAGGATGCGATTCAGATCGTTGTGCTTGGGACCGGGGAAGAGCGGTATGAGAATATGTTCCGCCATTTCGACTGGAAGTACAGCAATAAAGTATCCGCGAATATTTATTATTCCGATGCACTGTCCCATAAGATCTACGGCGCCTGCGACGCGTTCCTGATGCCGTCTCTGTTTGAGCCCTGCGGGCTTTCACAGCTGATGAGCCTGCGGTATGGTACATTGCCCATCGTGCGTGAGACAGGCGGTCTGAAGGATACGGTGGAGCCTTACAATGAGTATGAGAGCAAGGGAACAGGATTCAGTTTTGTCAACTATAATGCCCATGAGATGATGGCAACGGTGCGCTATGCGGAGCGGATCTATTACGATAAGAAGCGCGAGTGGAACAAGATGGTGGATCGTGCCATGGCAGCGGACTTCTCCTGGCAGGTTTCCGCTATGAAATATCAGGAGATGTACGATTGGCTGATAGGGTATTAAACTTATAAAGACTCGATATGTACGGAATACTATGTGAGATGTAGGATGTACGAGAGATTCTGTACATAAGAGAGGCATAATATGGCAAAAAAGAAAGACAATTTTGTGATGCAGGCGGGGATCCTGGCAGCAGCCGGGATCATCGTCCGCATCATTGGTCTTTTGTACAATAAACCGATGGTCGATATCATCGGTGATGAAGGGTTCGGATATTATGACAGCGCCTATGCTGCATACAGTATTATACTGCTCATATCCTCCTACAGCATACCGTCTGCGGTATCCAAGGTTATTGCACAAAAGCTGGCTTTAAGAGAATATCGGAATGCACACAGGATCTTTCGCTGTGCATTTGTTTATGTGCTGGTAGTCGGTGGTATTGCCAGCTTATTTGTGTTTTTCGGAGCTGGGCTTTTAGTGGAGATGGAGAGTGCTATTCTGCCGCTTCGGGTGCTGGCGCCGACTATTTTTCTGAGCGGCATTTTGGGCGTCTTCAGAGGTTATTTTCAGGCTCACAAAACGATGGTCCAGACTTCCGTCTCCCAGATTTTAGAACAGCTCGCCAATGCGGGTGTCAGTATCGGTATGGCTTATGTGATGGTCCAGGCTGTGGCCGGTAAGGATCTGTCAACCCAGGCTTCCTATGGAGCAGCGGGTGGAACCATCGGTACCGGTGCGGGAGTGCTTATCGCATTACTGTTTATGCTCTGGACATATGCGATAAACCGGAAGATGATCCTGGGGAGAGTGGAGCGCGATACCCATCGGGATGAGGAATCCTACAGGGAGATCTTTAAGATGATCCTGCTTGTGGTGACGCCTTTTATTCTCAGTACGGGAATCTACAATGTCAATAATTTTTTAGATAAAACGATCTATCAGAAACTGATGATGCTGGTGATGGATTTGAAAGAGTCTGTTGTAGCTACGGATTTAAGCGCCATAGCAAAAGGGACAAAGATATCCAACATTCCGATCGCACTGGCGTCTGCCATGGCAACCGCCCTGATTCCCAGCATATCCAGCGATGCCGAAAAAGGGGACAGAAAGAGCGTGCGGGCAAAGGTGGCAAAATCCATGAAGGTGACGATGTTTGTCTCAATTCCTGCGGCTGTGGGAATCGCGGTGCTTGCAAAACCTATTATGCAGGTGATCTTTAACCAGCCGGAATCCCTGGATGTGGCTTCCAATCTGCTTGCCGTGACTTCCTTCAGCATTATTTTTTATGGAATGTCTACGCTGACGCAGGCGGTGTTACAGTCCATCGGCAAAATGGCAACGCCGATCATCCATGCGGCGGTGGCGTTAATACTCCATGCGGCGGCGATGGCGGTAATGCTCCTGTACCTGGACAATGCATACCGGATGTATTATTATGTGGCGGCGACGGTATTGTATTCGGTGATCGTCAGTGTTTTAAACGCTGTTTCTCTGAGGAAATATCTGAAATATAAGCAGGAGATCGACAAGACATTTGTGCGGCCTGCGTTTGCCTCTGTCATTATGGGAGCGGTGGCTTTCGGCGTGTATCATGGTATTTATTATTTTCTGCCGATCAATCTGGCAGCGCTTGGCATTGCGGTAGCTGTAGCGATGTTTGTATACTTTGTGCTTGTTATCGCCCTGCATGGCGTGACGGAGGATGAACTGCGGAGTATGCCGAAGGGGCATCTGTTAGTGAAGGCGGGGAAGAAGATGAGGTTGTTGAAATAGCAATATTTTTGCAAAAGAATACGCTCGTAACGATGAATGAAAACACAGAGAGCGATCAGGGCGAGGAGACAAGAATGGAATCTTTGTGAAAATATGTTGCTGCTTTCTGGTTGAGGAAAGTTGATGGATCAGTTGAAAAGTCTCCGACATAAAGCATATCCGGCTGATGTTCGAATGGGGGGAGTATTGCGTCTTTTACAGTATCATCCATTAAAATATTCATTCTTTCCTGGTATTCCTCCTCGTAAGCTTTTGCCTCTCCATTAGACAATAGATATACGGCTTTCGTCGTAGTCAGAGAATACAGATTTCCTTCAATGATCTGTAACGTAAACAGGATACAACTGCCTGCGACAATCAAACCGATTTTAAACTTTTTTATTTCAGAGATGATTTTTATTTTTTTTGCCCAGGTATTTTGAAAATATCCCAGGAGATAACAGTAAGACATGGAAAAAAATAAAATATATGCATAATAGACAATACTGACAACGCGTGCCGGTCCTGTCGAATTCATTGTATAAAAGGTAGGGCAGGACATAGAACAGAATATGCCGAACATGAATCCTACTACAAATACTGGATAATGAAAGCTAAATCTGCATTTTTTCAGATATTTCCAAAGTAACGGTGTAATTAGAAGCAAGAATATCATATACCATGCATCGGTCCAGGCTATGATATATCTTATTCCCTGCCATAATGATTTTAAAATGGCCTTCCAAGCAGGGATCTTCCATAGAATATCCTGTCGTATACGGTTCCCGGGAGCAGCAGCGCTGACAATAAATCCAGCCAACATGGATATGGTCATCATTCCGATAGTTTTGGCTTTTGGATCTTTTTTATATAACTGCCATATTGTTGTAAAAAACAAAAGAATCATACTCGGCAACAGAGAGGCATAATTTCCACCTGCCAGAAAGAAAGATAGAAACAAGAGTAATGGCAGATGCCATTTGCGATTTTTGTCTGTATATCGAATCAATAAGCCCCAGAAAAACAATGTTATAGCAAAGTAACCAGTATAATACATGGAGCCATTATACCAGAAAAAAGTTTCGCCCTGAGAGGGGACAGTCTCGATACATAATAAGGATATTGCCGATGACGATATGATCCAAAACGTTCTTGATGCCTTTAGCCAATCGCAGATCATCGGTTTTAACAGATAAAAGATACCGCCTGTAAGGAGGAGAAGGATAACCGTTGTTACGAGTCGATAAGCTGAATCACCAAACAGATTAGGAGGAAGGTACATTAAAAACATGGCGGAATAGGTTCCCTGCCACTGGCTGTATTCACGGCAGACACCTTTTCCGGCTTCAGCTATGACATTTATGAGATTTTCAGAATTTTCCCATTCCAGTCGTGCATCTACTCCAAAACGGTAGTCGTCGCCCGTAGGATGATTATAGCGCCCTAAATACATCACCGGAAACAGACAGGTAATCAACAAAATCATCATAAATGCCGCCAGAAATTTTTCTCTCTTTTCAGTCATAACCCTTATTCCCTGCAGTCAATTTTTAGAATAATCAGTAATCCTTTTCTTTGATTACACATGAAACACCATGTTCTCAGATTAGCATGGGCGCCTGCCTTTGTCAATGATATGCAAGTTTGAGTTTCCCCATTTTTCCCGCATAAATAAAAATGCAAAAACACTGAATCTTT